>B570J29032_109959575_pt1 | contig 34436 bp, 25 predicted proteins | sample LakMenEpi16Nov12_FD_29032 | JGI IMG/M metagenome (IMG submission 29032) | reverse complement strand
GAGTCGAAGTCTGATATTCAAGCACCCTTCGACTACGCTCAGGGTGACTTAAATGCTTTAGACTACTTTTAATTTATAAATGGTATAAGTAATGGTCCAATTTCGTTTCACTTCACTACACCAAACTTTTTTCTAATTGGTATAAACCACTGTAGCAAAATAATTATTGGCATAATTACTTTTTCGCATTGGTATACGCAAAAAGTGATTTTCTGAATCGGGCTCGCCTGCAATAGGTAGGCATGCCTGCCTTTAGCAGGTCAACCTGCATTAGGCAGGATAAACCCAACTAATACAATTAGTTCGGCTCATGCTTCGCCTTCTAATGCATAATTTGGGTTAAATATTACATAATACAAAATAAAAAAGCCTTCTTGAATTTTCAGGAAGGCTTTTTTATTTGTCAACTATTTTTTAGAAGCGGCTTTTTACTTCGTGTTTTTTGAACTTATAACGATTGCCAATAGAACTTATTTTAGGATCAAATTTATAAATGACACCGATTGAATGTTGAAAGTAATTTCTTCCATTAAACGGGAAACCTTTTCCGATGCCAAATTTGGCCATACTTTGAATTTGCAAACCCCAACCGCCATATAAATAAGAGTTTAAACCAAGTCCGGTATTAAAATTGGCTGAATGTTCGCGGCCAGGTATGGTACGCATGGTATAACCAAAACCAAAGGTGCCAAAAGGTTGAATGTATTCGTTTATTGCTTTAAAAGTAGCAGCTTTAAACAAAGCTTTATTGAGGTCGTATAATTTATTAAAATCATATTTACCCATTAAATCCACAGATAATAAAGACCATTGTGTGGGCACCAATACTTTGTCTTCTTCATAATAATTACCTACCTTGTATCTGTTGTAAGCCACCATTAATTCAGTGCTCCAGCCTAATTTTTTATCCAACACTTTTTCACAGGTTAAACGGCTAGGATAAGCTGGTATGTGCCACGCATTGGCAGCATTAAATAAATTTTTATACCATAAGCCTGCATCATCATGCACTACATTCCAACCTGCACCAAAAATCCATGGCGTGTCTTTTAAATCAGCAAAAAATTCCTTTGCAGTTCTTTTCGAGTCCTGACCAAAAGCCACTACTTTGCTTAAAAGCAGGAAAAGAACAATAATCTTTATTTGTTTTTTCATTTTGTTTAAACTAAACTATTTAACTGTTTAAAAAGCAATTAATTAGGAAGAACAATAATAAACATAATTATTCATGTGTACAAGATATGGAATGTTAAATTATCGTCAAGATAAGAATATTAAGAAAGTTATTCATAAAACATTGACAATCAATGTTTTGATCTACTTTTTACCAAGCTTTCATCAAACGTTTCCATAAGGGAATCTCTTTCTCCTGCCCATATCCATAACCGCCATATCCATAGCCATACCCATAGCCGTACCCATAGCCGTAACCTTTTTTATAATTAGCACCATTTATTAAACAAGCTAAATTTGGCAATCGATTTTCGCGATTTAATGAGTCAACAATACGTAGCAAACGTTTATCCAAATAACCGGCACGTGCCACAAAAATTGTTGAATCTGCATATTGAGAAATTAGTAATGTATCGGCTACCAATCCTATAGGCGCTGTATCAACAATTGTGATGTCATAGTTTTCTCTTGCATAATCAAAAATTTGTTTGACCCTTGAATGCATCAACAGTTCAGAAGGATTTGGCGGTATTGTCCCGGAAGGTAAGATATCAAAAGATGAACTAGTATCAGACGAAAATATGACATCTTTAATGCTTAATTCTTGATTGACAATTAAATTACTTAAACCTTGTCTTTTTTCAAGATTCATGTACTGTAGTAACTTTGGATTACGTAAGTCAGTTCCAATTAGTAATACCCTTTTGTTGGCTAAAGCAATGGTAGCAGAAAGATTTAATGAAATAAATGATTTTCCCTCTTTTCCAATTGTAGAAGTAACAAATACAATTTTATTTTTGGAAGGCGTTTTATTGTTTAAAAACTCCAAATTACTTCTTAAAATCCTAAAGGCTTCTGCCATGTTGGAGCGCACATTTTCTACGACTATTAACTTATTTTTATCTTTAGTTTCAGGTATATCGCCTAAATATGCTAATTGGAAATCATCAATTTCTTTTTTACCATGAACTTTGGTGTCTAATAAATCTAAAAAGTAAAAAATCAAAATTGGCAAAACAAACCCAATCATTAAAGAGCTCAAGTACACCATCTTTTTTTTAGGCGCAACTTGTGATCCGTCACTATAAGCTTTATCAATGATTTTGGCATTGGCCACAGTGACTGCCAGTGCAATGTTTGTTTCTTCACGTTTTTGTAAAAGGTATAAATATAATTGCTCTTTAATTTGTTGCTGGCGTTGAATTAATCTGAATTCACGTTCATATTTTGGCACTGAGGTGATTTTGGAATTTATTTCAGCCTCTTTTCTCTCTAAATCCCGTAGTTTAATTTTTAACGCGTTTTTTAAATTAATGAGCGCGTTTTTAATTCCAATTTTTAATTCATTTAATTGTTGGTTAAGTGATTCAACAACAGGATTTTTTTCGGTTGAATTTTTTTGAATTCTATTTTTTTCTAACCAAAGTTTATTGTACTCATTAATTTGTGTGGCTATGGATACATCGCTAAGGCCAAGGTTTGCAGGAATGAGTTCGTTGCCTGCGCTTTTACCGAGGTAATCTAGCATAAAATCGGCCACGCTTAGTTCGGTGCTGGTTTGCAGATAACCTGTATTTGCTAAATCTCCGCTGGTTAAAAATAGTTTGGCTTCCGATTCAATGTCGGTTAATTTATTTTTTGATTTATAATTTTGCGCCTCTTCTTCAACAATATTTAATTCCCCTGTAATAAAATTAATTCGCTCTGAAATAAAATTCGCTGTGTTTTTACTCACCTGGTTCTTATCGGCAATAGCGTCTAAATTGTGTTGTTTGATTAAGTTGTCTACAATCGCAGCCGCTTTATCGGCAATAGGGTCACGCAAGGTAATGGTTATTGCGTTTGAATTTTTATTAGTGGGGTATATTGAAATGGCCCCTAAATAATTGTCTACAGCAACGTCAATAGGGTAAATCAAAATCCTCATTTTTTTATTGAGGTAATAGTTACTAAAGAAGGGTGTTTTTGTAATTACTATTTTCCCAAAATCAGTTTCAATGTTATCACCATAATTTTTTTTAGAAATAAAATCACCATCTGCCGAAAGTAGGTCAAAACCTGTTTCACCAACAATAATTTGCCAATTTCCATTTGGCACGTAACCTGAATCTTTTAAAAAATAACTGGCAAGTATAGGACTGTCAAAAAATCGCTCGTGCTCTAAAGGACGCCCTTTTACAAAGTAATTTACGTTTAAGTTAAGCTCTTTGGCAACCAAAGTCATTAAAGCCCTCGATCTTAAAATTTCAATTTCGTTTTCTAAATTTTTATTGGTTTTTAAAATACCTAAATCTTCAAACGCACTGGTTTCAGATAACACACCGCCGTTTTTATCGTCTTTAATTAATATTCGTGCGCTAACTTCGTATAAAGGTGTTTGATACCTTAAGTAAACGAAACCAATTGTTAAAGACACGACTAAACTCAACACAAACCACTTCCAGTGAAAAAGGTAGCGAACCATCGTGTCTTTTATGCTCCCTTCTCTGGCTTCTTCAGCGGTGTTATTATAGTTCAGTTGATCGTTGTTCATGGTTAACGTTGAATAAGGATAGCCATTGTAATTAAAAGTGAAATGGCCGAAATGATAATTCCTGCATTCGATGGGTTTAAAGCACCTGAATTAATTTTTACTTTGTTAGGTTTCACATACACCACATCATTCTGCTCCAAGAAATAGGCAGGCGATGCAAAGAAATCACTTTTAGTTAAATCAATCAGGTAATTTGTTTTTTGACCGTTTTTATCACGAATCACCTGAATGTCTGTTCGTTTGGCTGTAATGTTGAGGTCGCCGGCTAAGCCAATTGCCTCCAAAATAGTGATGCGTTCATTAGGAATATTAAAAGTACCCGGTGTTTTAACATCTCCTAATACGGTAATTTTATAGTTAGAAATGCGTATTTGAATGTTTGGTGCATTCAGAAAAGGCTTTAATTTTTCAGTTAACAACTCAATGGCCTGTGTACGGTTTAAACCGCCCACCGTTAGTTTACCAATTACCGGAAAATCAATGGTGCCTGTTGCATCTACCAAATAAGCCGGGGGCGATTGAGCACCTTGCACATAACCACCTATAAAATTTGAGCTAAGGGCATTCGTGAATGGGTTAAATGGCTTACTGGCTTCAGCATCCATAGAAGTTACTAAAATGTTTAACAAATCATCTGGTTTTATGGTTGGTGTGTAATTTTTGTTTTGTTCAGCGCTTGGTATGCTGTTTTGGAAGTAAATCACCTTTTTACTGCTTAAACAACCGGTTAACACAGCAAGCATGATTAACAATAAAAGGGCATGTAATTTTGTTTGCATACAAGGCTTAAAGATACTATTTTTTAATAAACGCTTAAGCACTCCGTTTCCCCTTAACCAGAATGTTAAAGATTGCCTTAAAAAAGAATTTAGTATCGGTGGTAAATGGACTGTTTACTTTCTCCTTAAGGTACTCCCGCTCTGCGATAAGAACGGATTGAACGTCTCCATTTCGGTTGAGCGCCACATAGGGTGGTACACAGCCTGGTTTAAATTTACTCCGTAAATCCTGTAAATCTTTTGGAATATCATTAAAATAACGTTGTGAAATGGGGCGAACACCTACTAATTTTAAATCGCCTTTTAATAAGTTTATTATTTGAGGTAATTCATCTATCCAATATTTACGCATCCACTTGCCCCAGGGGGTTAATCTGAAATCATTTTTTGGTTTACCAGAATGGGCGTAACCGTTTAATTGCAGCACATAGTCCTGCAAATACTCGGCATAGGGGTGCATGGTACGAAATTTGTACACCTTAATGGCTTTGCCATTTTTTCCAATACGGTTCATGGCAAACACCATTCCATAACTGGGACTCATGTTAAAATCGGGTAATTTTTCTTTTTGCACCACAGCGTAACTAATGCCTTTAAAGGCGTTAACATCCACAATTTTAAAGCCACAACTCACCAAACGCCCTAAAACTTCGGCTTTAGAGAGTAAGCGGTTGCGCCCGCGTGTAATTAAAAAATAAATTTTTTTTAAACCCCAAATTTTTGGAAACATGCGCAAAAACACAAACTCAAAAAAAAAGTAAAGATGTTTTAGCACCGGAATTTTATTTATTTTTTTGGATTCGTGGCGGGCCTGTATGGTTTGAAAGGCCACGATAAAGTAATCACCCGGTTGTAGTTTTGAGTTAACCTCTTCAAAAAACTTATTAATACGCCTCACATTGTTAACTTTGGTGAGGTTAATAAGGGAATTAAACTTGGTGTTACTGTTTAAAATGTTAAAGCTATTGGTTGTAGAAACAATAAGGGTGGCATCCGATTCGGTGTTGACGTATTGATTAAAAAAATCATAGGCATCCTGGCCGCACTTATCAACGATCAATTGTTTCATCTTAACACTTTGCCCTTTAAGGAGCATCTTTAAAGGACTAAAAGTACAAAATTTAGCGCATTTTAGATTTTAGTAAAGTGTTAAATAATTGGGAGAAATGGGATTTCGTCTAAATATTATTTGAGTTTGCCTTAATGAATTAATAATTGGTCGCAGGTAATAATTGTTTAACACAAAGTTAATTTAGATTAGACGAATGAACATGGCAACAGGCAAAAAAAGCCCGAACTTTGCTTGGTTATAAATGTTACATAAAAAAACATAAAAATGAAAAAAATATTAACGCTCTTATTAAGTTTACTCTCAATTATTTCAATCAGTCAAGTAACTATTGTAAATTATGATTTTAACAGTGGTTCCAGTTACGCAACACTATCTCCCGCGCTAGCTTCAGGAATAACTTGTGGAGCAAGTTCAACAGAAGCATACGCATTTAATGGAGGTATAGCGACTGGAGTTGGAGCTTTCACAAGTAACTCAACTGCAGGAAATGATTTAACGATGACAAATTCAAGTGGAACGAACACAAAGTATTTCCAATTTAGTCTCGGAGGAGCTTCATTAAGTAATTATAATACATTTAAAATTTATTTTCAAGGAAGAAGATCTGGCACTGGCGCTCAACTTATAACGGTGCAATATAGTTTAAATGGAGGTGCCTATACGAATTTTGCCTCCAATACAATGTCGCCAGGAAATGGTTCATTTCTAGAAGCAACTTTTAATTTGCCAATTGCCGTTGATAATCCTTCTACATCATTATCTTTTAGATTATTAGCTAGTGGTGCCTCAGGTAATGGGACACTTAGGCTTGATAATTTTCAAGTACAGGCAGTTAATTCTCCAGCTACTTCCACAGTATTAATTACAGCACAAGACCCTAATACACCAACCCCTGTTAACTGGGCAATTGGTAGTACATTGAATCAGTTTTATTGGGCTGCAGTTACACCTTCGATGGTTGCAGCTACTTTAAATTCTGTTACTGCAAATATGACCGGGAATTATGTAGCTGCTGATATTGCTACCAATGGTTTAAAATTATATTATTCTTCAGATGCAACTTTTATCCCGGCTGGGGATGTTTTATTATCTTCACAAAGTTCAGCAAAAGTTGGCGCAACAGAAACAATCACTTGGAGTGGTTTAAGTCAAAGTTTTTCTTCTGGAACAACAGGTTATATTTATGCAACGGCTGATATTTCCGGTTCAGCAAACGCTGGCAATACATTAGCAGGGAGTTTTGGATCTAATACGAATGTTGTTTTTTCACCAACTGTTGCTTACAACTCTGGTAATACCTATGGTTCTACCACCGATAAAACATTTGCTTCGTTGCCAACTAATCCTACTATTTTTAATGTAAATTGCTCTTCGCAGGCTAATATTAAAGTTAATATGAATGCACCAACTGTAGGTTCTGTTTTGGTTTTTGCTAATACCGGCACCACTTTTACTGTACCAACTGGATCAGGATCAGGGTTTACAGGTGCAAATTCGAATTATGGCTCAGCAACTAATTATCCTGCAGTTGGTGGTCGCTTAGTATACAGTGGCGCAGGAGCTAATTTTACTGTTACAGGGCTAACTTTAGGCCAAACCTATAGTTTAATTGCTTATTCTTATAGTGGTTCAACTTGGAGTTCAGGAACTTCTGTTATTACTGGTACGGCAATAACCCAACCGGTAACTGCAACGGTTGTTACACCTAGTTCCGGACAAGTTAATTTATCATGGACTAATCCCTCTTCGAGTGCATGTAACAATAATGTAATTGTTATTGCAAGACAGGGAACAGCCGTGGAGTCTTCCATCAGTAAAGCTAATTTTGACGGATTAGTTAGCGATGTTGATTTTACGGGGGCCAATGCGACTTGGACTTTGAATTCCAATACTAATGACGTGTTTGATTTAACAGCCGGTTTAATTGGCACAGACAACACTAATTTTTTAATTTACAAAGGGACAGGTAATTCAGTAACCATTAATGGACTTACAAACGGTACAACGTATTTTTTTAGAATTTTTACTGTAGATGGAAATGGATCTTCAGCCAGATGGAGTAACGCAGTTGATGCTTCAGGTACTCCAGATGTACCAGGTTACTTTTGGAATGGGGGCAATATAAGCGCTATTCCTGCCAATGGCGGATCTGGGACTTGGGGTACATCAAACGCTTGGAGGCAGCCTGGTGCTTCAGGATCTCCAACTACATGGGTTGATGGAAACCCAGCTGTTTTTTCAGGAAACGCTGGAGTTGTCACGCTGGATGCAAGTAGAAGCGCAACAGGCTATTCTTTTAATACAAGTAGTTACACATTACAAACAACATCTTCAACAGGAATTAATTTAACCGGCCCGATAAGTATTTCAACAAATCAAGAATTAGTTTTGGCACCAAATTTACCATCAACAACCTTCGGGGTAATTGGTGTTAGCTCAATAAATGGTAGTGGAACATCATCGGTTGTAATTTACGGGAACCCAGCATCTTCAATTGAGAATAGTCGTATTAATTTGGCTTCTGCAAATTCAACTATTAATGTGCCTACAGAAATTAAATCAAATAGTGGGCTTGGTATGGCTGGATACGTTTCAACATCTGTTGGAGGTGTAATAAACGGAAATATAATTAACAACTCTAATTTAAGAACAATGATTGGTGCGACTAGTGGGAATGATTTAACAATAAACGGGGTTATCAGCGGAAGTTCAGGTTTACAATTTTCTGCTGGTCAATCCGGAGGTATTGGTACAATACTTTTAAATTCGCCAAACACATATGCAGGTAATACTATTTTCAACACTGGTAATGCCGGTTTAGTTTCTTTAGGCGTAAACAATGGTTTACCGGTAAATACAAATTTAACTATGGCATTTTCTTCAAGTAATGGAGGAATATTTAACTTAAACGGTTTTAATCAAATTATAGGTAATTTGGCAAATGGTATAGGTGGAGGTTCAATAACTAATAATAGCTCAACATCAAACAGTACCTTATCCATTACACAAACTACAATAGGTTCTTTTAATAGACCCATTACAGATGGCAGTGGAGGAATGAAACTGGGTATAATCAAAAATGGCTCCAGTTTATTAACACTGAATGGTACAGGTTATACTTTTTCTGGCGGAATGTATCTTAACGCTGGCGAATTAAGATTTAATCCAAGTTCAAGTCCAGTTGCTTTAGGGTCTTGTCCAATGGTTTTAAATGGCGGTGTTCTTGGCACATCTGGCATTACAGCTAGTTCGGTACTTAATTTTTCAACTTTAGATGTAGAAGGCACAACAACCATTAGTTTAGCGGCTTCGGCGCACACATTAAATTTTGCAAATAGCAATGGTGTTGCATGGACTAGCGGTACTGGTCAATTAGACATAATTGGTTGGACAGGTACTTATACCACCATGCCTGGTTCAAGCGGTACCAATGGTAAAATTTTTGTTGGCAGCAGTGCCAGTGCTTTAACTGCTGCGCAACTTTCAAAAATTCGTTTTTTTGACGGTGTAGATTATTACCGTGCTACCCTACTTAGCACAGGTGAATTGGTGCCAAATGGCAAGTTAACCAAGCTTTCAACAGCTTTTTGTGCCTACACATCAACTAGCACTTCAGAGTTTATTTGGGCAGATAGTTTGGGTACACCAAGTACACAAAGTAATTGGCGTTATTTGTTTAAGTTGGTAAATGGTGCCAGCACTTTTACTTGGCAAACTAACAACGAATGGCCAATTATGCAGTTTTATAATTTTCCCGGCTTAAGCATTAACACAACTTATACTGCTTCGGTTGCCTGGAGTGACGATAATGGTTCAACATTTAGCGCTTATGGCCCAACCTGTGCTATCAGCAGCCCTGTTAGTGGTACTACTAATATTTCTTCAGCCACGTGTGGTTCTACTTTAACCAGTTTTAGTTCACCTATTTTTGCTGATGGCAACGGAGCCAGTCAGTATGAATTTCAATTAGTAAATAGTGCTTTGAGTTACACACAAACCAAAGTAAACACTTCGCCTAATTGTAACTTAAGTATGTTTACCGGCATTACAAACAGCGCTACGTATAATATTAATGTGCGGGCATTTGTAATGGGTGTTTGGAGTCCTTACGGCCCAACCTGTACCATTACTGCACCAAATAGTGCAACTACTCAGTTATCGCCCGGTTCATGCGGATCTAGCCCTTCAAGTTTAACAAGTGGTATTTTTGCAAATTCGGTTACAGGAGCCAGTCAATACGAGTATCAGTTAACAAATAGTAGCTTAAGCTACACATCAAGCATTGTGCGTACTGCGCCAAACTTTAATTTATCTATGTTTAGTGGATTACAAAATAGCACAACTTATTCAGCACAGGTTAGGGTAAATATTGGCGGCAGTTGGGGCAGTTATGGAGCGGTTTGTACTTTAACAACACCGGCTATTCCAACCACTTCACTTTCTTCCGGTAGTTGTGGTTCTAGTCCTGCTACTTTTATAACAGGTATTTTTGCCAATGCTGTTACCGGTGCAACGCAATATGAGTATCGATTAATTAATAGTTCATTAAGTTACACGTCTAGTATTACAAGAGGTGGCAGTAACTTTAACTTATCAATGTTTACAGGTTTACAAAATAGCACAACTTATACATCAGATGTAAGGGTTTTTGTTGGAGGAAGCTGGGGTAATTATGGTGCTGTGTGTACGCTTACAACGCCCGGTATTCCCACAACATCATTATCAGCCGGCTCGTGTAATTCATTTCCAACATCCTATTATACCAGTGGTTTGTTTGTAAATCAGGTACCAGGGGCTACACAGTATGAGTACACGTTATATAACACAGCTAATTCTTATACTTCAGTTATAACAAGAACGGCTTCTAATTTTAATTTAGGGATGTTTAGCCCATTACCAGCAGTATCAACAACGTATTCGGTTATTGTAAGAGTAAATCAGGGAACCGGATTTGGAACATACGGTGCGCTTTGTACGGTAACATCGCCTGGCACACAAGCAAAATTAGGAGGAGCTAATGAGGTTGAGTTTGCAGAAAACGCAAATGATCAATCCACTTTAAAAGTAGTTGGCGAATTAAACAATACGTTTATTGAAGCCTTAGTATTTCCTAACCCGGTAAAGGAGAGTTTCCAAATTGTACTAACTAATTATCAGGTAAATGAACCAATTACCATAAATGTGTTTGATGCAATGGGTAGATTGATTGAGCGCAAAACAGATACTGCAGAATCGATTGGCGTTATGCACTTAGGAACAGAATATGCAAAAGGAATTTATAATGTTGTAATAGTGCAAGGTAATTCTGTAAAGAACATTAAAGTGGTGAAGGAATAATTTGCTAAATGTTTAGAAATAAAAAAGCCTGAAACGGAATGTTTCAGGCTTTTTTGTTTGTGGTTCTCGACTTCGCTCGAACTGACGTGGTTCTCGACTTCGCTCGAACTGACATGCGCTTGAACGGACAATGTTTTTGTCACGTTGAGCGGAGTCGAAACGTAGACAAAAACAAAACCATGTCTAAGTTATTATTCATTAACTGCTTTGTAATTTTTATGTGAGGTTTCATTTTTGCATTCTGCTTCTTTTTTGATTTTTTGCCAATCACTTTTAATTAGAGCCTCTTTTTTTGCTTGACTCCATTTTTTGATTTTCTTTTCCCATTCAATAGCTAAATTGAAATCTGTAAACTGTTCACTGTATTTCATTTCGACAGGGACTCTGCTATACGTATATGCATTTTTATTGGTTCCTTTATTGTGCTGCAATAAGCGCCTTTCCGGGTTGTTCGTAATACCTGTATAATAGGTTCCGTCTGCACATTTTAAAATGTAAACGTAAAGGTATTTAACGGGTTTCATATAGATAGATAAAGGTAAGGTTTTTTGTTTGTGGTTCTCGGTTTCGCTTGGATAGAAACAGTTCTCGACTACGCTCGAACTGACATGCGCTCGAACTGACATGCGCTCGAACTGACATGCGCTCGAACTGACAAACGTTCGAACGGACAGAGTTGATCAAAAGGAAAATTAGCTTTTTACTATTAACCGTTTAATGATGTTTTTGGCGTTTTGTAAAACAAGTTCTTTTAACCATTCAATTGGATGATTAGTCCAGCGTTGTGGGTGAAAGGTAAACATCACTTGCGGAGGGAAATTGTGATGTTTAAGATCAGAAATGATTTGAGAGGTGCTATGATAACTTCGGTTGAGGAAGTCAGGATTGTTAATAGTATTGGCGTTCATGGCTTTATCGCGAACGCTTACTTTGTGTCCGTCCCAGCGACGGCCGGTGTCGGTTAAGTAAAAAACGGAATTAAAGTCTAAATCGAAATAAGGTTCTGCTAAAATTCCTAAGTCGTTATACTTGTATTTTTTCCAAATATCACGGTTGTCAAATTTACTCATGGGGCTACCATGCATACAAATGGTTTTAACAGTCACGTATTTTCTGAAATTTTCGAGATGAAATTTAAACTCGTTGTAAGCCTTTTCAACATTGCCTTTTGAAGTGTCCATGGTTTCGTAATGGTAACCAATTTCGTGCCCCATAGTTTGCATTTCTTTCATTAAATTTGCGTCAAAGCTTTGCGGGATGGTTCGGAAGTAATAGGTGCCTTTTATGCCCAATTCGTTTTGTATTTTAGCAAATGCATAAGAGTTTTGTTTTTTTGCATCCACGTCGTGGCGGAGGATAATGCATTTATTTTTTGGCGCTTTTACAAATTCAGCATAGGTTTGAAATTCGTAACCTTCCTTGAGGAGTGCTTTTAATAAATACTCATAGGATGTTATTGTAAAATCTTTCATTGAAAACGAAGTTGGTAATCAGGATTGTTTTTAAGAACATCACTACTAGCAGGATAATTTTCTAAGAACCAAACTAAAAAAGAGCTTAAGTCTATTTTATTTTTTAGGAAATGATTTCTTTTTACAAGGGTGTTGCCTTTTAAGTTGTTATCGGCCAAGAGTTCTTTCACTTTGTTCATCACACCGGAACCAGTTTTAAAATGATAAAGCAAGCCTGCTTTTTCCTGCTCATTAATAGTCCCGGAGTTCATTGAGTTGATGTAAATGGCGGGAGTGCCTAACATTGCACATTCAGAAGCCATTGTAGCGCCTTCACCAACAAATAAGGTTGCAAAGTGCATTACATGATGTACTTTGGCCGGGTTAATTTTTAATTGAAATGGTTTGAGTTCGGTTGGTAATTCTTTTTCTGATGAAATGATCACCTTACCGAAGGTGTTTAAATAATTAACCAATTCAATTTTCTCTTTTAAGTTTAATCCGCCTTCACCAACATCATGGCTGGCATTCCACGATATAAAACGTAAAAAGAAAAATTTAGTGTTTGAATTAAATCCAAGCTCATTTAATACAGAGTCATCTGCATTAAATCTTTTTGGGTGGAGGTAGGCCAGTTCGTGGAAGGCGTTATAAAAAACTTGTTTGCTTCCGTAGTTTTTATGAAAAGAAGTACTTGTTAAAACGTGTTTTGTAAATGGCAAGTATAATCTTACTTGTTCATTATTGCCGGTATCTTCTAAAGCAATGTTTACTCTGCCTGTTAAAAAGGCTGCATGTGCCGCATAGGGCGAGCCATGACTTAAAAACAAATCCGGTTTAAATTTTAATGCCGTTTTAAGCATCAAAAAATCAAACTTCAGAAGTCCAATTATTTTACCAAGGGTACTTTGGTATTTTTTACCGAAGGACACAAATTCAAAACCTTCGTGTTTAAGTAATTCGATTTCAAATTCTTTTTCACGGCACGTGAATAGAATATGGTGATTTTTTTTTATGAATTCGTGCGCAAAATTCTTAAACAGATGCACGTGCCCTGGATGCCCAATGTCAATTAAAAGTTTCATTTTGTTTTTTTCAGAAAGGCAAGTGCTGATTTACCAATCGCATACAAGGCTTTATTATTGATTTTAACGAAACGCCCGTGTTCAACTAATTCGCCCCCAAACTTGGCCTTGAAATCACGAACACCATAGTCTTCATCAGGCTTACCTGCCCCCATAAAATCAAATCGTTTAAGGTTGTTTTTGAAACCGTATTGAATAGCTGCGTATGTGGCCATTACGCTGGGACTTTGGTCTTTAAACTCAGCATCTAATCCGCAAATGTAAAATTCGTAAATGCTTTGGTTTTTAAGGATGGGACAAACTATGCCGCCGATAATTTTATTTTTAAATTTCACTAATAAAATTTTACCTAGATTACTTTCGTAAAATTTTTCAAAAAATGAAAGAGGCGGCAAAGGCTTTTTAATTTTTGATTTGTATAGAGTGTATAAAATTTGGTAGTATTTTTCAACTTCAGTAATAGACCTTGCTTCCTCTAATTCAACCCCACTGCTAAAAGCTTTTTTTATTTGACGTTTGCGGTTGCTATTAAAATTTTGTTGAGCGATTTGTTCACTTGAACAATCTAAATGAAAATTGAGGTACTTTTCGTACTGCCAACCATTCAATTCAAATACTTTTTTGTAACCACTGTAATCATAAAAATTTCTGGTTTCGATATAGATAACGCCTTTTAAGTTTTTACTTATATTTTTTAATAGGTAATCGGCTGCTTCTTTATTTTCTGTAAATACAGGACCTCCATAGATAATAGCCCGCTTTGAAAAAAATCCTTTAATGCCTTTTTCTTTTTGAATGGTAACAAGGCAAAGGGCTTGAATGTTGTTTTGTTCGACAATTGAAAAAACAAAGGCTTTGTAAGTTGCAAGACTATTAATAAAGGTATAAAATGCAGGACATTGAAAAGGGCTATTAAACGGAGAATTTGATATAAAATTTTCCCAATCGTTTAAATCAAGCTGATGGTTAACTTTTAACTCCATTAAATATCTTGATCTAAGGCTTCGAATATACCAGGTTTAAAACCGAAAATGAGTTTAGAAATTGATTTGCCTATTTTTGAAAACTTTTTTATGGTTGGGTAGTAAGACGGGTAATCGTAAAAATAGTTGTTGGGTTGTTTAAATGCGCGTTCAAAATCTGTTGCTGAAAGATCTAATTTTTTAATGACGTATTCTATTTCCGTTTGAATGTTTTGTTTATCATAAGGTAAATTTTCTAACAAGGCTAAACCGTCATCTCTTACAATTTCATTCGAGAGCACTTGGGCGGAATAGGTGATAATTCGCTTATCAATATTGAATTTTTTTGGTAGCCAATATGAAATAGCAAATTTTGTAAATATGTTTTCGTGATGATGTCCACCATAGTCTACCCAACCATATTGCGATTCTAATAATTGTTTGGCTTGCTTTTTTTCATAAGGAAGATAATAAAGAGGTCTAATAGCTTTTATTTTCTTTATTAATCCATAATAACCCAATTGTGCCAAAGTGAGTTGCGGGTAGTTTTTTAATCGTTTCCGAGAGAATTTTTTTACAACATAGTTAAGTTGTTTCGAATCAGAATACGTCCAGGCCAAAGGTTGTTTTCCCTCAGATCTAAAATCCCCGCCATTTAACGCATACTTAACACCATATTGCGCTGCTGCTTTGTATAGTACCGATTTAATGGCAATGTCGGTAGGGCTATCAATCCAGGGTAACCCAGCTAGGATATAAGATTTTAAAACAGTTTTTACCTCTTCGTAATCAATGACAAATGTTTTAAGATCATAATTTAATTGTTGAGTCATTTTTTCTATATTACTCACCGCTATATTTGAGCCCCAGCCATTATCTAAATATACTGCAAGGACTCTTAATTTGTATTGATGCGCGATGTGAAGTAAGTAAGAACTATCCGTTCCGCCGCTAATACCAATGATGCAATCGTAAGCTTTGCTTCGTCCATCCGATTTCATTTTCTCTACAATCCTTTCCCAATCGTTCATTCCTTTTTCACCTCTTGGGTATTGTTTCATTAAAGACAATTGCATCTTTGCGTAATTGGATACGCCTTTGTCATCGAACTTAATGTTTGGGATGGTGGTGTCCCACAAACCGATGGAACAGCGTTGATAGTTTTTTGAATAATCTATTTTACGGCGAATGATTTTGGAATAAAGATCAATTATTCGTTCAGCTGTTTTTTCGCTGCTTAATTTTTGGATGTTTTCTCTGCCATTGCTTCTGGTTTTTTGTTTAAGGATTTGACTAATTTTTTCAGCAATTTCATCTGCCTTAAAGTTCACCAAAAAACTATTTTCGGTTCCGTTTATCACGTTGGCTACATCACCTACTTTTGTTGAGACAATTGGGCAATTACAAGCCATTGCTTCTTTAATAACGTTTGGTGAGCCTTCATGATTGGAAGTAAGCAAAAGAAGATCGGCGGCATTGTAATGGTCTACCATTTGTAAAGTGTTTAAGCCTTTTAGAAAATGAACCTCAATGCTAGGTATATGTTCTTTTACTTTATCGAGGGCTGCTTTAGCAAGTGCATAATTTTTTTCGGGTCGATTAGGATCAGATGCAAACAAAACATGGAACATCGATGAGGACCAGTTTAATTTTTCACGAGTCTCATCAATTAGTCGAGGTTTAAAGGTATTCAAGTCAACTCCGTTTGGAATTACAATTGCCTTTTGATTAGCTAACACATTGTACATTTCATCTGATTTTACAATCGTTTGACTCCAGAAAAATTTAGAGAGAAATCGGGTAAATAGAAAAATGAGTTTATTGGTTGAAAGCACATCGCTGCCCATTAAGGAAACAACGATAGGTTTTGACGTAAAGGTTAAAGTGGCTACAATGCCGCTTAGTGAATAATGCGCATGAATTAATTCCGGCTTCTCGGTTTGCATGAGTTTACGAAGCGGAATAATGTTTTTGAAGTAACCCTTTAAACCGGTACCTACAATGTTGTAAAAAACAACTTGAATACCCTTCTCTTCTAATGATTGAGCCTGTCTTTGCGTAATATAGTCTACGCCATGATTGTAACTTCTAACAAATAAAACTTTCATTTCAAAAACCAATTAATAGATTTCGCGTAGACGTTTTCAATTTCAAGTTTATCATTTACAAAAAGCCAATTGCTTCCAGTCTTTTTATAATAGCCATTAGAATACGGAATACCCGCAGTGCCAAAATACACACTTTGGAATTCGATAATATAGAATTGTTTGCCATCATAAGCTACATCAAGTGATACATGCGGCACATTTAATTTTAAAAAAAACATGTAGGCGAATTCAAACAAACCTTCCGGTGTATTGGCATTAGGTCCGTACAAATAATTATCATACCCACCGCCACTAGCTTTTATTCCTCTGCCTTTTTGAATAGGCCGATTAAAGACATAGAGCATGTCTCCAAAAATATAAAGTTTCCAATCGTTTTTTAGATTTGGAATAAATTGTTGTACAATAAATTTACGTCTATAAATATCTTCTTTTAAATAACCTTTATGCTTCTTACTTCTGAGGTAGTCTTTAAGATTTTCTTTGGGGTTCGATACCTTGTTGTTTTTTTTAATAATTTTTATTAATTCTTCTTCTGTATTAGCTAAAAAAACGCCAGTCCCGGAGGCACCTTCAGCGGTTTTAAATACACAAGGATAGCTTATATTATTTCTAAAACTTAAAAAGTCATTAAGCGATCCAAATGAAAAAGCACTTAACTGTTCGGATTCCTTAATTTCTTGCCTCATGAGTTCCATAAACACCTTGTTGTTGTTAGCTCTTAAGTGTTTGTAGGATGGTATGGTTTTTGCTCCAACTGTCTCCAATATTAATATAATGTCCTCAATAAATGATTTATAATAGTATCCAATGTCTTCTGATGAGGTGTATAAAACAAATTGTCCTTTTAAAATATTTAAATTACTTGTGACCTCATGAAGTTTATGAAACTCTATTTCTAAGGCTAGCTCATTAAAATACTTTTTTAGTTTTTCTTTATCCATGCCGCTGCGGTATGGTCTATCGAAATGCTTTGAGCCAAATTTGTTTTTGTAATCTGTTAATGCAATTATTTTGGTCATGCGGAATTACTTTTTATTTCACTTTTTAATTGATTTAATTGTGAAGATAGGGCAGCAGACATTAATATATTATCGCGTTGTTTTTCATTCATGTATGGCTTTAAAGAGGGTATTTGCGACACTATTTTAGCAGTATTAAACAGCGCATTGTAATTGGAATTGAGCAATGAGTTTAGGAAGCTTGACTTATCTCCTGAAATGATACTCAGATTATCCAAGTTTTCTTTTCTTACTTTTCGTTTTAACTTTTTGAGGGCAAATGCACCGATGAGTTTAGTAAGATATAATTTATTAATTATATCAATAGGCCGGTATCCTTTTCCGGTTTTTTGATAAAGTATTGTTGAATTTGTTTTTTTGATGATGTGCGCATATACAACCTGACCATTCATTCGTTTATATGGATTTTTGGTTAAAAAATCCGCATTTGCACCGGCAAAGTTTGTTTTAAGAAGCTCGTTAATAAATTCATAATCTAAAAACGGTGTCCTCACAATTAAATATTCTTGTTGCGCCACAATCCATTGACCAAATAATTTCCGAAAGATTTCTTCAAAAACAAACACATACATTTTTTGGTTTTTGGTTAACTGTTTAGGAAGGTTGTTTTTATAATTGATTAATTCTAGTATCAGTTCATTTATTTCATTTTCAAATTCGTGTTTGTGAATGAATTCAAAACCATCGTATGTTAGAAGATAGTTCCGAATTGTAACTTCATCGTCGGTATTAAAAAGAAAAAGAAGTGCTTCTGAACTAACTGCTCCTTCAATATGTAAAGCTCTGAAAAGTTCGCTGCCAAAATAACCGGCTAATAAATAATTAGATTCTTTGGCTAGTTTTTTTGAGGCATGTGAAACGTGGGAATAGATGAAGCCGTTGCCTCCAGCGCTTGATTGGTTGAAATCTATAGCGCTTTGAATGTAATCTTTTTCAAGATAAGATGCATTTCCTAAATTTAAACTTTGATAAGGTATATTTAATTCTATTGCATTTTTTTCAGGAATACTTACATCATCGTTTTCTGGTTTACCAAACGAAAATGTTTTAAATTGTATTTTATGATATAAGCCACAACTCACTAAAGTTCTACCGTCGAATCCACCGGTAAAAGCAACATGCGTTGTAGAATCCGGGAAATAGGATTTACTTGTTTTAATGAAGAGATCAGCCAATTCGTTTTCACTAAGTTTTACGTTTGAAGGCTCAAATAAGGCGGAAGTATCATAAACTTTGTTTTCATGAATCGCAGTAAAATTAATACAGAGAGATGTATTAGCAGGTAAAAGGGAAATTTCTTTAAAAAACGTGCGATTGAAGAAACCATAATTAAACAGCAGACATTCGAGAATAAATTTTTTATCGACAGTTAATTCTTTTTGATAGGCTTTAATAATATGATTAAAATTACTTGAAACTATGGTATAGCCGCTAAGGAAATAAATTGGAAGAATGTTAAGAAATGAACTGTAGATTTCTAAGAAATCTTTTGTTTGACGAATGAGGTAAAAATGACCTTTGAAGGATTTTAAATTACTTGATTGAAAGTTTTCTAATAATTGTTTATTGGAGATAAAATCCCCTGAGATATAATAAGTAGTATTCTCAAAAGTAACTTGTTCCGGTTCGGAATCAAAGGTGATAAAGTACCCGTTAGGTAGTTGGAATGTAAAGTCTTTCTGAGGTAGCAGATTTTTATAAAGAATAAAATGGTTCATTACACTAAGCCACGAATGCTAAGTTTAAATATGTTCCAACTTAGAATAGCGATGGTGATTACAAAAAGATATATTTCCCAAAACTTTAATTTTTTTTTATGTTGCCAATCTAAACCAATCGGAATAAAGAAAATTAAGAAGGGGAGAGCAAGCAATTGAAAACGATCTTGAAACGAAACCCCAGACAATGCAAGTATCATAATATAGCCAACAGCAAATGAGAAAATGTAAGCCATGTTCCTGGCTCTGTTTTTTAAAGCGCAATACATCCCCGTAAAAACAAAAAAATACATCGCGTTCCGCACAATTTCATTTTGATAGTGCATGTAAATACCAAATTGATTCTCGTCGAAATTTATTAACGAAGGGAAAGGCGTAATTATTGAACCTAATAAAATAAACGGTGCAATTAAAGCTTGTTTGTAGGAAACACCTCGTTGAATAGCGGAATTGGTTAATTCATTTGAAAAGGCTGTTGAACCTTGATTGCTTAGTTCATAAATTTTTTCAAGCATATTAAATTTTCTCAAAACAAAAAATATCCCAATAGAAATTAAGATAAATGAAAAGCGAATTAGAAACTTATTTTTTTTTGCAACACTGAAATAGAAAAAAAAGTGAATGGCGGCTGCAATAATGATAAGAGGAATTAAAAACAATCTAAAATAGTAAAGCGGAATTAATGAAACGAGCAATAGGCCTACAAATTTTATTCCTTTTTCGGGTTGATGTGTAATTTTTAGTATGTAGTAGCTGGAATTAACAATTAAGAAAATCAGAATGGTTTCTTTTAAATACATGGCCGAAAACCATAATAGAGGAGGAAAAAGCATGAATAAAATAGCAGCCTGCCTAGCTTTTTTTTCTGAATAAATCAGCGTAGCAATTTGATAAACTCGAATGGCAGTTATTGAACCAAAAACAGCATTTAGCAATTTAATGAGAATAATTGAGGGTCCCAGGTAATAATAAACGACCCCTAAATAAATTGAAAAACCATAATCCGTTTCGTTTTTCCAATAACCAGAAAGTGCTGTAAAAACGTTTCTACCTTCCTTTAAAGTTTTAGATACTAATTCACCTGAATAATGATAGTTCCAACCATCTGCAGCTCCAATCTCCATCGGTAAATTGTAAGGGTCGTAAAAATAGGTTAAACAATAAACACCTATTATTGCGATTATTCGGTAAATTAAGCTATGTAAAAAAAGTTTTTGCCTAAATCCAGCACTGGATTCCCATTTTCTAAAGTAAGAAGTTAAACTAAAGTAAAACCAAAAAATAATAGTTACACCCATAACCAAAACTGGTATTTCCATAATATAATTGGGGAACAGAAGTAGGTGGATTATAATAATAAGGACAGAAAAAATTAAGGCTCTTGAATTATATTTATTTCCCCAATTAACGTTCATATAAATTAATATATTGTTGAGAAATTGATTCTATATTGTAATTTTCATGAAAGGATTTAAAAGCGCATTCTTTCATTTTGTTTTTTTGATGTTGATCTAACTTTATCCATTGAGAAATGCAATTTTCAAACGACACCATTTCGAAATCTTGAGCAATAAAGCCATTATAACCATTTTGAACAACATCTTTCATTCCACCTGCCGGCGTAGTGATTACTGGTACACCCAAAGATAATGCTTCAAGTGCAACAATAGGCATGCCTTCTTGAGATGACGATATTAATAGAGCATCGGCCTGAGAAAGATAGTCAGCGGCATTTATAACGGAGCCTGCAAGGTGTAAATTATCTGCGCCAACTTCAATTATTTTCAAGTATTCATTCTCATTTATTTTTTCCCCAATTAAAACGCAATTCACATTTTGGGACACTACCTTAAGAGACTTTAAAGTATGAGCTAATAAGGAAAAGTTTTTATAATATGTCAAATTACCAATCGCCAAAAACCGAGGACCATCTGTAATCCCAAATTTATTCCAGAGTGAACTAACCTCTTCTGCCTTACGCAGCGTTTGATATATCTTGATTCCATTGTTAACGTGACTGAATTTTAGTTTCGCGTATGTAAAAACAAACCTGTCATAGATGGATTTGGATATGCAAACGTGATTTATTTTATTATTTGCAAACCTAACGCTATTTAAAATGTTGAATATTGGCCGCCAAACATCAAAATTACTATGAATTGTATGAATAAACTTTATTTTATTTAGAAAGAAGGAGCTTATATACACATAATAAAATGGATTGTGCAGGTGAACATGAACGACTGATGGCTGCAATAATTTTAAATGTTTAATGAGGTAAAAGAGTTGTTTTAAAGAATATTTTTTTTGCCATTTGAGCTGATGTATTCGAATACTTTTAGCGATTTTTGGCATGAGAGAATTATTTGCAGATGTAGAATTTAGTATGATAATTTCTACAGTGCACTTAAGAGCTTGTTCATTAGCCAGTTGTACACAAAAATTTTCTGCGCCCCCAATGTTTAAGGTAGAAATAACATGAACAATTTTCAAGTATTGGAAAGCATTTGATGGATTAGTTTGTCGCTTATAACAGAGTCAATCTTCCTTGCAAATAGACGATCGCTTTGCAGAATTTTCTGATAATCTAAAATCGTTAATGTTTTTGGCGGCCCATTAGTATTCCAATCGATATAACGAAACGGTTGGTTAATTAGTTTTCCTTCCAATCGTGGTGAATTGTATACAACGGTTTGAATATATTGTTCATCTGAAGCCCATACTCGTTTAAAGAATATGTAAAGCAATTTATTGTTTGTATAGGATTGCAAAACTTCAACAACTGCTTCTTGCGTTAAAGCCCACCATTGACTGCCGAAGTAGGGATCATAACCAGCTGGGAATTTTCTTTTCAGGTTTATAATTTTAAGAAAGACATGAAGAATTTTGTGAAAGTACTTTTTTAAATACCGGTTGCAATTTTGTAATTCATCTTGAAACCATGGATAAATTATTTTCGGTAGTCCTTCATTTTGCAATGAAGGGTTAGGTATTTTTATACCTTCTATCACACTATGTTGTATCGTTTTTAGTTTTTTTTCTATAATGGAGTTGCTATAAACTGGAAAACATGACCCACTCATATTGATATAGTAATCAAATGTATATTCGCTTTCGAAAGCCAGTTGCATAAGATGAATTGTTGCTTCAATAACTTTGAAGCCTGCCCAACCTGCTTTAAATCTTTTTTTTGCAAATATTACATTTACCTTAGTTTTAATATCATCTGGAACAGTAAAAGACACACCTTTTTTGAAATGGATGAAAAAAGTATTTTTCCCGTTGTCTAAGAGACGGACAAGATTAAATACATCAAGTGGTTTATTATAAACAATAAACAAGTAAGCAATTTTCATTGTTTCCTTAGTAGTTTTTTTATTATATATTTTTTGATATCGTTTATACCAACAAGGCTTTTTAATTGCAACGCTAATTCAATAATGCTGACTCTAAATTCATTATCGTATTTATAATCAAAGGCTTTGTTTAAATCCATAATATTATTAATTCTGAATGCAATGGCTTTTTCATATGTCAAACTACTCCACATGCCACCTTTATGGGAGCGATAGGAACTCATTACTTCGTTGAGGTATCTTACTTTCCCTTTTTCGGCCATTAAAATATTCATATACCAGTCTGTTGATTTAAGCATCAACATTTTACTAAAATCTTTCTCAGTGAAAATATTTTTAAATACTATAGATGCTGATGGGATAAAATTAGATTTTAACAGATCAGTTAAATAAAAATCTTTTTCAGTTTCTATTTCCGTATATTTATTATAAGTGTTTTTAGTTTCATTATAAATGAAGGCATTGTGAAAGCAACAGGAGTATTCAGGATGTTGATTTAAAAAATCAACTTGTTTTTGTAGTTTATTTTCATCTGTCCAAAAATCATCACCTTCACAAATGGCAATATATTTTCCTTTACAATTTTTTAGAACATTTAGCTCATTTTTAATTGCCCCTAAATTATTTTTATTTGCGATTAATTTAATTTTATCTGGATAAAGCGTTTGATATTTTTCAATAATTTTTAATGTACCATCAGAGGAGCAATCTTCTCCAATAATTAATTCGTAGTTAAAATTAGCTTTCTGATTAAGAACCCCTTTAATTGTGTCTTCAATATAGTCTTGGTGATTAAAAGTTATGCAACAAATACTAACTAATATCATTTTATTCGCTTTTAGTACTGTAAATAAATATTTTCAAATAAGTATCCTTATTAAATTTATAAGTTAACTCATTTATTCTTTTAAAACAATTAGACTTATCAAATATCTCACTACAAACAGGATGGTTATAAATAATAGTTAATTCTCTGGGATTTTTCTTTAGTGAATCTTCCAAGTTTACTAATACCTCCTTAACAACGTTACACGGAAAAGGATTGAATAAATAAACGTAGTTAAAACCCGTGTAATCTGTATATTTTCCTGCATCTTCATTTATAACTTCAGCGTGCTTTATTTTCAATAGTTTTAAATTTTTTGTTGCAATAACACACAATGCTCTTGATAATTCAACACCTACAACTTTTTTAAATTGATATTTTGAAAATTGTACAAGTGCATGACCTTTTCCACATCCTAAGTCTATAATTGAATCGTTTTCATTAATTTTCAATTGATTTAAAAGAAAACTCAAGCTATTAAAGTTTTGCATTGCTTCATGTCCGTTTGCTCTTGCTTCTTCAATCCCCAATTGATTATAATTAAAATCAGGTTTAAAGTCTAAACCTCTATAATTATGATATAGTAACCGCATTCTTTTAACTATACTTTCATTTGGGTTCATTATTAAAAACATAACCCTTTGAAAAAACTTCTTTTTCTTATGCTGCATTGTTAATCATGATTTATTTTCTTTTAGAGTATCTTGAACGAGTTTCATGGACGTAAGTGCTTTGTGATAAAAGTAAGATGAAAATAAAGTATTTCCTTTAATTACAGTCTGATATAAGTACTGCCTTCCGGTACTGAATTGTCGTTTATAAAGATCATCACCCCAGCCTTCTGACTGATCAGAATACTTACTCTCATATGAATCTTTCAAACTACATTCAAGAGATAATATTCCTACAGAATACTGTTTATAATTTCGATCAAACGAAGCATCTAGACAGTATTTTTTATTTTTGTAAATGATATTTAATCGATAAGCGACTTTCTTATCATTTAAACAAACATAGATTATCTTGCCAGAAAACTGTTTTACTAAATTCAAAATCATCTGTCGTTTGATTGGATTTAAATATATATTGTCTTTATTATCGACCAGCTTAGAATTTGACATTTCTTCTATATGCCTTAAGTCCTCTTCTTCATACTGCTTGACAATAAAATCGATTTTTAATCCATCATTTATAATTTTATTTTTACATGTTCTTAAATTTTGTTTATGGCTAGCTGAATATGATTTAGAATACTCTATATAATTAGTGCTATTTGAAATTTCAAATTCATAAAGTTTATTATACATGTAAGTACTTGAAATTAATAAACTTAACAAATTAGTCTCGGTGCTAATTTGTTGCAAAAAAATTATATCATACTTTTCTTTTTTATTGATATAACTCAAAACGTAATCATATTCTTCTTTAGATATTTTCTCTGAAATAATATCACAAAAATCCGCCAAGTATTCTTGACAAATAAATTCAATACGTTTATATTTAATAAACATTTTATTTTTTTGTCTTATTAGCCAGGGGAAAACAGCCTTTAGTTCATTTTGAAAATATAAAAAAACAACAAATAAACTTAAGTCGCTATTATTTTTTTTCGAGTTCCAAGCAATCTTTATAAAGTCATAAGTATTAAATATCTCAGTAACCCCTAGCTTTCTTTCAAAATTTTTCCACTCCAATTCATAGTCTATAAAAACACTACTGTTCTTCAATATCTTGATGCTATAGTCTAATTTATTTTCCATTACCTAAAATAGAGTATATTGATTAAGATATTTTGCAGAAGATATGCCGTTGAACATTAATACATCAATCACAGATAGATTGTTTAAGAATTTTTGGCCAAATTGTTGGTATGTAAAATCGTCCTTTTTTATAAAACTTAAATGAATGCCTTGCTTTAAAAAATCTTCTTTTGAATATAAATCCAATCCTCCAATCGGATTTATATAGTGATTACCATTTAATTTTTTACACAAATAGACAACTCTTTGACTTGATTCAAGCTTATATTCATTATTGTTATCAATCTCTGAACTAATTAATATTGGTGTTTTAATATTTAGATAATTATTAATTTTGACAATTGAATTTTCTAAATATTTAAACAAGTTTTTATCTTCAAATAAGATTATCTCTTTAAATAGTGATAAAACCTCATCATAAAATGGCGCTTTCTTGTACGCTTCAGAAAATTTATTTAAGATTTTTATTCGTTCTTTTTCGAAATCAATAGAGATATATCTATCCTTTATATTTAAATAATCAGAATCCTTTTTTAACGGTATTGTAATAAGATGTTCATAATCATTCAGCAAGATACGGTTTCGGTTTATCCACCCTTTTTTAGTATACTTTATATTATCATATATTACAAATTTATCAACAGCATTAATCAGTTGAAAATATCCAAAGTAAGGGATAAAATATGGCTGCATTATTCCAATTTTAGTATTTAAATCCTTACCCATTTATTAGGACCATTGTAGTTTTCATATTCTAACTGGAACTTAATATTACTAAACCAATTTGTTGGATACGTAATTAATTTATCTTCACTACTTAACCAGGCCGCCCACCAACTAAATGTACTATTAGCCATTATAAAGTGTTTACAAGAACGCATCAATTCTAAATCCAAATAGTCTTTTGAACCATTATTGTTATTTACAAATATCACTTTATCATTAACTAATAAATTATTTAATAGTTCCTTTGCTCCTGCTCTATCATCTGAAAAAACATAAAATACCGGGTTATTAACTTTTGATTTAACGAACTCGATCGCTTTTTCATAATACTCTTTGTCTAAAATGGTAAATAACTCTTTATGCAATAGATAATCCCCTCTCCTAACGTGTATACCAATAGAATTTTTGTTAATTATTTCGTTCTTTAATGAGTAATTGTCCAAATCTAATTCTTCATTAATTTCAAAATCATTCTTAAATCTATCATAATTTAACTCGAAATACTTTTGATCGCCCCAATACCCATCCAAATAAATAAACTCGAGTTTATCAATGTTTTGTTTAACCAAATCATACCTGGCTTCATTTACAACAAAATCATTTTTAGAATAATAACCCATTCTCTTTTTTAAAAAATTACTTACTTTATTACCCGAAAACCATCCTTTTGATAACCGTAATATTTTGTCTAATTCATTATCATCAAGGACTTCCTGATTAATTTTATACTTATCTAATCTATACATAGATTTGCCAGCAACAGACTCTTGCTTTTTAATTTGACTTAAATCAAGTTTTAACTCTCTGTCTAGCGATAAGGATAAGCTTTTTGCAAAAGCATATTGAAACAATTGATTACCTAGTCCGCTATGTATTTTTACAATTATCACTACTTACTTTTTTTTAAGTTTTGTATTCACAAAAACTAAAATTTGTTCTTTATCTCTTTTAGTAATAAGAAAATAAAAAACCACTAAGGATAGAATATAAAAAAACAAACGGTAATAAATCCTTGTATTCACAAAAAACACTGATCCTAACATTAATACTAAACCAATAAATATTATTAGTAAGGAATATTTATTAAAATATACTTTTTCTTTTAAATACAAGTACAGTGAAAGAACAAATGTTTGCTCAATACTGGTTATAATTAACGTATAACCTAGAATTTTAATGCCGTATTTTTTTAAGAAAAAATAAGGAATTGTGATGACCAAAGAATATGCTATTAAAGTAACAATAGTATAAATTTTAAATCGCTCAAGTCCTACTATATTTGCTTGTATACCTAATTGAATATTTAGTAAATACTGTGCGATAATAAACACATATAGTATAGGCCCCAACTGCAAGAATTTTTTACTATAAAGTGTGTGAATAACTGTATCAGAAAACAAAATCCCTGGTACAAATAAAAGTATGGACGATAGCACAATTACCTTAATGTAGTCATTTAGTCTCTTATTTCTTTCATCTACACTAATCGCTTCTGAAGCTTTAGCATTAAACATAAATTGCATTGACGTTCCTACTAAAGCAAGGTAGTTCGTAAAGGTGCTGGCCGCTCTATATAGCCCTAATGAGAGCATATCTAGAAATCGGACAACAATAATTCGCTGTAAATGAATGCTTATTAAATTAAAAATTCCTATGAATAAATTTAAACTTCCAAAATGCATCACTTTTTTGTATAATTCATTTTTAAAATCAGGCCATGCAATCTTTGGCCTATTTTCATTGCTTTTATATAAGAAAATGAACAGTCCGAAGAACGCAATCACCAAAACATTAATAAAGAAACCAGTTAAACCAAATAATAAAACTAAAACTACAGCACTTATTACGTCAAACAACCTTAGAACAATTTTTCTATAGATAGTTTCGTTGACCATTAACATGCCTTGGAAATACGCTTGCATAATTGAATTCAAACTAGTTCCTAGAAAAGATGCCGCAAAAAGAGCATAATATTGAAAGCTAACATCTCTATCAATAAAAGTATTAATAATGAAATCAGAAAAAATGAAAAACACAGAAATAAAAAAAAGGCTGGTAAATAATGTTATCGAAAAAGCAAAATTTAATATTTGCCTAACTTCATTTTGTTTATCACGACTACGATAATCTGATACATATCTCATGACAGGTGTGCTTAACCAACCACCGGCAAATATCAGAAAAAACCCGAAGAAAGAATCTAAAATAGAAAACAAACCATAACCTTCCGGACCAACAGTTACGGCTAAGTATTTATTTTTTAAAACGCCAACAATAATGAGTGCAATTTCAGTCGAGCCAATTTTAACAGTACTTTTTAGTAAATCTTTCATCAAAGAGGAATCTTTAAAACTTTATCAATTTGATAATTCTCTCAATCGATTCCATCTCTAGCCCAACATATAACGGTAAGCATAATGCTCTTTTAGAAACACTTTCACTTATAGGCATGGAATTACCATTTACGTAATTAACAGTATTAAGAGAAGGGTAAAAATAACGTCGTGGTATAATATCGTTGTCGTTTAAATTCTTCTCTGCCCTCAGCAAATCTTCTTCATTCTCAAATATCACTGGGAAATAGCTGTAATTCCATTCGGTACCTTCCCGAATTTTTAAGTGCTTTACATTTTTCAACTCTGTCTTGTAAAAATTCACAATTTTTTTCCGTTCACTTATAACATCTTCCAAATGAGGAAGCACTGCCAGTCCCATCGCCGCCTGCAATTCTGAAATTTTTCCGTTTATACCCAAGCCATGAAAATCCAGGGTACCATTATGCCCGAAATTATGGCTATAAAACAACTGGTGATTTAACTCGTTGTCGTTACAAAACATAGCTCCACCCTCTCCGGTATGAAACAATTTAGTGGCATGAAAGCTACAAGTGCTGACGTCACCGAAATTGAATATACTTTGATTTTTGTATTTAACCCCGAAAGCATGCGCAGCATCATAAATTACTTTTAAATCATATTTATTAGCAATTAGTTCGATTTTTTCAATATTACATGGATTACCGTAAACATGCGTAGCAAGTATGGCTGTGGTTTTATTAGTAACTGCTGCCTCAATTTTCGTTTCATCTATTGTTAAATATTCAGGATCAATATCTACGAAAACAGGAAAGCAATTTTCCCAAATTATAGAAGAGGTGGTTGCAATATAGGAAAATGGAGTCGTAATAATTTCGCCTTGTTTCCCTAAAATTTTTAATGCAATTTGTAGCGGAATAGTTCCATTTGTTGTAAGAATAATATTTTTGATATTTAAATATGATTTGAGTTTAGCTTCTAAATCCAAAACGAGTGGTCCGCGGTTAGTAACCCAATTTGTATCCCATATCTTTTTTAATAATTCTATGTATTCTTCTTTTGGTGGTAAATATGATTTTGTTACGTTAATTTTCATTTGATATTTGATTTAAGAATCTCATTAATTTTTAAGGATAATTTCTTTGCACCTATAAAATTAAGGTGGTTCACATCTCTAAAATCATTATTAGTAAAGGTAGAGTCTGATTGAAAATTATAAAACAAAATTTTATCTTCCGTAATTAATCTATTTAAAGCAATGATATTGGAGTCTAATATTACACTTGGTATAGAGTTGTAGTAATATTGTGATGTAGGCGGCTGAATTAAAATTAGTTTTATTCCATATTGCTTCAGCAACGTATATAGATTTTTAATATATTTTTCATTCGAATTATTGTGTAAATCAGTTTCGGTCAGATGAATTTTAACGGTTTCTTTCCCCATACCAGAATTTACTAAGCTCTCGTTGGCATCATCCTCACCGTATTCCCATCCTAACGAATCTATTTTATGAATATTAGACAATGATTTTTCAAATTTATTTCTCATGAAGACGGACTGGACAATTGTTCTAACGTCATAAATGCCACATTTAAATTTCCAAGTGAATGAATATTCTCCAGATTCTGGAATTATATGCCAATAATGGTAATAAAACTTCTCTCTCCACTTTTCAATGTTCTTTGAATACGATGACTTTAGCATTAATGGCCCAATAGATAATACTACCGTTTTAAGTTTTGGTAATTTAGTTAAGTTACTTTCAATTAATTTACAACTGTTGTATATAGTTTGTGATGAGTTCGACAAGTTAAAGCTAGAGAAGGAGGAAATATATTTAGGCGCTATACCAAGTTGACTTTCAGATGCTCCAATAAAAATTATATCTATTTTTGGTTCGCATTTTGTAAAGTTGTTTTTAATTTTAGAATATGAAGTTGGATACTTATTTAATATTATTTCTGCAAAAGAGAAGAAAATTACTAAAGGTAAAATAAGCATACTAATTTTGAATAAAACTTGCTTAACCATTCAGAATTGAAAGTAAATGAAGTTTCTGTTTTCAAAAACTCCAAAAAAAACTATTGATAGTACGAGTGCGTAGTATAACCCCCACCTTATTATTTTATTACTCATTAGGTAATTTAAAAAATAACGACGTTGATTTATTAAGTATTGTCCTATTTGTAAGCATATTATTATGCTAATAGAAAAAATTAATTGCTTTTTATTTAGTCCAATGTTCTGTACTACAGCTTCATTTTTTCTGATGCTATCAAATAAATCATCAATTCCATAAGCCATTTTTTTTATTACTATAATTGCGCACTCTAGATTTGGCGCTCTAAAAAAAATCCAGGTAAAAGAAATTAGCATAAAGGTTATAAAAATATTAACCAGATTAAATTTACTAAACCAATTAAATCCTACTTTATTTTTAATAACTCCTCCAATTAGAAAGATTCCATTTAAGCCACCCCAAGCTATAAATGTCCAATTCGCTCCATGCCACAAACCACTTAAAATGAAGACCACCAATAAATTGAAACAATTTCTTAATAAAGTTACTTTATTACCCCCTAAACTAATGTATAAATAATCTTTAAACCAGGTAGATAAAGAGATGTGCCAACGTTTCCAAAACTCGGAAATATTTTTAGAAGCATATGGTCTGTTAAAATTTATCATAAGTTTAAAGCCCATAACTTTTGCACAACCAATAGCCATGTCTGAATAACCAGAAAAATCACAGTAAATTTGAAAAGTAAAAAATATGATAGCAATGATTAAACTTAAACTATTATAGTTTTCTGGCGCAGCGTAAACTGTATCAACTGCTATTGCTAAACGATCAGCAACAACCACTTTTTTAAATAAGCCCCAAGCCATTAATTTTAACCCACTTGTTACTAAGAAATAATCAAACTTATGCTCTTCTCGAAATTGGTGTAATAGGTTTTGAGGTCTTTCTATTGGACCTGCTACTAATTGAGGGTAAAACATCACGTAAAGTGAATAAATTCCAAAATGTTTTTCAGCTTTTTGGTTACCTCTATAAACTTCAATCGTGTAGCTCATTGCCTGAAATGTATGAAAAGAAAGACCAATTGGTAAAATGATATTTATATATGGTAATTTGTTTTCAAGACCAATTTGATTCAAAAACGGATTTATATTGTCGATAAAAAAGTTGTAATACTTAAAAACCACTAGTATTCCTATATTGGCAATTAAACTAATTAGAAGTAATGCTTTTCTTCTTTTCCCTGAAGTGCTTTCTATAAAAATTCCGGCAAAATAATCAATTACAATTGTGCCAGCTAAAATGAGAATATAAATGGGTATGAAGGCCATATAGAAATAGCAACTGGCAGTTAATAACCAAACCCATCTATGTTTAAATTTCAAACAAAAGTACACCGAGGTTACTAAGATGAAGAAGACTAGAAAATGAAGGGAATTGAAAAGCAAATGATTTAAATTATTGAGGTTAAGCTTATTTACTTAATGTATTTTATTCCAATATAATATTCACAACGTGGTTTATAGTCCTCATTGATAGGAAATTTGGCGTTTAATTTGAGGATTTGTTCTCTACTTAATTGTGAAGTCTCCATACTATCAATTTCCAATAATTCATTTTCCAACATTGGAAGTTTGGAATAGAGATTTTTTTTTAGCGCTATATTGGGTACAATAGAACTTTCGGAAGCAATACAGAAAAACCCATATTGTTTCACGTTTGAAAACACAGAGGCGATTGTTTTTGGAATAACTCTATATTCATCCATCCAAATCATACAATTGCCATTTAACTTTAGATGTTCTTTAATTAACTGGAAAAACTCTTTTGAATATAGATTGTTGCTATATGCTGAGGTAGAAAGTAATGGATCTATTAAAATTAAATCGTAATATTCATTTGATTTATAAAGAAACTTTCTGCCATCTTCAATATTTGTGGAGATATGTTTTGACTTTAACATCACATTTAGGTAATCAATTTGGTTTAAATTATCTAAGAGAGATTTACTTAATTCGACTAGAGTAATTGCAGGTACTGGATTATGCAGTAGGATTGTTTCTGTTATCGAACCAGTTCCATAGCCAATAATTAGGACATTTTTCAATTCTTTGCAGGAAGCCAGCGCCTCAATCGCTTCATAATAAAAAAATGCTGTTGGTCTTCCACCATGTGATAATCCGTTGATGTATGTTCTTAACTTTTCTTGATTGTGAAAAGTTACAATTACACCATCAATAGTTTCAGTAAAAATTATTTTATCATTAACATCAAAAACATATTTCGGATGGATTACTTTATAAAGTTCGGACTTTTTTGGATAACTAGAAGTAATAAAAACTACTAATAAGATTAAATAACCCAGTTTTGCAATCGGTTTAAACATAGTTCTTTTACTTTTAATGAATAGTAAAAAAAACAAGCCGACAATAGATAATAGCAATAAGGTATTTTCGGTGCCTATATAATTAAGAAACACAAAGCCGGTTACCAGTCCTCCGCTTACGTTACCTAATACGTTGAAGAAATACACTTTACCTACTGCTTGACCGTCGTTTTGATTGCTAAATGCAATTGACGTGATTAAAGGAAAACTTGCACCCATCAGTATTGAAGGGATGGATATAAAAATTATAGGCCAAATAAATATGTCTAATAAATTATAAAGACTGGTAACAAAGGCCTTTATGGAATTAGTTGATATACTTAAACTTGGATGTAGCATTTGTGTGAAGCTTAGTTTTTGAAGTTGGCTAATGATATTTTCTTTTTTTAATAGTAAATAAAGAAATGCCATAGAAAGTATTACAAAAATTGCAATACAAAATTGAAAAAAGTAGAATAAATTCTTTTTGTTAATGCGGTTGTTTTGACTTAATTTCTTTTTCATCAAAAAGCTACCAATCGCTATTCCTAGAAGGAATATAAATAATACAGAGGAAAATGAGTAGGCTGAAGCCTTGAATAGAACGCCCATTAGTCTAAACCATACTATTTCGTAGCTTATAGATATAAATCCCGTAATAAAAACAATCAGGAACACAGTACTTTTTATTGAAAATTGTTTTATGTTATTTATTTCAGTATTAATGTTTTTGTCGTCAATTGTTAAATATGATTTTCTTTTTAAAAAAAGAATAAGAGCAATTAAAAAATTGATTCCGGCAGCAATGTACACACTGGTATCTATGCCTAAGAATGAAATAAGTACAAAACTACTGATTATTGTCCCAAAAGCTGCGCCTAAAGTATTAATGTAGTACAGAAAGCTAACACTAAACATAAAGTTTTGCTCGATCGAATTGAAAATTTTTGTTAGTAATGGCAAAGTTAGCCCCATTAGAATGGTTGGTATACATAAAAAAATAAACATAAACAGAAAAGACATGTAGTAGTTTGCTCCAGCTGTTTTTTTCCCTAGATATTCCAAAAATAAAATACTGAGTAACCCAAAAAACCCAATTAGTAATTCTATTGTATAGTAAAGCTTAACTTTATTTTTAACTTTCTCACTTAAATTTCCTCCAATAATAGCACCTATGCCTAAGCCTAACATATAAACACTTACGATTAGTGTGGTTGAAATATGTTCAACACTATAGTATAGTGTGAGGATTCTCTGCCAACAAACTTGATAAATTAGACTTGAGAATCCTGATAAGAAAAACACAATAATGAATAGGTTACTATTTGATTTTATTTTCACTAAACTTAATTTTTTATGTTTTGGCCAATAATTTTTAATATTTGAATTTTTTGTAACTTATTAAATTATTGTTGAAAATAACTAATTTACAGTATGTCTTTTTTAAATTCTGAATTGTTTTTAGTTTTTGAAATTAATTTGACGTAAAGTTTTCAGTTAAGTTTTTTATATCATTAAATATTATCTTAAATTTTCCCAATACCATTCCACAGCTTCTCCGCCGCGGCGGATAATCCTTTCTCTAAATTATGAGACGCCACATAGTCATACATTGTTTTTGCTTTATCAATACTTGCCAACGAATGCGGAATGTCGCCCTTTTTCTCCGGACCGTGAATGATTTCAATGTTTGCTATTTGTGGGGCATGCTTTGCTAAATATGCTTTAAGTAAACTCAACAGTTGATTTAAATCAGTGCGTTCTCCAACCGCCGTATTGAAGACTTCACCAATAGCTTTTGGGTTAGTAGTTGCCAAAGCCAGTT
>B570J29032_109959576_pt1 | contig 34463 bp, 22 predicted proteins | sample LakMenEpi16Nov12_FD_29032 | JGI IMG/M metagenome (IMG submission 29032) | reverse complement strand
TGGTGCCGCTGCAGCTGGTGCTGGTGGTACTGCAGCTCCTGCAGTTGCTCCACCCGCCGCTGGGTAGTAGTTCTTAATTTCGTTCTTCTTGTTACCCTGATAAGTCTTCTGACCAACCTGAGCACGGAAGCGTCGACCCTGAAGTGCTGCTTCAATTTGTGCATTTGATGGTGCACGGTCGAAAAAGTCTTTTGTAAGACCTAGTGCGCCCATCTTACGGAAAAAGATTCCGAGAGCTGTTGGGTTTTCAGGCGAAATTGTTAGGTTGTCCCAAACAAGACGCTTTGCGAAAGCACCAGATTCAACCTGTGCCTTGAGTGAAAACATTGTCTTACCAGACTGCGTTACCTTTGCAACAGCTTCTACAACATTCAAGTCGTAGTCGCCATCTGGTAGTGGCTCATAAGATGCAGATTCACCTGCATTTTTAATGAGGTCTGCCCAATTGAGAGTACTCATGCGTTTGCTTCTTTCTTAGTAGTGGTGGTTTGTTGTGCTTGTGGTACTTGTTTTGGTCCGAAGATAGTGTCGAGCATGACATCAATAGATAGCTTGTCTTGTTCGACAATCGAGCCCAATCGGCCTTGAACTCGTTCTCCTGCTTCATACTCATTTGTGCGTTCGACGTACATACGACGAACCTTGTAAGGAGGTGAAAGCGGGTCAGGGTTGGGGAAAGACTCGATAGTCAAAGCACCAAGAATGTCGTAGAAATATGGCGCTTGAATAGCAAGCTGACCTTGTAGGTAAGGTCTGTGCTTTCCATCCTGAGTAACACGAGACATTGCTGTAAGAACAACAGCCTCGAGTGGGTTAGTTGGGTGCATCGTTAGGTCGCGGAGGTCGCGGAGAAGGCCACCCATGTGGCGAAGTAGTTCGCCCCACTGTTGCATCTTCATCTGCTCGTTTCCAGCGATGCTGTCCATGCACTTAACTTGTAACTCTGATATAGAGTCAATAATCAATGATTTAAATTGGTGCTTACCAAGTTGCAACCATTGATATGTTTTAATCACCGTGTCGTAATCACGTACTGTGACTACGCAGGTATCCCAAGTTCCATCTGCTACAGGTGGTTCCTCTCGCAGTGGGTCCCAGTACTTAACGACGATAGGCAAGAATCTATGACCGCCTTCAACGTCAAGCATGAGTCGTGGGTATGGTGCGGTTACGGCGAAAGTTGATTTACCAACTTTTGATTCTCCGTAAACCATTACGGTCAGGGACCGTTGGATTTCACTCATGCGTCACTCGTTTCCTTTAGTTTCTTCTTGACCATAGTAAGCATATGGATCTGCTACTACGAAGTTATCACTGATTGCTTGTTCTGCGGCACTGCCATCATCAACAAGTGTGCAAACAGTGAAGAATGGGCACTTCCATTTGCAGTCACGCGAAGGGCGTGGATACGCATGGAAAGCTGGGTTCTCACCTTCATCCAATGCTGTTCTAACACGCATCATGTCGGCAATAGTGCCGTGCAGACGGTCCCAGAAGGAGCGTAGGGTGAAGATGTTGTGCCGTACTTCGATTTGGTCGTAGAACGGCGGACGTGCCGCTGCAGAACGTCGTACCTTCTTCAACATTGTGAAGATGCCTCCGTCTGAGCGTTCTGACTCATCCTTCTTGGTGGATTCCAAGAGCATGTATGTCAAAATCTGTTCATTCATTGGTGCAAGGTTTGCAAATTCGCTCAATGAACCGCCAACTGTTTTAAAGTCACGGAACATACGAACACCATCACCCTTGCGACGCACACGCATATCAAGCTTTCCAGTGAGTTCAACTTCTCCATTGAAAAGCGGTGCGGTAATAACTTCTTCTGTAGAAATCATTTCAAGTTCGGCATCAATGCCATTTTCTTCTACCCATTGCAAGTAGCCTTCAAGCATGATGTGTCCAAGTTCTCCCTCTTTTTCCAACTCGGAGACGTCTTTGAACTCTGCAAGAAGTACTTGCTTTTCTGCGTTTAAAAGTTTTGAGTGTGATTCTAGAAGCGGTGTTCCGTTTGCGTAGTAGTCATCTAGCGCAGCGTGAATTCTTGTACCAAGTACGAGTGCACCAGTAGAGTCTCTATACTTTGGTTGCAATCTTCTATAGTAAGTAAGCCACCACTTGCGACGGCAATCTTTAAATGTTTGAATCTCGCTGTTGGAGATTCTGACTACTTCGCTCATAGTAACCCTGCCTTATCGTCTTTAAGTAGTTTTAGTAGTTGTGTTTGGTCTTGAACGATGTCTTCAAAGTTCTGAGCTTTTTTCTCGAGAACATCGATAACACGTTCTTCTATAGTTCCTTCAGTCACGTAATCAGTGATGATTACTGAGTCATGAATTTCGGAACCAATTCTGTGAACTCTATCAAGGGCTTGCTTGTGGTCAACTAGCGACCAAGGGCGTTGAAGCATAATCAAACGGCGAGCAGCAGTAAGAGTTACACCAACACCACCCGCCTGAGCAGTAAATAGAATCCATTTAGTTTTTCCAGATTGGAAATCATCGATGGCTTTCTGACGTTCATCTTCTGTTTGAGCACCTGTAATAAGCCCGTGAGGGATGCTCTTCTTTGTCATCTCGGCACTTACTAAATCAATTAATTGCCGAGACACAGCGCAAACTGCCACTGAATCATCACCAAAGTCTCCGCTTTCAATATCGTCCATGAGTGCATCAACTTTGCAAGAAGGTTCAGTCAGATATACAGCTATTTCTCCTGTTTGCTCATTTGTCTCAAGAACAGCAGAAGAACTTGCAAACTGCAGAAGTCTTAAAGTCTGCGTCAAAATACTTGGAGCAGTGAGAGCAGAACCGTTTTCTAACTCTGCAATCATGGTGTCACGCATTTGCTCATAAGCCTTCTTCTGCTTAGGAGACATTTCAATGTCACGACGTTCGTTGATTACCTCTGGCAACCAAGGGAGCACAACAGACTTCAACATTCGTCGCATAACAGGTTGAACAGCTTTGTCGAATTCTGCTTGCATGTGAGGCTTTACTCCGATAACAAGCATTCCACCAAATGCATTTAACATGGTGTCTACCATTCGCTCAATCCAACGAGTTTTGCTAGGCCAGTCTTTTGGTGACAACCAGTGAAGGATTGCCCATAGGTCGACTACATCTTTTGCAATCGGTGTACCAGTTAAAGCAAACTTAATTTGAGCATCGCCAGTTGCAGCCCATAGAGCTCGAGTCTGCTTTGACTTTGGCTCCTTAGAGCGGTGAATCTCATCTGCAATTACAGCTTTAAAATCAATAGCGTTCAACTCACGCTGATGCACTTCGCAGCGGTTAGCACTAACAGACTCGTCGTGACCTCCACAATCGGAGCAGCGAGTCAAAGCCACAGAGCCATAAGGAGCAAGTCTTGAGTGGCCTCTTAAAGCCTCCCAATTGAGAACATAAACATCGGCTTGAGCATCGAATTGTTTTTTGCGTTGTACTGCTGTTCCTTTGACAACTTGAGTGGTGACTTCAGGCCACCATTTTTCAAACTCTCTCGCCCAGTTCTTTTTTAGGGTGTTAGGGCAAACGATTAGTGCTGGAAAGACCTGCTCACCGTCGTTTTGTAGTTTTTTCAAGGCTCTGATTGCCTGAGCCGTTTTACCTAAACCTGGCTCGTCAGCGAGCAGGGCACGCTTAGCGGTGCTGAGGAACTGTACGCCCGCTCTTTGGTGTGGGAATAGGTCTTCATCCCCTTCCGCCTCTAAAACCTCTCTAAGGGCCATAGAAGGCGAAATACGGGTATTTAATTCATTGGTTGCCCAATCATTAAGGGCTGGACCTATTTGAAGGTCATGGAGGAAGGTGGAGCGCAAAGCAAGGCAACTGGACCAGCTTAAAGGCAGTCTCCATAGCTGGTCTTCTGTAGACCATTTAGAGCCTGGAATAGACTTACAAAGGTCTTTAAATCGCCACTCAGCTTGAATGACTATGTTGGATTTTTCAGCGTCTAAATCCACAAATACTGGCATTTTTACTTCCTGTCACTATGTCAAACATACTATCACGAAAAATTAAAAAACTTTAAAATTCTTGATAGTTATTTTTCTTTGTCTAAGAGTACACGAGGTACCCATCCTTGCTTGGCTAGAGCTAGTAGGGCGTGTCGTATTGCATCATTAGCATGACCTTCCCCACCCACGTGCCAAGTTCCAACCTTTTTTAGAGCATCATTTGGGAACATGTTCTTTGCGTCTACTGGGTTTTGCATCCATATGTTTTCTGGCGAATAACCATCTTCCCTACATAGATGTTTCAAGACTCCTATTTGCTCTAGAGAGTATGGAGCCTGAGAATTTCGAACAGTGGCTGCATTTATAATAAAACGCTCACACACAACTTTGAATGAGGGCGAGTTTTTATATTGGGCCATCACTGCTCTTACGTCAGAAGCAAAGTCTTCAGGCTGAGATTCCATTGAATAAACTTTAACTGGAAAGTCATCAGCCCCTCCGCTCCATGTAATAAGAGCTATACCCGTGGCTTTACCTGGGTCTACTGCCAAAATTGCATAGTTAGAGTTCATTCGTACTTTTGCCCCCAGTTCTCGAGTGGTCCTTCAACATCAGCCGTTAATGGAACAGCCCAACCTTCTCTGGTAGTCATACATTCACGAACAACTTTTTTAATTTCTTCAGCCTCTTCACGAGGGGCTTGAAGAACAATTTCGTCATGTACTGGAACAATTAAGTAGTCAGTCAAATCTGCTTGGTCTAGCTTTAAAAGATTTGACTTAAACACTTCAGCAGCACCACCTTGAATCAAATAATTGACTAGCGTGTATGTACGCTCTTCGTCACAAGGGATTCGACGTCCAGTCCAAGTGTGAACATATCCTTGCCCTTCAGTGCGAAGTCTTTCTTGACCAATGCTGTCGATATGTTTTTGAAAAGCAGCCATACCTGGATAGTTAACGTCGAATGAATCAGACACAGCTCGCATTTGAGGTTCTGGAACACCAGCAGTTAAAGCTTGCTTAGCAACACCTGCACCATAGAGTCGTCCGTAGACAACACCCTTAATGAGGTTACGACGCTTGTCAGACTTTTGCATAGTTGGGTCTTGATAAACCTGACGACCAATCTCAGTAAATGGATCAGAACCAGTTGCATCTGCCATGTTAAATAGATTGATTAGGTTTTCATCCCCTGACAAAGACGAGAACATACGGAACTCGACCTGATCCAAGTCAGATGTAATAATCACATGGTCAGGGTCTTTAGGGATGAAGGCTCGACGCACAGTTGCATCACCTTTAGGCAGAGTCTGCAATGCTGGGTCTGTAATTGACATACGAGAAGTTCTAGCAGCTACTGTTTTGATAGATGGGTGAAGAACTCCATCTATGTTCATATTGATAAAGTTTAAAAAGTAAGTGCTTGCTAGTTTTTCTGCTTTTCTAACTTGAAGAACTATGTCTGCTAACTCTTTAACTTCTTGGTTGCCTTCAATAGCAAGTTTTTCTAGTTGGTCTCTTGCAGCAGACTTTTGACCAGAAGCGGTGAACTCTGTAATTTCTCCACCAAGTTCTTCCAACATTCTGACAAGCTGTTGATTACTTGTTATCGAGCCACCATAACGATTGAATGCCCAAAGTTTTGTCTTCTCTGTGTAGTCAAGAAGTTCTTCATACTTTTTCTTTGAGTAATCGACATCAACGCGAGCGCCGTTAATTTCCATACGAGTAACGACTTTTCGTGCGCCCATCTCTAATTCGTAAGCTCGATTGTATGGACCATTAGGGCCACACTTTTCCCAGTACATCTCCCACAAACGCATTGTTAGTACTGTATCGAGAGCACCGTAAGACCAGAATGGTTCAAAAGAAATTGGAACAGTTCCCCAAGTCCAACCATTAGCAGAAAGTTCTTCATCAAGTTTTGATTGAAGATGCGCAGCGTATGGGTCTATATGTTGAGCAGAAAGTTCTTTTAGACCACCGACACCAAGAGGGTCAACAATGTGAGCCATAATCATTGTGTCATGTGCACGGTCCCATGGAATACGCCAGCGAGATTTAATTTCAAACCAGCGAGCTTCAAACGCAACGTTGTGACAAACAATAGGACCGTCAAAACGATTCATTGCTTCATAGAAAACGCCATTCCACTCTTCCCATGGAATAGACCAGCCAGTCATTCCGTCACCAACTTGGACAAGACGTAAATCACCATGCCAAGGAGACAATGCATCTTTACGTTGACCACCTGGACGTTCTCCAGTTTCAGTGTCAATCGCTATAGCATTGTATGGACGTCGTTCACCCAACCAATGAAGAAAAGCTTGCGCTTTTTCTACAGAGTCAACTAGATGTAGCTGAACTCCTGTTAAATCTCGTCTCTCAGTCACTTACAATCTTTCTTCTAAGGAATCATCTCTATTCTATAGATTGATTCTATCTTTTCATCATACTTTGCTGCTTGTTCCAAAAGCCGCTGGGCTACGTGAGTTAGATATCTTGCCCCACCAGCATCATATTTGTAAAGAGCATCTAGCACAGGTTCTGGGTCTTCAGAAACTTGAGCCCATGTTCGGTCTTTTTCAGGGAAAATGATAGGAAGGTTTTTACTTGGATAGCACTCCTCGCATGGCAAGGAGTCTGGTTTTAGCTCATCTGAAGGAGCTTCAACTAGCCCGTATCTCTTTACAAGAGGACAAGCTGCTCCATGAAAAACTAAAGAAACTCCAACTCTCGAAAGAATGTAAGAACCATTTTCAGTCTTGTAAAGCTTAAACTCAATCCATCGCGTGGAGCCGCGACGCCATGAAGATGAATCGCCTAGAAGACGACCACTAAATTGGAGGGTACGAGAACCGTCCTTTACTTCATACATTATGGCTGTGTCCCCCCTCCAGAGTTTTGTTGCTCTTGTAGAGATGTCAACAGATCAGATGTTTCTTGAGCTTGTTCTGTATGTAAATCTTCATCATGTGTATGCTCAATAGTAAGCTCTTCTATTGGTACTACAATATCCGTAGCTCCTGCAGGGTTGTCTTTAAAATAGATATAAGACCACCACAAAATGCATTCTTCTTTGGCCCATTCAATTTCTGCCCATCCGCGCATAGGCCAAGGCTCAAAACCAGGATTTTCATTTAATTGAATAAGCTCTATATTTTTTGAAACATCAGTTATATACTGAACAACATTATCCATGTGGTTGTATATTAATTCTGCAGAAAGTTCATCTCTTTCTTGAGTGTTATTTATGTTGATAGCTGTATGAACTTCTTCAGAAGAAGATGCAGTAAATTTTTTACAGATATACGGACGGTCTTCACCGTTATATTGTGCAAGATATTCTATCATATTACTTCCTTCAGTCTCTGAATCTCTTCCTTGAGAGAGTCTATCTCAGATTGTTGAGTTTTTAGTAGTTCAATAACGAGTGTTGAAAGAAGTCCGTAGTCAATACCGTCTGGCTCGCCATTCTTATCGTATGAAAGGATTTGTTCAACACCTAAATCCTGAACTTCTTCAGCAATATAACCATACATCCATTCACGATTATATCTATTTTGTACCCCTCTAACAGAATTCTTGTATTTATATTTTTTAATTTTAAGATTTAAAATATTTTTTGGTTCTTGAACTACAAAATCTGATATATCTTGCTTTACTTTTAATGTAGATGGGACTACTCCTCCAATACTGACACCACCTTGAGGGGTAACACCATGAATGTGCGAACCATTTGAACCAACGTGACCGTGTGCACCACCAGTAATTGCCATGCTATTCATAAATAAAGTTGCGGTGTGCGTGTGAGCTGGTACAGACCCGCCAGTGTGTTGGTGGTTTCCAACAGCAACTTGATTGGAACCAGTGCCAACTGGAAGACGGGCAAAAGCAAGAGTACCACTATCAATTTTTGACGCACTAACTTGCGGAATGCGAGCATCAGCAAAAATACCTGAAGTAATTTTTCCAGCATCTAGGTTGGGAATTCTTGTAACATTTAATGTTCCTGAAGTAATTTTTCCAGCGTCTAAACCTGGAATTCGTCCAGCAGCAAATTCTCCTGAGGTAATAATAGATGCACCAAGTGATGGAATATTACCTGTTGATAAAACTCCAGATACTTGAGATGCTGCAACATTTCCTGTGATTTTATCTCCAGCAATAGTTGCATTAGTTAGAGCTCCTCTAATTTTTGAGGCAGAAATTCCACTGGTACCGTCAATTAGACCATCAGTTATAGAACCGCTAATAACATTTTCTGTGCCAACTGCATTGGCGGCTAACTCGCTGTTTCCTACAGCATCTAAAGCAATCTCTGAAGAACCAACAGCATCAACATTAATTTCGGATGTTCCTACAGCGTCTGCTGTAATTTCTGCAGAACCTACGGCGTCTGAAGAGATTTCGCTGTTTCCTACAGAATCTGTTTGAAGATTCTCTGCTCCAGCTGCATCTACACCTAACTCAGAAAAACCTACAGAATCTTGAGCTATTTCTGAAGAAGTCACTGCATCCGAGGCAATTTCATCGTTTCCTACTGCATCTGTGAGAATGTTTTCTCGATAGACGGCATCTACAGAAAGCTCATTGGTTGTAACAGCATTTTCCACAATTTCTGCAGAACCAACTGCGTCTGTTTGTATTTCTGCAGCACTTACTGAATCTATAGCAAGCTGAGCCTCACTAATTGCAGAATCAGCAACCAACTCTCTAGTGATTGCCTGTGCTAGAATTTTATCTGTGCTGATAATTCTAGGGGCAAGATTGTTTTCATCGACAGCAAAGTTACCTAATCTAGAAGGAGATGGCCTAGCCTCTAGATATTTAATTCTGCGTTGAACATCGGAAATAGAACCTGTAATTGTTCTATTTCTACTTCTTCTTCTACTCGCCAATTGTCTTTATCTTCCTCTTTTTGTCGACTTTCCAATCAGGAATAAGAACTAAATCTACCGTCTCTGGGAATGTAGGAGTATCTGGGACAGACACTTTATAAGACTCAATTTTTCTAATTAAAATGTCATCTCTGGGTTCTTGGTCGTTGCCAAGTCTTTGACGTACGAATTCATCATCAATAATTATTGAACACCAATCACCTGGATTGTAAGAGCCAATTAATGGCGATAGAGAACCATTGACCTGAATGTTGTAAGTGCCTATTGGAGGTAAGGCTTCATAGAGATAATCCTGAGCATATTCATAGAGTGAGTCTTCATCTTCAATTTCATCTACCTGTTCTACCTGATCTAGAAGAGGCCAGCTCCTACCTTCTGTATTAGAAAGATACCCGCGGACAGCAGCACCTGCGTAAGGCTGGCTAGCATCGTCATTCATATCTTCTATACGACCGACTGCAAAGAAACGTGTAGCCGAGTCCTCTGCAGATTCTTCTACAGTAAATGTAAGAACGTTTCCTGGGTATTCAAACACTATTTGATCAGCACCTACCTCTTCTGCAGTGTAGTAATCTCCATTTGCTGGTTCAAACTCTAAGTCAGCAGAAAACACTTCAAACTTTCTTGTAAAGCTTGCAGTATCGTAGTCATAGTCGCAATCAATTCGATACTCAAATGGACCATTTATAGAGTTGGAGTATTCTTCTAAAATTTCTCCAACTGTTTTATTTTGATACCCTCGAAAAGTAAGAGTGTCTCTATAATAACCACTTTTGATAGAGCTATCAAGAGCTATACCAATATCTGAGTTTGAAAGATAGCTTCCATAATCTCCGTAACTTACTTTGCTACCTAGTGTTACAGTTCCACCAGCCACTGCTTTAAAATCAGCAAGCACCGAGCCAGTAACGTATCTAATTTTATTTGCTGCTGGAACAGCACTAATTATTTGCCGTCCATCATATGTTGTGTCAAGTACACCAGTAAAAAATGAATCTACACCTTTAACAACAGCAGAAGACCCAACCAATGAGTTATGAGTTCTATCAAGAGTTAGCTCTGCAGTTCCTCCACCATTAGGCCCAAAGATGTTGCCCATGGATCTTGAAATTACGTTGTATGTTTGAAGACCACTTACAGGGCTTGGGGGCACATCTGGACCGTTCAAGTCGTATCTAAAAGTTGTTGATGTAGGAACTTCAGTTACAAAATGAGTACCATCCAAGTCTGAGCCAACTTCATAAACAGATACTTCTTGACCAACAATAATATCGTGTTCTTTTTCTGTAGTAATTGTTACTACGTTAGCTGAACGCTCTTTTTTAACGATTGGAACGTCAAAATCTTTAGCTGGTCTAATTGCCTCATTTGCAAAATTAACCCCACCCAAATCTGTATTAATTCTGTAAACTAAATCTCTAGCTACATCAAAAGTATCTGCAAGTAATCTACATGCACCAGAATCGCTTGTACCAGAGGTGTTTGCAGAAGTGCTTAAATACTGAAATTGATTTGCAGCAGTTATGTTTGTAATTTGATGAGTACCATTTACAGCAGGGTTTACTGTAGTAATTTTTATAAACTGGTCTTCAGAAAAACCGTGGGGTTCTTTAGTAGTTATTGTTGCAACTCCGCCAGAGACAGAATATGCAGCAATTCCAATGTACTCGGAGCCATAAACAATAGTTTGCCAAATATTTCTATGATAGAGATAGCTGACGAACTCAGCGCCGTCGACTGAAAGCTCCTGACTTCTTACGTCATATCGACGTGACCAAATAATCCCGCCCCATACGCAAACCCCGTTACGCATAATGTAAATACCTGTTCTACCTGGCATAGTTGCTTCATAAAGGTCAAGGGCTTTTGTGGTTTCAATAAATGGAATAGTTCCAGAAAAAGCACCAGCTTTTCTATTAACTCTTTCATAGGAAACATTTTTAAAAGGAACTTCAGAAATAACAGTATTTGTCAGCAAATCTGTTAGATAGTATCGGTATTCGACATTAGTCTGTAGTGTCATTTATAGGAGTCCTTTTATCCCAGCCAGCCAGATCTATAGTAGACGCGAAGGCTAGCATCTCCATTCACATCACCCGAGTCGGTAAACTCTATTTCATTATTTCCTGGTGCAAGCTCAATGAAATCAGCTAAAACATCAATTCTTCCTCTAGCACCGTCAACTTGACCGTTAAAGGCAACTTCTCTGTTTTTTGTATCAATTTCTAATACGTCGGCACTAAGAGTAGCTGTTGCATTGGCAATACCTGGAGTAAAGATAACGTCATTCTTTTTAATAGCTTTTCCACTTGCCAGAGTTTTTGCAATAGTGTCAGAAACGCTTGCTGTTCCATTTGCCCCAGAAAATGGGAGGCTTCCAGAAACTGTTGCAATACCACTTGGCGTGACAGGAACAGCTGTAGCAATTCCAAGAAGCTCTATAAACACAGTTGTAACTTCGGTATTTGGGACATCTGTTCCAGAGATAACTAGAGTAAAGGAATTTGCAGTCAGAACAGAAGCAACTGACCTAACGCCAGCACCAAAAGGTGTTGTCCCAGAGAAAGTAAGTTCAGCTCCAGTGTATAGGCCATGAGCGTTTACTGTAGTCACTGTGACAATGTTTCCAGTTCGTGAGTAGGACTTCACCTTTCGTGAAGAAGGCTCGACGAAGCCAGCTGTTACAGAGGTAGGGATTAGATTTGCAACACTCTTTGAGTAAGCAAATGTTGTTGTACTAGGAACTGCTGTAATTGTAAATGTTCCGTCATAGCTTGGGTCCACCCCAGAAACTACAACTTTTTCACCGACAACATAGTTGTGAGGTGTGCCAGTAGTTAGAATGACAGTGTTTGACGATGCTGACCTAATAGAAATAGCTCTTTCATTTGAAGAAGATTTCTTAAATTTAAAGCTAGTAGGTGTTGGAATTTCTGTAATTGTGTATGTGCCATTGAAGTAAGCATCAACGTTTGTAATAGAAACTAGTTCCCCAACAATAAATCCGTGAGCAGCGCTAGTTTCTAGGGTTGCTATGTTGAGAAGCAGCTGTTTACTTACAATTTCTTTAGCATTGGTACGAGTTGCAGCATAGCTAAATGTATTAGAAGTTGTTGCAGTAATTGTGTACGAACCGTCAAAAGGAATACCTGTGTTTGTAACAGTTACAGTGTCTCCAATAATAAATTGGTGCTCGTCTGCTGTAGTTAAAGTTGCAATATTAGAGACAACTACTTTTCCTGTTACTGATTTTGGGGGAACGCGAGTTCTTGCGTAAGTAAAAGTGTTGTCATTTGGAACACCAGTAATTTTATATGTTCCATCAAAAAGACTATCTACCCCAGCAATAGTTATAGAGTCATTAACTCCAAAACCATGTGCGTTCGCTGTTTCTAATCTAGCAACACTGTTCTGTAAAGCCTTCGTGACGACATCTGTGATAACTGCAGACTCTGTTTCAAAAGTGAAAGTGGTGTCTGTTGGAGTAGAAGTAATTAATTGCTGACCATCAAATGGGAATCCCACGTTTGAAATGTAAATCTCATCTCCAGCTTTAAAGTCATGCTTTGCTGTGGTTGTAAGAGTTGCCACATCAACAAGTCTTGTTGTATCAAAAACAAGCTGCTTGTTTACAATAGCTCGAACAATACTTCCCTTCAACGACTGAGTAACTAAGATGAGCTTGTCTGTAGTTCTGTTGTAGATAGAAGCAGGAGATATCAAGGGTCCTGTAATTTCTAATATACATGGGACTGGATAGTTTCCAATGTTTTGAACAGAACCAATTCCGCTATATCCCATTTCATTATTCTTTACAGGAATTTCACCAACGTTATATCCGTCAGGGCTTGCATCGTTCCAAGAGTACTTAATTGGGTCAGCAGCACGAAGACCAATTTCAAACTCTGTTCTTCCACGAGAGTTACGTGTCTCAATACGAACGTCACCGCTTAGACGAACCCAAGAAGCACGGATAGGGTCATTACCAGTCTTTAACCATGTTCCTTTATAAACTAAATCGCAAGCGGCAACTAACCTATCTCGAGCTGGTTCAACCTGAGAAGGATTCTGAGTCAGATATACACCTTTTAAAACTAGTTCTCGAGCGTTATAACGTCCTTGAACATCATAAGAACCGTCACCAAAACCTCGAGCAATATTAGGCATTTCTGCAGAAGGCATTGACCACCAGCCTTCAATATCAGTGACTACCCAAACAACGCCATCATCATCAATTGAGTTAAAAATAAAGTCACCAAGAATAATGTTGGCTTGAAGCTTTAATTTTTCAATGTAGTCAGGTTGTAATGGAGTAAGTCCACGATCTACATAAAAATTTTCTTGCCCTTGTGTGTAAGCAGACATTTTATGCAGCTCCCCTTCTCATTTGATAAGCAAGCTGACGTGAGACAAGATTTGCAAGTTCACGTTCATCCATACCAGCGGATGGGTAAACATTTACAGTTACTCCCTTACCAACCCCTCCACTTAAGAAGGAAATCATTGCCTTATCACGTTTTGACAATCCATCTGGGTCAAGAGGTTCAACACGCTCTGGGCGACCTGCTTCAGCAAGCTGTGCAAGAACACCGCCTTGTGTCGCAGGAATAATTCCACCTTGAGCAAGTTGAGGAATTCTGATGTCTACCTTAGGAACTTGGAAACTTCCAACTTTAAATCCACCAAGGGTGAAACCCTTTCCAGCAATGTTGCTGTTCCACCAAGACTTTGCTGAAGTCCATGCAGCTTCTAGTCCACTCTTTAAGAATCCAAAAATGTTTCCTGCACTATCAGTAAATTTCTTTGGAAGACCTCTTAAGAATGCTGGTATGTCTTTTGTAAAGAAATCAGTTACAGCAGTCCATGCTGTTTTCACTCCACCACTCATGAAGTCCCAAAGCTTGCCAGCTCCGTCGATGAATCTCTTAGGAATTCCAGTAATAAATGGGAGTATAGTTTTTGCAAAGAAATCACTAATTCCAGTAAATGCCTTACCAAGAAGATCAATAATCCATCCCCAGAATCCAGCTACAAGAGTTATATATCTCTTAGGAATTCCTAATAAGAATGGAACAAGAGTGTTTGCAAACCAGTTACCAATATTGGTAAAGAGTGTTCCAAGAAGGTCAAAAATCCAACCCCAGAATCCAGCTACAAGTTTGATGTATCGTCCTGGCAGGGAAACTAGGAATGGAACTAAAGTATCCATAAACCAACTGCCAATTTTTGTAAATAAATTACCTAATAAATCAAAAATCCAAAGCCAAAAACCAGCTACAAGTTTGATGTATCGTCCTGGAAGACTGATTAAGAATGGAACCAAAGTCTCTGTAAACCATGCAGAAATTTTTGTAAATAATTCACTAAACCACGTTCCTAATTTTGAGCCAAACTCTTGGAAGAATCTAAGAACCTTTGGACCAAAGTCTTTAAAGAATGCAACAATCTTGTCCCAGTTTGAGATAATAAGAGGAACAATAAGTAAAAGTAGTCCAATAGGACCTCCAAGTAAGCGTAGAGCGCCTCCAGCCAAACGAGCAGCACCTGCTACACCTCGAAGAGCTCCTGCCTTAATTCGAGCAGCAACTGTTGATTTTTGCATGCCAGTTCTAGCACCAGCAGAAGCTGTTCCAACAGTAGTTAAGCTAGTTGCTGCTTGCTTTCCAGAGATATAAATTCCCTGCATAGCAGCTTTCTTTTGCTTATCAATAACCATCTGCTTTTGAAGCTCGGTACGTGTTAGTCCAGAGCCTTGTCTAAGTTTTCCAAATGGGTCTTTGATAAAGTTCTTTAGATTAGTAAAGGATTTTTGAACATTAAGAATTGCTCCAATAAATCCTTTAAATACAAACCTTGCTGCCCCACCTACTAAAGCAAAAGCTCGATAAACAGCAAAAATACCACCAACAAAAGCAAGAACCTTCTGAGCAATATCACTGCCAAATATTTTTGTAATAACTTCAAAGATTGAACTTAAAGTTTTAAAGAATGTTGTAATAGCTCCACTTTCAGTGAATACTTTTACTAACTTAGCAAAGTTAACTACAACATCTCCAAGTGCTGGTAAAGCTCCACTTAGCTCTTCTCCAACTGAACCAAAAATATCTACAGCTTCGTTTAGTTTGTCAACAAAAACACCAAACTGTGGAGTAGCACCAATTTTTGCTGCTTCTCCAATAATGTTTCCAATAAGGTCAAGAAGCTTTGTAAAGTTAGTTGTTAGACCATTTAAGAAAGTAGTTAGCTTCTCATTATCAGCACCACCCTGAGTGAAGTCCTTCCACTTTTGGAATGTGGTATCTAGATACTTGACAAAGATATCTGCAGCACCGCCAGGAGCAATAACGTTGTCAATGATGTCGCCTAAAGAGCCAAAGCCCTTCTTAAAAGCTGCCCCAAGACCACTCGAGATGCGATTAATGTTCTCAAAGAATTCAGTAAGCTCACCTGTGGCTTGCTTGGCCTTCATGGTCTTGTCGAAAGTTTCTCCAAGACGTTGAATCCATAAACCAAACTTATCAATAAGTGGCTCAGCAGCAGCTACTAGTGCAAGAAGACCTCCATAGAATCCGTTTGCACCCTTACCAACTCTTCTTAGAAGAGTGTCGTTATTCTTCCAAACAGTTTCAAGATTCTTAAGATTTGTGCCCTCAGTAATTGTGTTTGAAAAGTCAATAGCAATATCGCCAAGCACTCCTCCAGTTCCCTGAAGTAGAGGAATTAGTTTTGGAAATAGGTTATCTACAAGATTTTGTATCGCTGTCTCAAGTTTTGGAAATAGTTCTTTTCCAGCGGCGGCTCTTAGCTTTTTAAACTCGCCTTGAATACTTAATAAGTACTTAACAAACCTCTGAGCTTCTGGTGACAAATCAGAGAGAGCGTCATTAAAAGCGTCAACTCCAGGACCCTTTTCAGCATCTGCTAAATCCTTACGAGCGTCAGAAACATCCCGCACAGCAGATGCAATTTGACGATTAATGTCACGTATGGCTTTGCTCTTGGCTGGATCATTGGTTGCTTCATTTTTTGCATTTTCTGCAGCTTTTTCTGCATCTGCTACAGCTTTTATAGATTTTGCATAATCAATAGCAGAATCTGCTGCTGCTTCTCTAGCATTTCTTTGAGCAATAACAGCATCTTTTACTTCTTGTGAACCTTCAACGCCCGCTGCAGTAGCAGCCTTTTCTTCCTTCTTTAGGTCCTTGTTTCTATCGATAGCCTTACGAAGGTTGAGGTCTGCCTCAGCAAAAGCAAGCTCTGCTTCTTGACGAGCACGAGAGTTTGGTGGAAGGTCTTGAACACGCTGCAATGCATCACGAGCTTTAATAAACTCAAGGCGTGCCTTCTTTTCAGAAATTGCAGCACCCTCAGTTTCAAAGCGAAGTTGCTGCAGTTTCTCTTTTGCATCTTCTCTAGCTTTGTTGAGCTGCTCTGTTGCTTTATTACTTGCTTCAAGTGAATCTCTATAGGCTCTTTCAGAACGCGAAGCAGAAATCTTTGCGTTAGCAAGGTCTTCCTCTGCCTCAACTTGCCGCTGTGTTAGTCGAGCAAGGAGTTCTGGTTTTGCCTCATCTTGAAGACGCTTTAACTTTAATTGAGCATCAGCTAAACGACGTTTTGCTGCTGCAATTGCTTTATCATTAGAAGCAGAAGCTTTTTGAGTCTTTAAACCAGCAGACAATGCTTTAGAGACACCAGCAAAAGCTAATTTAGCTGTTAGAGCTGCTTGACCTAAGGCTCCTAAAGTAGAAGCAACTGCTACTAAACCACCTGCTGCAACTGCAGAAGCAGTCGCTCCAAGAGTTAGAAGTCCTCCACCAAGGGCACCAACAGCACCAACAAGTCCAGTAATAGCTGGACCTAAGAAATAACCTGTAGTGATAAGTCTTTGTAGACCTAAACGAGCATCTTCTGCTTCTCGTCTAAATTTTGCACTAAAAAGACCGCCTCTATCTCGGTCACCGCTGGCTAATCCTCTTGAAAAAGAGTCAGAAATATTACGACCAGCGTCCTCACCAATTCCATCAAGACCCTCAAAAGCTCTTTGGATATCAGGACGAACGCGGTTGGTAATAGCACGGACAATGACGTGTGCTTCACCTACTACTGCCATGTGCTATCACCTCCTATTTCGATTAGCCGAGCGGTGCGTCAAGAGTTCTGCCAAAAGGGCTTGGTGCATCAGCATCAAACTCTGTTGGCGGTACATATGGTTTTGTTACGTTATTTGATGGATCAAATGGAACTAGATCATCAAAAGAAGACGAGCTAGATGCAGTTTCTGATTTCATTCCTGTATCAACTCTGTACTTGTAAGTCGTGCCATACAACGTTCTGTAGATCACTGAACGAGACTCTGACTTTGCTGCTACCTGTTCTTGAGAGACGATATTTAAATCATCTTCAAAATAGTAGTGAAGGACGTCGACCATATCAGCCGCATCCATTTCAACTAGTTTCAGCCCGCTCACAAGTGCCTTCCCATTAACGTAGGGCCAGAGATCTACTGCCCACTCGATGAAGGCTCTGGCTGCTGCGTAGGGCGGCTTGAATACTCCTCTACAAGCCACGCAGTGATTTCACCAAGAGTATCGACTGTAACGATTTTGTCTGGGTCATTAAGAAGTGCGTTGAACTTGTCCAAGCTCTCTGGAAGAAGGGTCTTCTCAAAGAAGTCGTTGATGGTACGTGCTACCGCTGCACCATCAGATTCGTCTGCACCTGCCACGATGTTGAGAAGTACCTTGCCTTGAATTGCTGGACGGCATTGGAACTCTTCACCGTGAATCTTGAACGAAAGTGGAGACTGGTCTACGACCGTTCCACCGAAGTCCTTGAATCGGTTTGTCATCTTGTTTCCTTTGTTTGTGTCGTTGTCTACTACGTGTGTAGCAGACGTTCTATTTTACCCTGCCAACCTAAGGTTATCGGTGAGATAACGGTTAGGTTTTGTACCTGGATGTTTTACAACATGGGCAAAAATAATCTGTCCCTTTGTTTGGAACTTCAACGTATGCTTACGATTTGGCTTAATGATGTGCGGAATAGAACCGTCATGGTGTAGGCGTGCGTAATTCAGATTTGAACCAACTCGGACATACTGACCTCTAGTGTCACTAAAATGACGCATATGCAAAGAAGCACGAAGTGCTCCAGTTCTTACTCCTACCTGAGCCTTAGCACCTGTTAAAACTCTTATACCGCGCTGTCTGAGGTCTTTACCTACAGGACCATTCGGGCTCCTTAGCAAGTACTCCATACCTGCTCTATTTTCAATAAAAATTACAGGCATTTTATGGAACCGCCATTGTGATTGTCATACGAGTTGTTTGAAATCCGCCCTCAGGAGGAGCAGAGTCAACAGTTGCAATTACTCCAAGACCGTAAGGTCCATTGGTTGCCCATGAGTCAAATTGATTAATGCTTTCCATCAAAATCCAAGCATCATAAGCTGCAACCACAGCGGCAGCCTGAATATCATCTGCTAGTGGTGGTTGTCCATTATTCTGCAGAATTGGAACAGAGCGAGATACAGAAATATTAAGAGTGACACTTCGTGGGTCATTACAACGGCGAGGCTCAGTTGCTTCATCGCCTGGAGTTCCTACATACATTTGAATCATAGAAACAACGAGCTGTTCGCAATCTACAGCTGGTGTTGCAATATTCCAGTAGCGTCGTGCTGGCAAAGGCATACTGTATGAGTTATAAACAGTGATAACTCTGTCTAAGACATCTTGCATTAAGTTCGCAAGATTTTTTGCGTCATCTGACACATTTATTACACTTGGAAGTGTCATCGTCTATCTCCGTCTCTAAGGTAGAACTATTGGGTTTACAGGGTTCCCTAGTTGATAAATAACGTTGCTAGTTAGCAAGTTAATCACTTCATCTACTTCAGGATTGCCCAAACTTGGACGTGTTGCGTACAAATCTAGAATTCCTGGGTCACGAGTGCCCAAAATAGGCAAAAGCTGTGAATAGGTAAGGCTAAGACGAATTGTTCCTTCTATTCTATCCAAAACAGCAGCAGACTCAAAAGTTGTGCTTGTTGTGTTGGTGTAGTTGGATACAGTTGTAGATATCGCCCACTCTTGATCTTCTGTTAAGAAGTCTGCGTTTAGCTCGTCTAAATAATAGACAACTGTTCCGCCTTCTTGGTTGAAATACAAGTCATACGCAGAAAGCTCAAATGCTGGTGCCTGACCAATAATGCGGCGAGCGCGAGGTGTATCTGGTGAGAATACACGAGAACGAGCACGAGCCTTATCTGGGTTTACTGTTTTTAAAAACAAGTCAATTGCATAAACACCAGTGCGCAAATCATCAATAAAATCTTGAGAATCTAAAACTGTGTAAGTAACGCCTTGGCGAGATACAGAAGTAACTCTTTGAGGAAGGGCACAGGTGTCGTCGCCTTCATAAAGCTTTACAAGTTCAATAGCCAACATTCTGGCTGCAGCTTTGCCAGCTACTGGAGGAGGAGTTCCGTAGGTGTATGTGACCTCAACGTTGGAAGGTGTCCAAGTAGCATTTGGAGTTCCGTAAATGGTCGAGTGGTCAGCTAAATAATAAGTGTTAGGGTCGACAATATCGCCATCGCCAGTGCGAAGAGCGTGTACGCGAACTACTTTACGACCACGAAGTCTTACACGACTGTAAGAAGAAGTTCCATCACCTTGATAATCGTGATGTGAATCAAAACCAAAACCACCTTGTGGAAGGTTTTCTACCTGACCATTAATAAGGGTAGGAGAATAAGAAAGGCGAGAAGCACCAGCACGAAGATACGGGTCATAAACTGAAACATAACGCTCCGTTACTGTTGTGCTTCCAGAAAATTTACGGCCTGACATGGCCCAAAGCATGTAAGAAGCGGTTTTAACGGCATCGTAGGCATAGTCAGAGTCGGCATAGATACCTAACTCATCTGTTTCAACCCAAAGATTGCTCATTTCGTCCCTTTCTTCTCCAGATGTGAATAGGGGCGGACAGGGAACCGAGTGTTAGACACAAACGGCATCTGCCCGCCCCTTTATCCTACTATTATTAGGCGGATGGATCCTCAGTCGACGCAATAATGAAGTCGATTGGTAGATCTGGGTTGTATGCATCAGAACCTGGAACGTTGTATCCAGTCTCTGAACCTTGAGCGTCAAAGTCAGACACTGCTAGGTAACCACGGTTACGAACTGCAGAACCTGCTGGGCTAACTGCTGTAGATGAAACATCTGTAGCTGTCTTAGCGAAGCGGAATGAAGTTGTTGTTGGTGTTGCAGTGATTGTGTGAGTTCCATTGAATGTGGAATCTACATCTGCCACAGTAACAGTTTGTCCAACTTCAAAGCCGTGTGCTGAACCTGTTGTAAGGGTTGCAACGTTTGAAGTTAGAGACTTGTTGGTTACTGTCTTTGATGACAAGTCGAACCAGCGGTAGAAGCCCTTTAGTCCTTCTGGTGCCCATGATGCGCGAGCGTATGAGTATGGACGCTCTGCTGCTACTGGGAACTCCCAGCGGCCATCTAGACCAGCATTAAACTCTGGGTTTCCAAGACCGTATCCTTCGAATGTGTTTGCAAGCAAACCATTTTCGATGACGCGGTCACCTGATTGACGAAGCTTGCAGTATGGGAATACCCAGTAGAAGTATGGAAGGCCAGTTGCACGCTTTCCATCCTTAACTGCGTAAGACCAAACTTCAATTGCCACGCCGTTACCAGCTGGGTCATCGCCAACGGCTGGTGCGGCCCAACCGACTGACTTGTTGTCAGGTGATGCGTAAGAACCAAAATTCTTGCGGAGAAGTAGACCGCCAGACATAAGAGCTGAAAGCTCTGAGTCTGGTTCGCAAATCGCGATCTCCATTGTGATGCGCTTTAGTGTGTCTGGTGCCTTGTACGATACACATACAGTGCCATCAGCAGACTTTTCAACGATTTCGTCACCCTCTTCATATTCTGGGGTGAATGATGCGCGAAGAAACGCCGAGGTGGTGTAAGAGTCACCTGCTCCATTGAGCAAGTTACCAGCGGCGTCCAGTCGAGTGACTCGGATCGCCACACCTTGGACGCTAGCCGCGTAGTCCTGTGTAGCCATTCCAGTGTGCTCCTTATTCTTTGTTGGGCTTAGTCATTAGGAAGTGTCACTCGCATTGCGTAATGAATTGACGGATCTGCATACGCAGCTGCAGGGCGAAACGCCTTAATCCGCATGTTATTAATTGTAACATCTGCACCCTGGGCTAAGTTTTCATTCACAATCTCGACCTTGCCGAGGTGAACATCAACCATTCCAGTTGCATAAATCCACTTGTTGGTAGCAGATGCGGCAGCATTAGCATCACCAATTGGACCGTTACCTGTATAACCTGAACCAATGACTACACGAGTACCAAGACGTGTCATAGCACTTCCTGAGTTCTCGTTGTCGCCCTTCTTGTAAATAAGACGGGAGCCTAGAATTGAAGCTACATCGCGAGTCATGTGAATAACTGCATTCTCACCAGTAGGTGATTCAGCAATAGCTTGCTCTAGAATCATTAGTGCATTCTCTGGCTTTTTAGCGCCAGAAACTGGAACGGTTGCAGCACCACTCTTACGAAGGAACATGTTGCCAGAGGCAGATGTCTCTTCAAGAGCTGCTACGCCCTCCCAGAATTCTCTTTCTACTGCCTTCTGTGTAACTGCCTCAAGCACCTTAGTTACTTGTGCGAAGCGGTCTTCACCTGGAAGGCTAAATGTTGAATCAAAAAGTTCTGCATCTACGTAAAATGGAACGTAGTCAATGTACTTGTCTTCGCCTGAGCCATCAAAAAGCTCACCATCTGTAATTGTCTCGTCGTTTACAGTTAGAAGACGCAAATATGATGGGATTGAATCAAACTCTTGTGAAAAACGACGAACCCATCTCTCGTCGCCTTCGCGCCCAGTGTGCTGCATAACACGGGCAACGCTTAGGAGACCGCAAGGGGCAGGAACTAGCTCATTCGCTGGAAAAACTCCTCTGAATGGTGCCATTTGTTCTTACTCCTTCGTTCCTAAGCGTTGCCTACGTGTTATTTATCGAATTTTAGTATTCGACTGCTGCAGCTGTTGCGCCACCAGTTGTATCACGGAGAGCTGCTGCTACACCGTTGATGCTGATGGTTGAAGTGATTGCAAGACCTTCGATACCGACCTTTGCAACACCTTCGAATGTTTCTACGAACATCTTGTAGTCGTTAGTTCCGACTAGAGATGAGTCGCGGATGATTCCAAGGTCCAAAGTTCCGCCATCTAGGAACAAGAATGTTCCTTCAGCGAATAGGTACCATGTGAATGAATCGGTGAACTCAACAAGTGCTGTTGCACCCTGAGCGCCGAATACATCTTGGTCAAGTGAGTAGCTTACGACAACGCCACGAGCAGCTAGGTAGCCGTCGATCTCTGAGTAAGCGTTCAATGTTGAATCACCAGGCATGTTTAGTGCTAGGTCAGCTGCCATTGCATCCTTAACCCATGCTGGGATAATGATGCGAAGTGATGCGTCAGCTTCTAGACGGTGACGTGAACGGTAAGCAGTTGCTGCGCGACCAACCTGTACTAGGAAGTCACGACCGAAACCGATTAGTGAAGAAGTTGTAACAGCTGTTGAACCAGCTGCAATCTTCGCTAGAAGGTTTTGCTCTGCCTCACGTGCGTGCTGAATAAGACCAAGCTCGTTGTGACGAGCGATCAACTCAGGATATGCACGAGTTGCAAGGTTACCGAACTGCATCTGTAGAGTAACAGCGTCAGTTGCGACTGTTGTCTCAGATGCTGCTGCCACTGTCAAACTTGCCTTAGCAGCAGGGTTTGGAGTGGTTGCTGCATCGTTTGCTGCAGTCCATACACCGACAGCGTTTGCATAGTCAGTTAGAACTGGTGGAACGATGTAGCGGATACCACCACGGTCAGCTTGGAAACGAGGAAGTGCGTCACGTACTGGACGTGCTGTAGTTCCTAGTCCGAAGATGTCGTAGCGAACCTCGAATGGTGCGACGTGTCCACCAGCAGCCACAATGGCTTCTGGAGAGACAACTTTTTGGATCTTTGCCCAGTTAGCTTCAGCATCTGTTGAAAGAGTGCGCTCTTCTGGGAAAGAGGTAGAGACGGATGCAACAATGTGTTGTTCTCCATCTCCGCCGTTTACACGGCGTAGAGCATGGATGCGCTTTGAAAAAGCTTCAGCTACATCGTCCATGCTTGAAAGCGGGCTGCCAGCTGTTAGGCCAGGAATGTCAGCACCTGCCGTGATTGCCACGGGAGCGGCTGATACCTGAGCTACAGGACGGCGGTCCGCTGGGACCTCTGGTGTGAGGTCGTCTGCATTTGCAGCGGCGGTCACGGGTGCCTCCATAGTTTCCTGAACCACAACTGGTTCATTTGTTTGGGTTTCTTGAATTGAAGCCTCTGCGCCATCGGCGACATCGGCTGCTGCATCTGCTGCATCATCGGATGCTGCATCTGCATCTGCATCAGAAGCAGGTGCTTCCTCTGCTACATCTGCTGAAGCCTCTGCAGCAGGTGCTGCTTCCTCTTCTGCTGATGCGGTAACTACTTGTGCCTCTGTAGCAACTGGTGCTACTTCAGCTGTCTCGGTTGTCTCAGTTGAGAGCTCGACGGTCTTCTCAGACTCTGTTGACGCTTCGGTCATTGGCTTTTTCTCCTCTTCCTTCTCTTTTTCTGCATCTGTTTCAGCAACAGGTGCTTCTTCAGCTGCAGGTGCGGAATCGGCAGGAGCAGCAGGAACTTCTTCAGCAGGAGCTGGAGCTTCTTCCTTCTTTTCCTCTTCCATTACAGGTGCAGCCATTTCAGGAGACTTTTCCATATCGGTGTCTCCTTCTTTAGCTTCATCTGATTCTGGCATTTCGCCATCTTCCTTCTTGTCGTCGCCGTAAACACGGGACGCGGCCTCAGCGGCCCGCTGGGCGAGCTCCTGAACTGCGGCTTCGCGCTGCTTTAGCTCAGTGCGAACTGAATCAAGCATGTCGGCGAGCGACTTCATAGCGTCAACTGTCTCAGGAGTGATGTCTGATTTCTCAACCGATTCGAATTCGCTGATGATTGTCTGTTGAAGATCGGCAAGCTTATCGCTGTCGAGTTCAGACAGAGAATCCATCATTTCTGTGATTCGGTCCACTGTCCCTCCTTGGGCAGTTGTGTAGAACAAAACAATAGTTCTATCGCTGATTTAGTCGAGGCCGAGGGACTCCGAGAAACGCAATAAATGCGTGGAGGCACTCCACCTAGTTATAAATGGTACAACCACTTATAAAAGGTGATTGGACGGAAAACGCCGTGTTTCTGTCCTTTATGTTAAAAGTCTTAAAAGCTTCGCCATCTGGCTGGAAATCTCTGATTGGTTGTAGAGCTCGCTACCAGACATGAACTTCTTTAGCTCCGCTGTGGCGATATCGGCATCCTCATCGCCAATCTTGTCTTCGACCCTAGTAATCATATTTTTCATTAGCTTACGTAGGGCTGGGGGTACATCAGAGAATCTAATCTTTTCAGCATCTTGACCGAACCCAAATGGGAGGTTAGCAATAACCTTTCCAAGCTCTGCTGAACTAGTACGAATGTTCTCTAAAGCTTCAGGATTCAACGCTTTTGCGTCCAATCGGTCAATAATTCCAATTAAATCGTCAGCTGCTTTGGATGCTTTTCCGTAGTCTCCCGCATTATCAAGATTTTCGGCTTCTTCAACCTTTTCGATAACTCGGTCTAACCCAGCAGTACCTAGGTCAGATTTGAGTCGAGCTAGGACTTGACGGAATTTACCTCCAGCGTCACGAGGTTGAGTCTTTGGGGTGTATTTAGCCCGCTCTTCTTCTTCCTTATTTCGAGTGGCTTTTTCCAGCTTAAGAGCTTTTACCTCTTCGTCAGTTAAACCCTCGAGTTCTGGGTCAATTTTAAAAAGTGCTTCTGATTTTTCAGAATTATCATTTTTTGACTCTGCAGAAGCCAACACCGCTTGAGCAGTAGAAATGGCTTCTCTCATTTTAGAAGCTGTATCGTCACTATTTGTAGTCACTATTAGTCCTTAATTTCACTATCAGAAGTTTGAAGTTTTGCTGCAGCAGATATAGCTCTTTCTCGGAAGCTATCTACATCAATAGAAGCAGCTGCCCACTTTTGTGGAATTAAAGTCTCTTTACCAAGAGCCTTTGCTCGCTTCATAATGTGCTTTTGAACAAGACCACGCTTTCCAGCCTTAGCACGTCCATAAGCTTGAATTGCATTACGAAGGTCGGTTACATTGCGGATTGGGAATGAACCATCCTTAAGAGCCTTGCCCTCTTCAGCAAGTTTTTGACGCTCACGGCGAGTAACAACTGACATCTCTGCTTCAGGATTCTCATCGAACATTTGAAGCATGTACTCTGAAACAGCCTCTGCTTCTGCTTTAGCACTGGCTACACGAGCTGAAAATTCAGCCATTTTTCCAGATAGAGCAGCAGCCTCTGCACTCTTGTGGATTGCTTCAAGGGCATCAATCTTTGAATTAATCTCAGCGATTGGGTCATGCTTAAGCTGAGCAAGTACATTTGCACCTGCAGCAACAAGAGCCATAACCTGACCTGATGCGACACGAGCACGTGCGATTGGGAATCCTGGAACGTTTACTTGGCAAACAGCAACCAACTCAAGGTGTCCCTTGATTGGTCGCCAGTCACCTGATGGAGCTGATGCACGAGCGGCTCTAATTTGCTCGGGGGTTGTGCCAGGGCGTAGAGCACCTGAAACCCAAATTCCGTAAGCATCTTCACCTGCGTGCACGTCTGCGAATGCTGATGCAGTGTCATCGTAGTGACGAACTGCTTCTTCAGCAGAAGCTTCTAGACCAGCGTGACCGCCAGCCAAAGTTAGTTGACCAACTGGCATATCCTTACCTTCAGCGGTACGAATTACACCAGTGTGGAAATATGAATACTTAGAACGGCTACGTGGAGGACGAGTTCCAAATGCCATTCCAATGTGGTCTACATGCCAAGCAGCAATGTGACCGAATACGCGACCCTCATCTGTGATGGTAAGTGGGGTTGCCTTGTCAAGCTTTGGATTTCCAAACCATTCTGAAGGAGGCTCTACAGGGATAGCACCAGCTACCATGCCACAAGCAACAAGTGCTGACGCATCAAGCGGGCTCACCCCATCTACATAAATACCATCTGGAACTGACATTTCTTCCTCCTCAACTTCGTTGCCATCATCAACGATTTGGATATAACACTCTTGGAATGCTGGTTTTGGCACAATGGTGACAGCCATAATTCGAGCATTCTTGATTACTATTCTACCTGCCTCTACTTTTCCTGAGTCCTCAGAAGCCTCTTCCTCATCAGCCTCAAACATATCCATGTCAGCAGATACTCCACGGATAAACCCATTGCGAACAAGCCTTTCAGCTTCTTTTCCATATTCGCCTGTATCGAAAACGCCTACAGCATTTCCAATTCCACCATCGATGCGCTCCATATGCGTGATTTGACCAACCACAACGGAACCATCGTGACCTTGACCTGTTTTAATCTGCCACAGTAGAGGCAGAGGTAGGTCTCGCATAACTATTACACCTTTATCAAAGATGCGACCATCGCCAGATTCCTTGTCTTCAGGAATAACCAATGGGATAACAAATTTTGCTCCGTGTTCTACTGGTTTAGCACCTTCACGGCCCATGAATTGAGCCTTAGCTGCTTCAGCACGAGCAGATAGAGTAAATGAATCAATAATTTGTTCTTCAGAACGTAAGGCTTCAATGCTAGAAACCATAGACTTCTTTTTCATTCCTGGATTGCGCTTATCTCCAGGCCACATGCCAGTCATCTCTTTGTGACGAAGAGCGCAGTAACCTTTTGAGCGAGGTCCAAGATACTTTGAAAGATACTTGTGGCAACGAGTCCAGTCTCCTGGGCTGTTCCAACGAATCTTTAATCCACCCTTACCTACTGTCCAATAACGGCGAAGTTTCTCTGCGTTACCGCGGTTTTGGTCAAGTCCTCCAGCAGCTGTAATAGCGTTAAGAGTAAGAGCCATCGCAGGGTTGATTCGAATTGAAGCAACAATTCCACCATCAATTTGAGAAACAACTTCAGCCAATTGTTCTGTGCTTAGAACAATAGTTGGTGGAGGTGTTGGGCTGTTTAGGTCAGCAAGAATTCTTTCATCGCGTACCCACTTACGGTCACGGCGTTTGAAAGTAGAAGGTTGATTTGTATCGAAACCTGCTGGAACAACAGCAACTAACTCCATCACTGCTGCTGGGTCATCCTCAGCGACAATTGCAATGTACATAGGAGCCACATCTGTTTTTTCAGGTGTGATTTCATAGTTAGGTTTTTTAGCCTCGGCAGAAGAGGTAATTGACATCTCAAGGTCTGGATCAAACCTCTTCATGTAATCTTCTGCGCTAATTTTTCTTACATCTTTAGCAGATTTCTTTGGTTCTACCTTAGGTCCAAGTTTTCCGTAAGGATTTTCTTTATACCAACCATCTCGGTGATAAGCATTTTCTGGAGATGCGTTCTTGTTGTACTTTTTATCCAACCAATCACGTAGTAGTGGGTTGTTGTAAACATTTTCTGTTGTAGCAGGATTCCAACCTGGCTTTGGTGTGCCATCTGGATTAAATGAACCTGTGTAGTACTGACCAAGAACAGTATTTGGGTCAAGACGTGTATCTACAGCAGGTGAAGTTCCAGCAACTGGTGCTGGAGCATTTACTGGCTGTCCTGTGTATTCAGGAGTAACTCTTTGGTCTGACATCCAACTAGACCAGTCAGTAAGCATTGTTTGAAGACTGTCTACTGTAAGTGGTGGTAGACGTCCTGGAAGTTTTGCTGTTGGCTCATCAATTGGAACTCGTGGTTCTCCAAGAATGCCAGAAGTGTCTAGTTCAAAACTTGGAAAGCCTTGTACAGGAAGAGGTTGATAATCTTCTGCCAACTGAGTTTGGTTTGCTGGAACTGCTACGACATTTCCATTAGGAAACTCAACGTTTGCTTCTTGAGTTTGTGAGTTGATAGAAAGAATTTTTCCTGTGTACTTAGGGTCGTTTCCAACAATCACAGTGCTTCCAGCTTTAGCAAATTTACCTAGCTGGTCACGAACTTGCTGAGAAGCCTTCTCTGAACGTTCTTCAGGTGTGTAGTTTCCATCTTGGTTTGTTGGAGCTTGTGTTGTAGGAGCACCTACAGCAAGAAGGCCGTCATCCCACTCATCTACTTCAAATACTTCATCTTCAGAAAGCTGGTCAAGGAACTTCCAGTCAATTTCTGGAATTGCTTTTTCAATCAAATCTGATTCATTGAAATCAATCATTTGAATAGAAATTGAATCAAATGGGTTGTTATCCAGCATCGCTGAAATCTTTACTGCAGATTCACGGTCTACAGGAGTGTGAATTTTTTGCACTTGGTCATAAGGATCGTCAAGTGACTTGTCATATGTAATAAAGTCATGGTCAATGTGACCAAGGTCTTCCCAGCAGCCGTCATCCCAAACGGTGCAGTAACCTTCCATATCTACTTTGTATAGACGGTCAATACCTGAGCCATCTAAACGAATTCGAATATAAAAATCTGGCTCGTACTCTGATGGATTAAATGACTTGTAATCAATACGCTCTATCGGCATAAACTCATCGATAGATGCAACTACAGAATTGTTTGCACGCTTTTTATTGTCGCGCTCAACAATTGCTGACGCCCAACGCTTTGCAGCATCTCCACCCCAAAGAGCCCATGCAATGCGACCATTACTTGGGTAGTTTTGTTGGCCCGGTTTGTAGCCTTTGCCCTTCTTGTCCACTTCGTGACGTGGGAAGTATTTCGCGATGTGACGAATCTTTTGGATACCAATCTGCCCACCCTGCGCCAGAGTGCGTGCAGTATTCAGGCCAACAGGTGTGCCACCTCGTTTTTCTTCTTTTCTCCAAGCGAGTCCTCTTTTTGCTTCTGAAACAACAGCATCAGGAATGGTGTACATATTGCTGCTATCACCATTGCTAAGAACTTTAATATCTAGGTCAGTAACGGCAGCGTTTGCTAACTCAACAGAAGAAGCTTCTGGTCTTTCACCATAAGTACTCCATTCTGCAGAAGCTAGTAGAACAGCACTGCTATCAACCCGAACAACTGTATTAGTAGACTCGTCAATAACTGTTGCCAAGTCGTCGTTCGAGAAGAGAACGTAATTATCGTTTCTACCTAGAAATTCCATGATTATTCCTCTACCGCGTACTCTGCTAAATTATCTTTAGTAATTTTTTCACCAGCGTCCCAGCGGGCTACGAGGTCTTTTCCTTTTTCAACATCAATGTCTGTGATTTCTGAGCCGTCATACTCTTCTGACATCTCAGGAGTGGCAGGAACCCACTTACCCTCGTTGCGGAAGAAAGTACCAAGCCCAGCAACCGTGAAGACAACAGCTGTGACGTCACCAGCATCGTTAGACAAAGCCTCTACGGCTTGTTCTAAACCGACTTGCTCGTCGATTACCATCATTTCCTCCATCATTTGCGGGGTTAGAGTCAGTCCATAACCAGTTAGAAGCGCAGAGTCATCCTCTGTGAACTTTCTGATTCGATAGGTACCGTCGAACGCAGCAAACTCAATTGTACCCTCGGTTTTCTTAACTAACTCTGGATCAACTGGGTAAAACATGCCGCGTCCTCCACGAACGAGGATGCCGCTATCGGCTTCATCGTCGTCTCCCTCATATACAAACTGAACTACATCGAATAGAGGGAATTTGCTTTGGTTTTCTCCAGATAGTTTTTCAATAACACCTGGAGTCCCAAAAATTACTTCTTCAGAGATAAGAGCCATTATTTCTTAGCCCCTTTCTTTTTCTTTTTGCCAGAAACCATGTCTGCCAAATCAGTAAGACCTTCAGTCATAAGACGCTCGATGAGCTTCTCTCGGATAGCTGCTGGCATTGACATGGATGAAATGTCTGCCCATGAAAGGTTCTTCTTAAACATCAACTCTCCGTAGTTGTTGCTTAGAGACTGAACGATATCCTCTGAGTCAGATTGAAGCTGACCATACTTATCGGAGTTGTTCTTGTAGTAATCCAAACGACGAAGAACTTTTCGTGAATCGAAGTACAAAGCAAAGCTTGTAGAAGTGCTTGAACCTTTAGATGATGGAGAGGCAAAAACATAGTTTCCGCCGTTAGCATCAATATCTGCAGATGAAGACATTCCGCTCTTGTTAATTCCGTTCATCCAACGAGTAGCAGTTGCGTAGACGCCTCCTGATGTAACAACGTTGTAAAACCAGTCAACAGTGTTGGTCTGGTCTCCACCCTTCCAATTGTGAACAATGTATGGAGAGAATCCAGTTTTTTCCATCAACTTTTCTACAGCGGACTCTGGCATGTAATAGTTAACTCGACCACGAGCAAGTGGGTCTACGACAACTTCAACATCAGCTGCTGTGAATCCATATTCATCCTTAATGTACTCAAGGGTCTTCTCACGGAGTTCACCTGCGTAGTTCTTCTTTCCATCGGTAGAAGAGCCAAGCAACCAAATCATTTTGTTTTCAATAACACCTTGAACATCAGATTCAAGTGCTGGACGAACTTGAGAGATTCCACCCAAAGAGTTAAGGGCCTCAGCTACATCCTCAGAAGTTGCATCTGCTGGAAGATAGATTTCTGCTTTGTTGTGGAAGGAAACAGCGTATGGACTACTACTGTGGTACTTAAAGAAGTCCACTTCAGTATCATCAATAGACTTACTTGCTCTGTGAAGAAGGAAAGTTCCCTTTCCAGCAGGTCCTTCAAAAGTTACACCGTTTTTATTTGAGTCAACTGTGCTTGTATCCCAAGTGTCTTTCCAAACGAGAGAACCATCTGCCTTCTTCTCCCACTTATCCAAACGCAATGCTTTTGTTTTAGTTACATTCGGGTCAGAATCTGCTTTAGCAACTATTTGCTTTCCAGCCCAGTTAGTTAAAGTGAACTGAAGACGAATCTTCTTTTCGCCATTCTTGTCTGTAACCATTCCAACGTGGACTTCTAGGTCCTCGATTGAATCTGAGTCAAGAAGAGTAGTTGAACCATTTGCAGCTTCTCCAGCATTGTCATTCTTTGCCATCTTCAACGAGTCTTCTAGTGAAGGCACATCTGGATGTGGAGATTGCGAATAGTCAGGTGCGGCATCTAGTGTTTGAACAGCAAAACCTGGACCGTTGACAGAGAACTTATCCTTTAGAGCTTTAGCTTCTGCTTCCAATTGAGCTTTCTTCAAAGCATCTGCTTGCTTCTTTGCATAAGCCTCGCCTTTAGCCTTTGCTGCAGCCTTAGACTTGTCAAAAAGTGTTGGGTCAAGAGTAATGTCTAGTTCTTTTGCTTGCTCAGGAGTAATAAACTTCTCACGGGACCACAACTTGTCAGACTTTGTGCTCTTAGTCTGTCCTGCAAGAGGTCCATCAAAGTATGAAACAAAAATTTCACCACTTTTTGCATCTTGTTTTGAAATTACACCGTAGCTAGTCAAGTCTTGGTCAGAATCGTTTGGGCTTACGTTTTGAACCAAAATTCCTGGAACCATGTTCTTAGAGTTTGGGTCTTTAATAAACTCGCCACTTAAAAAACTCTTGTAATCGCTGTAATCATTTGCTCCATAAGCAGCTAAGTGACCAACAGAGTTTTTTTCTACTGCTTTAGATTCAACATCTTTGATTGCAGTAGCACCAGCAAGGTCAGTACCTTCAAAAGTTGGAAGTTCAACTGCAGGTTCTGGATTGTTTACAGGTGCAGGACTTGTTGGCTCTTTAGGAGTTGTTGGTGTTCCACCACTTCCACCAGTTGGGCCATCATCTTCTGGCTTGTCAGGCTTTACACCTGAAGTGTCCTGAATATCTAGATAGGTTGAAACCTTCCAGTTCTTCTTGCCATCATCCCATTGAACCTTGGCAACGTCTGTGTAGGTGTAACCCTGTGGATTTGATTTGCTCTTAGATGTAACAAGCTCATCCTTAAGTGAAACAACCTTTCCAGTCTTACCAGTCTTAGTATCTTTGACAATCATTCCAACCTTAATTGGAGTCTTGCCATCAGCAGATACATAAGCACCCTTCTTTGTTGGAATTGCAGAAGGAGCGATAGTTCCTGGAGTTTCTGGCTTAGATTTTGAGATAACCTTGCTTGGAGTTACCTTTGCTTTCCACTTCTCGTTCTCAATACGGCTAGAAAGAGCTGTGTATGAGTGCCAACGTCCTGCAAGAGTTTTAACTCTTGTAGTTCCATCAGAACCCTTAATTCTGTGATAGACACTAAAGGTGTTGTCAGAGTTGCGCTTCACCATTGTATAAATAGTTGAGCCAGCAGGTGTTACATTCTCAGCAACAACAATGTCACCGTTTTCGATGACAGAGATTCCCTTCTCATCTTTAACCTTTGCCCAAATCAAATCTGGGTCTAAAGGCTTCTTTAACTCTTCAGCAAGTGCATCAGCATCGATTGGCTCCACTTCATCTTCTGGAGCAGCATCTTCATCTGGTGTCAGTGCTTGAGCAAGGTCAGACTGAATCTTTTCTTCAGGAGTTGCATCTGCAGGAGCAGATACAGTGTTGATGTCCTCAAGAATTGAATCGATAAGCTCATCGTTAGAGCCTTCCTGCCCCTTGAGAGACTCAAGTAGGTCCTTTGTCTTGCCCTTGCTACCAAAAAGCTTTTCTGCAAGAGCTGAAACTTCGTCAAGAACCTTTTGTTTCTCAACTGGATCAATCTGAGCAGCTTCTGGTGCCTGTGGAAGTTCCTTCTCAGGTGTTGGAGCAGCCTCTGGTGCTTCTGTAGCAGAAGAATCACTTTGCTCAAACTTAGAGAGGGTGTAGTTCTTCTTCACACCATCTTCACCGATTGCTGAAAGATTAATGTTGCCGTTCTGTGGGTTCTTCCACACTCCCTTTGGAGTTACAACTCTCTCTTTTCCGTTGTACTTGAACGCAATCTTCTTTCCAGCATCTTGTGCAGCAGTAATTTGTGCTTCAATGTCACCTGCAGCATCAATAACAACTGTATTGGTATCAACAACTGGCTTCTTTGGCTCTTCGGCAGGTGTTTCTTCTGCTTGTCCGCCCAAGAAACGGTCGATTAGATATTGACGACGTGCCTTAAGAGTTTCTTTAACTGACTCAGCAGTGTCTGGGTCAGAGAAGGCAGCATCTACAAGCTCATCAATCTTTTCTGGAGTTATTGCTTGTACCTTTTTAACAGACTCAGCGATTTCTTCATCGCTCATATCTCCAAAGATGTCTGCAGCCTGTGCGTTCTGCTTTGCATCACGCATCGAGTCAACTTGTGTTGCTTCAGGACCAAACTCCTTGTCAGTTCCACCCTGTGCACGGAATAGTAGAGAACCACCAGCATCAATACGAGCGATGTTTCCATCCTTGTCAACAAGCATGTTGTCATACTCAAGGCCAACTACATCGTAGTTACCAAGCCATGCGTCAACTGCGAAGTCAGCCTGAGCCTTCTTCTTTAAATCTGCATTGTTCTTGTCAGATGCAAGAGTATTTCCATCTAAAACTGGAGAAACAAGAACAGTGTTTCCACTCTTGTCTACACCCTTGTATGCACGACCAAACTTAACGCCAGCCTCTTCATAAAGAGCACCGCCTAAGATTTCATTCTCTGCATGCTTGTCAGACTTTGGCTTCTTAACGTAATACTGATTTCCAGTGTCTGGGTCTACATAGAAAGCACCTTGATTGGAGCCAGCTTGTCCTGCAACCTTCTTCCACTTAGAAGTATCAAATACTGAAGTTACATCTTCAGGAGAAACTTCTTCTGCTGGAATTGGCTTGTCAGTCTTTGCATCCTCATCTTCAAGGTTGCTAACAATGTTTGGGAAAGAGTCTGCGAAGTCTGGATGCAACATTCCTGCATCAGACATCTTGTTGATTTGGTCTCCAGTAAACCAACCAGTTGCTGTGTTCTCGCCATCCTTGCTAGATAGGTCGTTGAACTGGTCTGGTCCTACTTCGAAGACAGAAGTTTCGTACGCCCATTCAGCGCCAACTTTGTTTGTGTCGACGTAGATTGGTTCGAAGGCAGAGATATCTCCACCAACTTCTTCCATAAACTCTTCTTTTGCTGTGGCGTTAGGTGCCTTAGCAATTGTTTGGTCTTTGTGAGCTCCACCTGGAATGCCCCACTTGCCTCCACCTTGTGAAAGGCTAGATGAACGCTTTGCTAGGAAGTACTCGTACTCTCCATCTGCGTTCTTACGACGAAGCAATGCACCACCAGCACCGTACTTACCCCAGAAGCGCTTACCATCTGTTGTAAAGAAATAACCTTCTCCAGTTTCTTGATTGCTTCCACCACCAAGAGGTGCAAAGAATGGAAGCTTTGGAGGAGTCAAACTTCCGTTGCGAAGTGCTTGAACATCTGCAGCAGAAATGTTTTCTGCGTAGAAGACACCATCAGTACCTTCTGCAATGTTGTAGTCAGCCCACTTACCAGCGTTTGCTTCCTTCTCAGGAGCATCATCAATTTCAAGTTGTGGTTGTTCTAATTCTGGTTCTGGTTCTGGAACAGCATCTGGCTCGCTGTTGCGACGCCA
>B570J29032_109959577_pt1 | contig 34483 bp, 35 predicted proteins | sample LakMenEpi16Nov12_FD_29032 | JGI IMG/M metagenome (IMG submission 29032) | reverse complement strand
GAAGATCTTGTCAAACCCACGCCTTTTGAATTATTGGCGTGTGAAGGCACTTATTTTCAATTGTTGAAATATGATAAAATATCATCTTTAGCAGATTTTGATTTTGCCAAAGAACTAACCATCAAACACGGTGTGGCAGCCATTCCTATTTCAGGTTTTTATGCTGATGGCATTGACCATCAAATTTTGCGCTTTTGTTTTGCCAAAAGTGATGAAACATTGATAAAAGCAGGTGAGCGATTGAGTGCTTTGTAAGAGTGGTCTGAATTTACCTCAGAGGACACAAAAAACACAAAAATTTTCGGTTAGCGTTTGATGGTAATACCAATTGGAACAGTAAAATAGCCCAATCTACTCGTCTATTTTTGTTAAAATTTAATTGCTTCGCCAGTTCGCTTACGCTCGTGTCGCATCTTTGAACTATTTTACTATTCCAATTGGTATAAAATGAAAGCTGTCTTGAAAATATCTTCTTGTCATTTAAATCGAAAATCCGAAAAACATCATACAGCCTAGTTCAAATGACAAAAAAACATAATAATTTGTCGTTTGAATAACGAATTATTATAATAATATGTCATTTAAATGACAAAAAAATATTATATTTAGTCGTCTATAAAAATATTTTTCTTGCAAAGAAAGCCTTTTCAAAAATATCTTACGGCTCTTGTGTTTGCTAAATAACTTTTAAAGTTCTGCCAAGTGTCGCCAGCAGGTCCAACACCAGTTGTAAATCGAACAGCCCATGCCGTTTTCTGGCTAAAGGGACCTAATTGATAAAAAGGGTTTAAGTGACCATCAGTGCTACTCCAATACTCTCCCGAAAAATTTCCTAAATTTTGCTCTTGTAAATTAAAATACATTAAAAATAATTCTGTTACAGAAGGTAAAAACCAATCATTAAATGTGCCAACAACTAAATCATCAGATAATTTTGCTGGTGACACCTCAGCACATGCCGCTGTTAAGAGTTGGGTATTTAATAGCCCTTTGCCAAGAAAAAGGGAGGTGTTGGCAACACTTAAGTTAACACATCCAAAAGAAGTTGGCACACTGTTTTGGTCAGTCGGCGCCGCTTCTAGATATCTCCAACCTTCGCTATAAATGCCTTTATCGTAAAAAACAATACCCCCTGCTGGTCCTTGCTGGCCTATGGAAAGGGTTGTAAATAGTATGGTTTCACCATAGAGGTAAATGTTGTTTTCTGTTAAGACATAAGCTCTATAATAATAGGTAGTATTTGGTTTGAAAGCAAAACTACTTGAACGTACAGAACCATTAATAGTTGTAACTTTGAATAGTTCATTTTGAAAGTTAAAATTTCCCCAAGCAGAGCCAGGAACAACATTTTTTTCAGAATTTAGCGCTGAAGGATTATCAAGGAAAGACCAGACAAATCCTTTTTCCAAGACTCCAAAACCACTGAAATTTGCGTTGAAAGTAGCCTGATTTGAAGTAACATTTGTTGCTGGTAAGGTTGTGATTGTTGGCATAGCCATATTACTTAACTTCCCCGCATTTTTTGCATATAGCGCATAAGGAACACTTAGCATTTGACTAGTTCCCGTGATGGTATAATTAGTGCCGCCATTAATATCTGTTTCTGTTTTAATAAAAAAAGGCCCGTTTGACCAATCAATTAGAGAAAAATTGCCATTTACTATTTGGCCGTTGCCTATTTCTAAACTAACTAAACCATTGACGTTTGTGGTTTTAGTATGGGTTTCAATATAAACAGCTGCACCATTAACGGAACCTTGCAAAACACTAACTCTCATGCCAATCGCTTGATTGGGCACCAACTGATTCGTGGCGTTTCTAATAACCGCTTGATAGCTAATTTTTTCTGGCGTTTGTGCATAAAAACACATGTAAGATAGACAAAAACAAATTAATATATTTCTCATTTTTTTAATAGTTTAAATGTTTTTACCATTTGGTTATCCTTATTTATTATTGAAAGAAAAATTATGTTAAAATTAAATGATTCCAATGATATAGCCGTTAATTGCTGATTAATTTGATTTTCTAATAATAATCTGCCGTGAATGTCGAACAATTGAAATTTAAATTCATTAGCATAAAAATCTTCCACAAATAGGTTCAAATAATTATTAACTGGATTAGGATAAGCTTCAATTTTTGTTAAAAGCAACAAATGATTTACTTCAAGAACTAATGCTTCAAAGGGTTGTTGAACACCTTGACTGACCTCGCCAAAGTCCATTGTAATTGTACTATAAAATGATTGTCCAATTGAATATGACACATTGCCACTTGTGGAGATAATATCATGGCCGCCAGCATTTATAGAATCTTGTGCATTCAGAAACATTGCAAAAATCAAAAAAAATAATTTTAAAAGTCTCATTAAAAAATATTTATACAAATATAGTGATTTATAAATCGACGTATGCAATAATGTGTAAATAATTAAAATTTATCAAGCCGGCAGATTTTAATATAAAAACTTTCTAATTTAAATCCAAGCTATATCTGAAAAAGAATAAAAAATAGGCTCAAAAGCACCTTTGAATTTTCCTTGATTGATGAGAATTCATTTGTAAAAGTGTCTTGTTTTGAAAGTAATGTTTTCAATTAAATATAAGGCATTTAAAAGTTGATTTATTTCATTTAAAAGTTAATTCAGAAAACCAAACTCAAATCTTGAAAATAATTAAAAATCAAAATTAATTTGGCTATTCTACCACAAAAAAAAATTAAACCAATTAATTTTATCAAATTTTTTACTAGCTTTGCACAAATTTTTTAAAACCATGAAACATATATTTTTAACATTGTTCGCACTATTAACTTTTATCTCTTGTAAAGAAGAAGCAAAAAAGGATGAAACGGTTGAGGCGCCAAAGGAAAAGATTGTTGACTTAAAAGTCATTTGTAAAGTAAAAGTTCTTAATGATGACAGTTATCAATTGTTTTTTAAAGAGGACTTAGATGTAAGTTTACCTTTTAAGGAAGAAAACAGTGTTTGGGTTGAGTTTAAAGGGAGTGAAAACGTTCAAGATATCGTGTTCGAACTACCTGAAAATGTTTTTCCAAACTTCTTTAGAATTGATACAGGTGTAAATCCAAAAAATGAAAACGTTCAAATATTAAGCATGACCATTGTTTACAAAGACAAGTCTTTTGAAATTTTGCCTGCAAAATATAATGACTTTTTCTTTACCACTGAATTTATTAAAGATCTAAATCCTGCTGACGGTACGTTTAAAACTGTACCAAAAGGTGAGGCTTTTGACCCACATTTTTTCTCTGGTGATAACTTAAGGTATGAGTTAGAAAAACTTTTTAAGTAATTTTTTCTTTCAATTCTATTTCTAAAGCCTGACCATTCAGGCTTTTTTTATAAAAAAACTTTGACGTGACTTTTTTTGAAACCATGCGAAGATTTAGTGTAATAATGTATCATTGGTTGTTTTATAGTAAATTCAACTTGGTAATCAGCGGGCTTTTCATGTTTTAATCAAGCCTAAAGGCACTAGTCTTCCGAAAAAGCACCACAAGAAAATTATTAAACGAACCGCATGTCAAGAGATCACGCGTATGATAATATGCCTTGCCCAGCACACAACTTTTTTATCAAAGTTATACATGGTAAAGAACCAAGACCGATGAATTATAATACTGCCTATAAATTTTGTTATCTTTGACAATGTCTTTTAAACTTTTCAATAAAAAAATTTTATACTATGGCGCTGGGCAAGCCTTCAATTTATTGGCACCTCTAATTGTTGCGCCATATCTTATCAAAACATGCAACTTAGAAGGGTTCGGAAAAGTTGGAACCGCTTTTGCCTTTTCCCTTTTTCTTATTTTGATTGTAGATTATGGCTTTGATATGAAAGGCATAAAGACAGTATCTGAGCTAAGAAATAATCAATATCTAGTTCAAAAAAAGCTGATAGAAGCCTTGTTTACAAAGGCTATTTTGTTCTTTGTTGCTTTAGCGATTGGCCTGCTCTTGATTTTTACTTTATTTTCTGAAGAAAAAACAATGTTTTTGCTCACCTTAATGATTGTTTTTGCACAAGTTTTTAACCCAACTTGGTTTTTATTAGGTATTGAAAATTTTGAAGCATCCAGTGTTCTAAATATTTTATCCAAATCACTTTACTTGTTGTTTATTTTTGTTTTTGTAAAAACAGAAGCCAATTACATCTATGTTAATTTTTTTCTTGGATTAAGCGCCTTTTTCGTGAACCTTTTGGGGTTAATTTATTTATTTAGGAGATATCATTTTAAACTTTTTATTCCCAAAATGATTGATATCCGTGAAGTACTCAAGCAGGACTTCAGTTTGTGTTTATCTCAACTTTTTCTCTCCATTAAACAAATTTCACCCATTTTTATTATAAGTTTTCTTTTTGGATATTACATCACCGGCCAATACAAACTGATTGATCAACTGATTTCCTTTTTTAGAAGCTTGACGCAAGTTTTTCTCAAATTCTTTTATCCCAAACTATGTTTGGAAATGATTGATGATAAGAAGTTTGCCTTAAACTTTTGGAAGAAATATACGTTTTTCCTATTTTCTATCGTTCTATTATTATTGATTTTAATATTGTTTTTTAGTAAAGATGTCTTATTGTTTTTTAACGTCAAATCAAATAATATTTATCCATTGATTTATGCGTTTCAAGCTTCTTTGTTGATTCCCTTGTTGCTGGTTCTGGTTACAGCCCTTGAGCAGCTGATGTTTATTGTTCAAGAAAATAAAACCTATCTAAAAACAATTTTTTATATTACTTTTTTTAATATTTTTACTATCTTGGTTTTCACACAATATTGGCCACTTTATGGTGTAATTGGCGCTATAATTTTGTCTGAGATTTTATTTATTATTTTCTATTATTACTTAGCCTACAAAAAAGTAAAAAGCTTGATCCATGTTTAACAAAGCAAATTTTGTTGTTGTATTATACTATATTTCTTTATTAGTTTTACTGGTAGGGTTTTTTGAATTAACGCTAGTTGTTTGGATGATTGTCTTTTTACTAACCTGGCAAGGTAGATATTCTTTAAAAATATTAACCTTGTTACTTGTGCTAGGCATCCTCTTTTTTTGCTCGGCTATTTCTACTTTTTTTTATGACTATGAATTCTTTAACATTCTAAGAGATATCGCCTATATCATCAAGCCAGTTTTAGGATTGATTTTAGGCTATAACATTACCAAAGCCCTAGGTGAAAGAACTTTAAATCATACCATAAATATTGGCGTACTCGTAGCGTTTTTACACATATTAATTATTTTATTCGGCTATTTTATCACCGGTATAAGAGACCTGCATGCCTTAAGAGCCATTGGTGGCTATTATAATGATTTTGAGGTTTTTGTATTAATATTAGTTGTTTTTAAAAACCAATTTAATGTTAAGCTCTCAACCAAACAATTTGTGTTTTATTTAATTATTATTTCTACCTCTCTATTACTTTATTTTTCTAGGGCAAATTTTATACAATTTGCTTTGCTGTGCATTTCCATTTTAGGCTATTTAAGGTTAACGCCTAAATCATTAAGGATAGTAGCTATAAGTGCTTTTTTTATTATCATTGGCTATACCATTTTGTGGCAAATAAATCCGAAAAGAAACGGTGAGGGTATTGAAGCATTTTTATACAAAGTTAAAATTGCCCCTATTGAACCTTTTAAGACCAAAATAAATGTAAATGATTATAAGGAATTTAATGATAATTTTAGATCTTATGAAAACCTTATGACGGTTCGACAAGTATTTAATGAGGGTTATCGTTCCGTTTTTTTTGGCTCCGGGCTAGGTTCGACTGTTAATTACGGCAGAGACATGCTCACAACTGAAGGCACCTATGTTAAACACGCACCGGCTTTACATAATGCCTATGCAACAATGTTTCTAAAAGCAGGCTTACTAGGCGTATTATTGTTAAATGTTTTTATAGTATTTATGCCAATTAGAGAAAAAACTTCAAATGTTTTATTAAACAATTACAAGCGCTTAATATTTGGCAGCGCCATATTCATGGTTTTATCTAATTGGGTTTTTATGGGACTTTTTTTAAAATTTGACAACAAATCTATTTTCTTTGGGTTTGCTTATGCTTATTATGAATTTCTTAAAGCCAAATCAAAAGAAAAAATTGATAATTAGTTAAAATAATTATTCTGATTCTAGAATAATTTGTTTTATTTTTTCACTCGTTTGACCATCGCCATATGGATTAGAGGCTTTTGAAATCGCAAGATAATGGTTGCTGTCATTTAATAATTTTTTGGTTTCAAAAACTATTTTTTCTTTATTTGTTCCCACCATGATCGCCGTGCCGGCCTCTACCCCTTCAATCCTTTCTGTTACATCTCTTAATACCAAAACAGGTTTTCCTAAACTAGGTGCTTCTTCTTGAATACCACCCGAATCTGTTAGGATGATATGACTCTTATCCATCATCCAAATTAATTCTGGGTAATCTAAAGGAGGTATTAATTTAATGTTTTTTGCAATCAATTTCTGATTGGCTACTTGATTAATGTTTGGATTCAAATGCACTGGATAAACAATTTCCACCTCATTAATATGGTCATTCGCAATAGATAATAAGGCATCACAAATGTCTAAAAATGGTTGCCCAAAGTTTTCTCTTCTATGGCAGGTTACTAAGATTATTTTTTTAGAAAAATCAATGAAGTTATATTTGTTAACAAAATCGCTTTCAGTTGTTTTACTTACTTTGTCTAAACCAATTAAAAGGGCGTCAATAACTGAATTACCAACAACATAGACATGGTTTAAAATGTTTTCATCGTATAAATTTTGTTTGGATCTTTCTGTTGGACAAAAATGATAATGCGCTAATTTAGAGGTCAATACCCTATTCATTTCTTCAGGAAATGGCGAATTTAAATCATAACTTCTTAGACCAGCTTCAACGTGAATAATTTTAATTTTTTGATAAAATGACGCCATAGCAGCAGCCATCACGGTTGTGGTATCTCCTTGAACAACAACAAAATCAAAATTTTCCTTTAATAAAACTTCATCAGTGATTCTCTGAATTAAAACGGCTGTTAATTGATGAAGTGTTTGATTCGGGGTCATAACATTTAAATCATAATGAACCTTAAGGTCAAAAAATTTTAGCACTTGATCTAACATTTCTCTATGCTGAGCAGTGACTGCAATTCTCACATCAATTGCTTTATCTTTTAAAAAACAAATTATAATAGGCGCTAATTTAATTGCCTCAGGTCTAGTGCCAAATACAAACAATACTTTTTTCATCTAAATACTCTCGTTAATTGGTCAAAAATAGAGAAAAAATTTTTAAATTTGCAACTTTTAAATCTCTATGAAAATTTTATTTCAATCCAAGACGAACTTGTTTAAAAACCCTGGCGGAGATACAGTTCAAATGATAAAAACTAAAGAGTTTTTGGAGAGAATTGGCGTTGATGTAGATATATCATTGCAATACGAACCAGATTTATCGAATTATGATATTGTTCATTTGTTTAATTTAATGGATCCGCAAGATCTCATTAGGCAAATGAAAAATGCAAAAAAACAAAAAAAACCCATAGTTCTTTCTACAATTTATGGTCTTTATACAGATTATGAAAGAAATGCTAGAGGGGGGCTTTTTCAAAAATTAGCCAATTTGATTAATCCGTATCAGATTGAATACATTAAAACTTTAGTAAAATGTGTTTCCCAAAGAAAATTCCATTCTGGCATGTTTTATTTATTTTTTAACGGGTATTATAATTCAGTCAAAAAAATAGTTGATAACACCACTTTGTTTTTGCCAAACTCTACCTCAGAGATGCACAGAGTAGCCTTAGAATATAAACTTAAGGATTATACCTACTTTTCTATTCCAAACGCTATTGATCAATCTGTTTTTAATAATGCTGAAAAACCTAAAAAATTTTTAGAGTATCAAGATTGTATTTTGTGTGCAGGAAGGATTGAAGGCAGAAAATCAACCTTAAACCTTGTAAAAGCAGTTAAAGGCACAAAATATAAACTTGTTTTGGTAGGTAATAGTTCCTCCAATCAAAAAAAATATGTAGAGCAAGTACACGAAGCTGCCGGTGATAATGTTTTTTTCTTAGGTTCTATTCCACATGATGATTTAAAAGATTTATATCAAGTAGCGAAAGTGCATGTCTTAGCTAGTTGGATGGAAACACCAGGATTATCCTCTTTGGAAGCAGCAGTAATGGGCTGTAATATTGTTGCCACTAAAAAAGGAGATACTTATGATTATTTTGAAGATTATGCTTTTTATTGTGAACCAGATAATGTTGAGTCCATCAAAACAGCAATCGATCAAGCTTATCATGCGCCATTTAACCCGCAACTAAAAAACAAAATTCTTAGCAGTTATACTTGGGAAAAAACTGCGGAAGAAACACTTAAAGCGTACGAAAAAACATTGACGATGGCTTAAAAGCGCGTCATCTTATTTGACTTTTAGGCCATTTAAATTATTGATTTTTAGCTGTTGCACTGCCAAAAAATTTATTTTTGGTTTGTACTAAAAAGTTATAATTTTTTGCTAATAATTTTTTAACCACAGAAGCGTCTTCTTTGGGGAACCAGTCTGTAGTTCGCGGTTTCTCCATAAAACGATTGTGCAATTGGTAGGCATAGGTAGCAATTGAAGTCCTAAATTTTCCTTCTGGAAAATTGGTCATATCATAGCCGTGCAAGGTATAAGGTGCACATTGTTGAATAATCATTCTATTAAAAGGCACTTCAATTGAAGCTTCTTCATTTGTTCTTAAATCCTTAATTTTGAGGTGGCCCTTATATTCTGGCTTCCAATCTTTATTAAGATAAAGTAGGAGATTTAATTCACGATACCACTTTTTATTTAATGGGTGATAATTAAAATCTAAATGCATATCTAAAAAACTATTCTTTTTCCCTTGATGAAGTCCACCTCCAAAGTTCTTTGGATCAACAAATGTTTTCTTTGCGGTGATAAAACTTAAAATATCATTAAATCTTTGCGAAGATAGATCATTATAATAATCTTTTAGTTCAGGGCAGATCTCCTTATAATTTGATTTTTCAAATTTATTATTGGCAAAAGCATAATCTCTACTTTTATTTTCTAATTCTGGAATTGAATTATACGCCTTATTTAATTTTTCTTCATCACAAAAATTATCAATAACTAAATAAGGGAAAGGTTGGGCTGTTAAATACTTTATTCTTAAAGCCTCTTTATTTGATTCTAAAAAATCGAAATTTATCATAATGTAGATTTATTTTACAAAATTACAAATAAATAGTAATGCATCAAAATTTATTTATATTTGTGCCGAATTTTTTTTAATGAAAATAGCAATACTAGGCACGCGAGGCATACCCAATTATTACGGTGGATTTGAACAATTTGCCGAATTCTTTTCAGTATATCTTGTTGAGAAAGGTCATGAGGTTTATTGCTATAATTCGCATAACCATAAATTCCAGGAAAAATCCTTTCATGGCGTTAACATCATTCATCAACATGACCCTGAATATAAGTATGGCACTTTTGGTCAATTTATTTATGATTACAACTGCATCAAGGATGCCAGAAAAAGACATTTTGACATCATTCTTCAATTAGGCTACACAAGCAATTCTATCTGGTTCTTTCTTTTGCCAAAAAAACCAATTATCATTACAAACATGGATGGTATTGAGTGGAAACGCTCTAAATATTCAAAACCTGTTCAACAATTTTTGAAATTCGCCGAACGTTTAGCGGCTATTTCAAGTGATTATTTGGTATCTGATTCATTAGGTATTCAAACTTTTTTAAAAAATAGATACAAAAAAGAATCGACTTATATTGCTTATGGCGCGTATCCTTTTGACTCGCCTGATGAAAATGTTTTGAATGAATATCAAGTAGAAAAAGACAACTACATGATGATTATGGCGCGCTTTGAGCCAGAAAACAACCTCGATATGGTTCTTGAAGGTGTCTCAAAGACTGCAAACCAAACGCCAATTTTGGTGGTAGGCAATCACGAAACCAAATATGGCAATTATTTAAAAAATAAATATAAACCATTTAATAAAATTAGATTTACTGGCGGTATTTATAACTTAAACCATTTAAATAATTTAAGATTTTTTTGCAAAATATATTTTCATGGGCATTCTGTTGGTGGCACAAACCCATCTCTTTTAGAAGCAATGGCCTCAGACGCCTTTATCGCTGCGCATGCCAATGATTTTAATAAGGGTGTATTAAAGGAAAATGCTGTATATTTTAATTCTCCCGAAGAAGTTTCCAAAATTATTGAGACTGTGAAAAAAAATGCTAACTTGCACTTCATTTACAATAACAAGCAAGCAATAGTTGATGATTTTAATTGGAACAAAATCAATGGCGAATATTTACAACTTTTTGAAAAATGTATGGCTAAAGGCAAAAGACGATAAAAGTCTAATTCCTTTGGTATTTTTATGTTTGTTTTTAGTAACTATCCCACTGACATTAGCTATCAATAATATTGCCTTATTGTTTTTTGTTGTTAGTGCTTTTATGTTTGGCAAGTATAGCCTTTTAAAAAGTACGAGCCTTGTCTCTATCCTAATTTTTATCGTTTTATCATGTTCCTACTTTTGGAGTATAGATCCTGAAAATACCTTAAAAAACATCCCTCGGGCAATTTTTTTTCTGGTTATTCCTATAGCCTTTACCTTTTTAAAACCCTTTTCCGCTTCGCGAAAAGAAACGATTCTCAAAACCTATGCCTATGGCATGCTTGTCGTGGTTGTTTTCTTTTTGGCCAGAGCTCTAGTTAGGTTTTTATTTAGTCAGAATCCTGAGGTGTTTTTTTATCATGGCGCCTCCTATGAAGTCAATCAAGGTCTAGTGCCTAAAGAACTTAACGCCATTCACGTTTCTGTTTTTGTTAGTTTGGCTTATTTTATTCTCCTCTATCAAAGCGCAAAAAATAAATTTGACTATCTCGTCTTAGGTGTTTTCACTATATTTATCGTTTTGTTGTCTTCCAAAAACATCATTATCATATTTGGTCTCCTCAATTTGATTTATATTTTTTATTTTTCTACCTCTGCCTACAAAATGCGTCTTCGCAATTTGTTAATTTTTGTTGGCTTGGTCGGTGTGCTTCTATCCTTTAGTAAAATCAAAGATCGTATAGCCATTGAATTTGCTGACCATAGCACGAAAAGCGTTTCGCATCATGTCATTCACAACATCCCTGAATCAGTCAATATTTTAAGTATCCGAGAAGCCTGGGAAAAAGAAACATTTACACCCAATGATTATTTTCCAGGTACCGCATTTCGCGTTTATCAGTTTAGGCTTTTTTTAGATTTTTTAAAGGAAAACCAGATTTTTTGGAAGGGTTTTGGCTATGAAGCTTCTCAATCAAAAATTGAAGAAAAGGGTAAAGCATATAATGTTTTTCTTGGTGATGACAAACAGGAGGGCTATCAACAAAAAAACTTTCATAACCAATTCATTCAAATATTTGCAGAATCAGGCGTAATTGGTCTCCTATTATTACTTCTGATGCTGGCTTTTTTGTTAAAACATGGCATCCAACACAAAGATTTTTTAACCATTACTTTTGTAGTTCTAATGATTAGTGTATTTTTGACCGAATCTTTTTTATGGCGTCAAAGAGGCATGGTTTTCTTTGTTACTTTTTATTGTTTGTTTTTAAGCAATAAATCATTGAAAAATTCGTTAGAAAATTAAACTTAACCACTTATAGAGAAAATTTTACATGAAACGTATATTGATAACTGGTGCTGCTGGTTTTTTAGGCTCGCATCTTTGTGATAGATTCATAGCCGAAGGCTATTTTGTGATTGGCATGGACAACCTGATTACAGGTGATTTAAAAAATATTGAGCATCTTTTTAAAGATAAAAACTTTGAGTTTTATCATCATGATGTGTCAAAATTTGTTCATGTAGCAGGCAACTTAGATTATATTCTCCATTTTGCATCTCCCGCCAGCCCAATTGATTATTTAAAAATTCCTATACAAACCCTTAAAGTAGGATCATTAGGGACGCACAACCTTTTAGGGTTGGCACGGGTAAAAAATGCCAGAATACTTATTGCTTCTACTTCGGAAATATATGGTGACCCGCTCGTTCATCCACAAACTGAAGATTATTACGGTAATGTAAACACTATTGGTCCTCGCGGGGTTTACGATGAGGCTAAACGCTTTCAAGAATCTATAACGATGGCTTATCATACTTTTCATGGTTTAGAAACTAGAATTGTGCGCATTTTTAACACCTATGGCCCGCGCATGCGACTAAATGATGGGCGAGTTATTCCTGCGTTTATCGGGCAAGCCTTAAGAGGAGAAGATTTAACAGTTTTTGGCGATGGTAGTCAAACCCGTTCATTTTGTTATGTTGACGACCAAGTAGAAGGCATTTTTAGATTGCTCCATTCCGACTATCATTTGCCTGTTAATATTGGTAATCCTGACGAAATAACGATTAAAGATTTTGCAGAAGAAATAATCAAATTAACTGGTACGACTCAAAAAATCATCTATAAGGATTTGCCAATGAATGACCCGCTGCAAAGGCAACCAAATATTGATATTGCTAGAAAAATATTAGGTTGGGAGCCGCAGGTTAATCGGGCAGATGGCATGAAGATAACTTATAATTATTTTAAATCATTGTCGCCCGAAGAATTAGCCAAGGAAGAACATAAAGATTTTACCAATTTTATTCGTTAGGGATGACCACAATACAAAGAGGACGATACTCAAAATATTTGAAGTATATTACTGTTTCTATAGACATTTTCGGTCTTTTTGTTTTGTCGTACTTGGTTTTAGACAAGCTAAACATTAATCTAAAAATATTTTTTCCCTATTTGTTTTTTGGTTGGTTATCCTCAACATTGTTTATAGGGTTTTATAATGTTTATAGATTTACAACACCAGTAGAAATTATTTCAAAAATCCTTAAGCAGTTTGCTTTGTTTTCTCTTTTTGTTATTGCCTATTTCCCTTTTGCAAAAACTAGTCAATTTGATATAAAAACAATCGCACTCTTTTTAGGGTTAACGCTTGTTTTTATAACAATAGTTAAAGCCTCATTGTTTTTTCTTTTTAAATTTTATCGGATAAAAACAGGTAATAATTTTAGAAAGACTGTAATTATTGGTGAAACCAAGGAGGCTGTTGATTTAGAAAATTTTTTTAAAAACCGGCTTGATTTGGGTTATAAAATTGATACTTTTTTTAAAGAATTAGATGTTGAGAAGCATGATTATTTTTCATTTATTAAACACTATTTAACAGACAACAATATTGACGTTGTTTTTTGTTCTTTGAGATCTTTTTCTGAAGCAACCATAAAAGATCTTATCTATTTCTGCGATTTAAAAAATATTTCGCTCAAGTTTTTACCAGATAATACCCAGCTTTTCACCAAGAATATTCAAATTGATTATTATGAAACAACCCCCATACTTTCGATACAAGTTACGCGGTTACATCATCCTGTCGTTAAAACCATAAAACGTTTATTTGATATTTTATTTTCTTTATTTGTTGTTGTTTTTATTCTTTCTTGGCTAACATTGTTATTAGCAATACTTATTTATTTGGAATCTAAAGGGCCTATATTTTTCAAACAAGGTAGACCAGGCATCAATGAAACTGAATTTGATTGTTATAAATTCCGTTCAATGAAAGTTAATAATGTAACGGAAAAAGAAGCCTCAAGAAATGACCCTAGAGTTACAAAAATTGGTAGATTTATGAGGAAAACGAGTATTGATGAGCTACCTCAGTTTTTTAATGTTCTCCTAGGTGATATGTCAATCGTGGGGCCGCGACCTCACTTATGGTCACAAAACAAAACTTATTCCAATAAAATTAAAAAATATATGAATCGCCATTATGTAAAACCTGGCATTACTGGTTTGGCACAAGTAAAAGGTTATCGTGGCGAAATTGAAACAGATGAAGACATGATTTTTCGCATCAAATACGATATCTTTTATATAGAAAATTGGTCTTTGTCTTTAGATATAAAAATTATATTTCTTACGGTTTTCAACATTTTTAAAGGTGAAAAAAAGGCATATTAATGAATGATTTAGTTTCAATTATTACGCCTGTTTATAATTCCGAAAAATATATTGCTGAAACCATACAGTCTGTACAAAACCAAATCTATTCCAATTGGGAATTAATAATTATTGATGATGGTTCATCAGATTTAACGACTCAAATTGTTGAAAAATATAGCCAAACAGATCCTAGAATTATTCTGCATAAAAACATGGTGAACATAGGCGCAGGCGCTACTAGGCAAAAAGGACTAGATATGGCTACTGGTAAATTTATAGCCTTTTTAGACGGTGATGACCTATGGCATGAGCACAAGCTTGATAAACAAATTCAATTCATGAAAACTCATCAGTTGCCTTTTACTTTTTGTTTTTACGAGTGGATTGATGAAAATTCTCAGCCATTAAATAAATACATTTCTTGCCCAAATCCTCTGAAATTAAAACAATTAAAATATTGCAACCATATAGGAAACTTAACTGGTATTTATGACGTAGATTTTTTTGGTAAAATCAATATCTCATCCTTAAGAAAAAGGCAAGATTGGATCATGTGGTTAGATGTTCTAAAAAAAACCAAAGTTGCTTATCCTGTTCCAGAATATTTGGCCTATTATCGCAAATCAAACCAATCTTTATCTGCCAATAAATGGCGATTAATCAAATACAATTACCAAGTCTTTACTGATTATTGGCATGACGGTAAAATAATAGCTACTTTTCACTTGATGATTTTTCTTTTTCATCAATTAGTCTTAAAAAGAAAATACATTAAAACAAACGTTCAAACTGCTTAAGTTTACCACTTTTTGTTCTTTTTATTTCGTTTTTTCTATCAATCGTAATTTCTAAACCTGCTGAGACATATTGCTTAAAAGCAGCACGAATCGCTTCTTTTTCCTCGGTAGTTAAGTCATCTTTTGCCACGTATTCAACAAGAAAAATGTTTTCGCTTTTTTGCTTAACTACAAATTCTTTAACTTTGGCAGTATCTTTAATGATACTTTTGGTAATGTAGTAAAAAGTTAGTGCTGGTACTTTTGAGCCGTCAGACAACAACGCAAAATCATTGGTTCTACCTGTCAGTTTTTCTAATATTAACTCATTCTTTTGCAAGTTAATAATACCTCTATCGCCTATTTCATATCGAATGAAGGGATGCGCACGATTGTAAAGTGAACTAATTAATATTTTGCCTTCTGCACCGTAAGGTAAAGGCTTATTGTTATCGTCAACAACTTCAACAAAAAGTGTTTCTTGATTAAGCATCCAACTTTTAGCAACATTTTCAAAAGCAATAATCCCTAATTCTGAAGCACCATATTCATTAACTATTGGTACTTGAAATTGCGCTTCCAATAATTCTCGATCTTCAATAGACAACATTTCAGAAGTCACGAAACAAGCCGATAACGTCGGGCAGACCTTATTCAAAATAATTGCCTTATCTCTTAAATAACTAGCAAATAAAACAATAGAACTCGTATAGCCATTGATGTAAACAAATCTTTTTTTAGAAAAAACTTCTACATATTTTTCAAAAGCCGAATCGTTTAATTCAAATATATTGAATCGGTATCTAAAAGAAAAAAAATCTTTAATCCTTTCTTTTTTACTACCCATAAAATCAAGTGGTATACCATAAAACCGGGCTTGAAGATCCTTGTTAAAATCAATACCATATTGACCAAATAACCGCACATAATTAGCCCAAGTTAAAGCATGACACTTTTTATCTATGGCAAATATAAATGGATCACCACTAGAGCCAGATGTTTTGTTAATATAAATGTTCTCCTTTGTATATCCTTTTGACAACCTGTTTTCTAATGGTTGTTGTAGGTCTTTTTTGGTTAAAACAGGCAAGTCTTCCCAAACGGAAAATTTTTTAACTTTTTGCTGATAAAATGGATTGTTTTTTAAATGATAATTGACGATGTCAGTTTTTCTTTCTTCAATAAAATTAAGATTTGATTTTAGCTGCTCTCTTATAAAGTTTAAATCAGATTTTGCTTCATCTAATGGAAAGCCTTTCATTTTTAAGGCTAAATCAAATAACTTCATTAGCTACTAAATTTTTCTAAAAACATCATTAACTGCTACTTTCAAACCCAAAATGGTTTGACTTTCAACAATCATATCTTCACCAAAAGGATGTAATCCTCTATATTTTCCGCTTTCTAAAACATAAACTAAAACCATTTTATTGATGGGGTCAACTATCCAATACTCTAGGACGCCTGCTTCTTCATAAAGATTGTATTTGGTAACTGTATCGTGTTTTGAATTATTAGCAGAAATAATTTCTACAATTAAATCTGGCGACCCATTGCAACCTAATTCATCTAATTTATTCTCATCACAAACTATACAAATGTCTGGTTGAACAACGGTTGTGTCTTTTTTCTTTGAAGCGATGGGTAAACGAACATCAAAAGGGGCGTGATATAAATGACATGATTGGTTTTTAAATATCTCTCTAAATAAGCCAATTAATTCAACGGAAACCGTTTGATGCATTCTTGATGGGGCTGGACTCATTTTTTTTATAAATCCTTTAATCAATTCGACGCGTTCATCAAATGTCCACTTTAAATAATCGACATAGGTATATGTTTTGGTTAAATCTAAATCTGAAAAATTTGTAACTGTTGACATGATTTAAATATTTTATACAAAAATATGATTTTTTTATGAGAAATAATCGGCATTATGATTAATTTTACCTCATGCAAAAAATGCCCAAAACTTTGGTGGAAAAGCTTAATGAACGTCTTGAAAATGAAAATTTAAGACAGCTTCCTATAAACCATCAGCTGATAGACTTTTCTTCAAATGACTATTTAGGTTTGGCTAAAAATGAAGATTTGTTTGAAGAGGTTCATAACTTCTTGATTCAAAACCATTACAACCATAATGGGAGCTCAGGCTCTCGCTTGATTTCTGGCAATCACCCTTTATATGAAAAATTAGAAAGTTTTTTAAGTGATTTCCATCAGGTGGAAGAGGCTATCGTTTTTTCTTCTGGATTTGCCGCTAACATTGGCTTTTTTTCCTCGGTTCCGCAAAAAAAGGATTTGGTTCTTTTTGATGAATATTGTCATGCGTCGATTCGTGAGGGTCTTTTATTATCTTCCGCCAAATCTTATAAATTTAAACATAATGACCTTGCTGATTTAGAACGTCTACTGAAAAACAACCAAAATTCAGAAAACATTTATGTTGTTACCGAAAGTGTTTTTTCTATGGACGGTGATAGTCCTGATTTTCATCAAATAATTAACCTAAAAAAAACTTACCCTTTTTATCTCATTGTTGATGAAGCACATGCGGTTGGTGTCTTTGGTGCGCATGGAGAAGGCCTTTTGCAATCTCTCGGCTATCATGAAGATGTTTTTGCTAGAATCATTACCTTTTCAAAAGCGATTGGTTGTCATGGCGGTGCAATTTTAGTTGACAAAACCTTAAAACAATATTTGATTAACTTTGCTAGAAGCTTTATCTATTCAACTGCTTTGACGCCGCACACCTTGGCTACTATTTTATTGGCTTACGAAAAAATGGCAAAAGACAGTTCTTTGCTTAAGCAATTGCATCATAACATCACTTATTTTGGTGAAGAGCTTAAGAAAACTAACGCCAACCTATCAAATAATTTAAGCGCCATTCAAACGGTCAGTTATTTTGATGCCATTAAAACCAAAAAGAAAAGTCTGCTATTGTCTAAAAATGGCTTTCATGCGATGCCAATACTTTCTCCAACTGTCCCTCGTGGCAAAGAACGCATTCGCCTTTGTTTGCATAATTTTAATACCGAACATGACATCTTTCATTTAATTAAACTTTTAAACACATGACAATTTTTGTAACTGGTATTGGCACTAATGTTGGCAAAACCATTGCTAGCGCTATTATCACAGAAGCGCTTGAAGCTGATTATTGGAAACCTATTCAAGCTGGTGATTTAGACCAAGGCGATGCCCATCAAGTCCAAAAATTAATTTCAAACGAAAAAACAGTTTTTCACCCAAATATTTATGCCTTAAATACCCCTGCATCTCCTCATTATGCAGCGCAGATTGACGGTATTAAAATTGATATTGAAAAAATTATTCGGCCACGAACAGAAAACAATTTGGTTATCGAAGGGGCAGGCGGTTTATTGGTGCCTTTAAATGATACGAAAACCATTTTAGACCTTATGCAACCTGCTGATCAAGTGGTGATTGTGTCTCGACATTATTTAGGCAGCATTAACCATACTTTATTGACTTATGAAGTTTTAAAGCAAAACAACATTAATGTTTTAGGCGTGGTGTTTTCTGGTGATGAATATCCATCCACAGAATCAATTATCTTGCAGAAAACCAATTGGAACATGCTCTTTAGAATAAATGAAGAGCCATATTTTGATAAAAACGTGGTAAAATACTATGCAGATATTGCAAAAGATAATTTGAAGTCAATTAAACCTTAACGCCATAAGCCAAGTCGCCCGCGTCTCCTAAACCAGGCATAATGTAATACTTTTCGTTTAAACAATCATCGATATCCGCTGTAAATAGCGTTGCGCTAGGGATGTTTTTCTCAACATAGGCGATACCTTCAGGCGCAGCAACAATCGTCGCCAATATTATTTTTGCTGGTTGATGCTTTTCTATGAGATGTTTATAGACCTCAATGATAGATTGACCTGTTGCTAGCATGGGATCTATTAACAACAAAGTTTTATTTTTTAATTCAGGCAATGCCTCATAGCCTAGACGAATATCAAATTGAACGCTGCCCTTTTCATGATGTCTATAAGCCGAAACAAAGCCATGGGCTTCCTGATCAAAATATGACATAAAACCCTGATGCAAAGCCAATCCTGCTCTTAAAATTGAAATAACAACAATGTCTTCATTGATGTCTGCAGAAGATTTTGTGCCTAATGGCGTTGATACATCTAATGATTTATAGCTAAGCGTTTTACTGATTTCATAGGCCAAAATCTGTCCTATTTTCTCAATATTATGTCTAAATAAAAGTGCATTATTTTGTGTATTGACATCTCGCAATTGGTTGAGAAATCTTTTTAAAAGGGAGTTGCTTTTTGCTAAGTGTATAGTCTGCATAAAATTAAATATTTTTCAAAGATAATAAATCTGCGGTTTCTACTAAAAATATTCTTCGCCTGAATAGCTTTTTTTTGTTTTAAATGTTATTACTTTTGTTCCTCAATTTTAAAAACATGCATACTTTTGAAATAATTAACCACATTAAAGATTTTAAGCAAGCTTTACCCCTATTGATGCTAATGTATCCCGATTATTCTGAAGAAGATTTTGAAAATATGCTCAAAAAAATGTTGCCTCATCAGTATCAAATTTTGTTGTATAAAATAGACCATCAGGTGGTTGGGCTCACTGGTTTTTGGCTAGGCACGAAATTCTGGTCTGGCAAATATTGTGAAATAGACAATTTAATCATTCATGCCGATTATAGAAATAAAGGGATAGGAAAAAAAATTGTTGAAAAAATCACTGAACTTTCTATAGTTGAAAATTGCAAAATGGTCACCTTGGATGCCTATACACACAATTTTAAAGCGCATAAATTCTTTTATCAGGAAGGTTTTGTTGCAAAGGGATTTCATTTTGTGAAGAACTTATAAACACGAAAACGTTTTCTTTAAAAAACCGACTTAAAAAAGACTTATTTAGGCGTCATTCATCTAATTTTTTTAGCTTTGTACCTATTTTATTATTAGCTTTTTGGTAATTCATTTACTTTTAGTCATTTAGAATAACAACGGATTTAATTTAAATTTTTTAACACTTAATATAATGACAGATTTTTCAAAACCTTACAAGGTTCCATTTAAAATAAATGCAAAATATAAAAAATCAGTAGCTTATTTTTCAATGGAGTTTGCTATTGATCAAGCCCTGAAAATATATTCTGGTGGTTTAGGCTTTTTAGCTGGCTCGCATATGCGTAGTGCTTATGAATTAAAACAAAACTTAATTGGCGTTGGTATATTATGGAAAAAAGGTTATTATGACCAAATCAAAGCAGAAGATGGTCAATTAGCCGTTCATTTTCAAACAAAAATTTATCATTACCTACAAGATACTGGTATAAAATTTAAAATCATTATCCATAATCATCCTGTTTGGTTAAAGGCTTTTTATCTTAGTCCTGAAACTTTTGGCAGTGCGCCGATGTTTTTCCTCTCAACAGACTGTCCTGAAAATGATTATTTAGCCCAATCAACAACTTTTAGATTATATGATGCTGATCCTAATGCTAAAATTGCACAATGCATGGTTTTGGGTTTAGGTGGTGCTAAACTTTTAGACGAGTTACAATTTTCGCCAGATTATTACCATTTGAATGAAGGTCATGGTCTGAGCGCAGCTTTTCATCTCTATGACAAATATAAATCTGCTGAAAAAGTTAGAGAAAAACTAGTTTTTACAACTCATACACCAGAAGAAGCAGGTAACGAAAAACACCCCTTTTCTCAATTACAATCGATGTCTTTTTTTGGTCATGTTCCTGTAGATGTTGTTAGACAAATTACTGGTCAAGATGGTCACATATTTAACCACACTTTAGCAGCCTTGCGATTAGCTAAAAAAGCAAATGGTGTTTCCAAACTTCATGGTGAAGTATCGCGCGACATGTGGAAAGATTACAATAATATTTGTGAAATTGACCATGTGACCAATGCACAAAATAAAAAATATTGGGCAGATAAATGGCTTTTTGAAGCTTTTGAAAAAAATGATTTGCCCGCTTTTAAAGCAAGGAAGGGTCGTTTAAAATCGAAATTATTTGATGTGGTAGCTGATCAGACAGGTAAGTTATTTGATCCTAAAGTATTAACTATTGTTTGGGCGCGTCGTTTTGCAGCCTATAAAAGGGCAGATTTGATTGCCTTAGACTTAGAAAGACTAAACAAACTATTGAATGATTCGAAAAGACCTGTCCAATTGATCTTTGCTGGTAAACCTTATCCTTTCGATTATGGCGCTATTGGCGTTTTTAATAGCCTAGTGGAATTAAGTAAAAAACAAAAAAATGTAGCTGTTCTTTTCGGTTATGAACTAAAATTAAGTCGTCAACTTAAAGAAGGTTCAGACATTTGGTTAAATACGCCTCGTGTAACCCGCGAAGCATCAGGCACTTCTGGTATGACGGCTGCAATGAATGGCTCAATTAACTTTTCAACAAATGATGGTTGGATCAGAGAATTTGAAGACCATGGCAAATCTTGTTTTGTTTTACCAATAGTAGACCATACTTTACCAACAAATGTTCAGGATGACCTTGATTTAGAAAATCTATACCAAATATTAGAAAATGAGGTTGTGCCTATGTATTATGACAAACCAAAAAATTGGGACAAAATGATTTTTCACAGCATGAGCAAAGTTTTACCTTTCTTTGATTCGGACCGAATGGCTAATGAATATTACGAAAAAATGTTTAAATAAAAATGTAAAACCACCTCTTCAGGTGGTTTTTTTTTGAATTTTATTACCAAATCAGCGTTTGCTCACTTTATTCTGGCTTATTGTTCTTTGCCTAGTGCATTTGAATCGACTAATTTCTGAGGGCCTTTTTTGTAAATGTTTTTGACTAACACCAGAGTTGACGCGCTTTCGCCACAAATTAAAAGATGTTCGTTTAAGCTCAGTGCGCATCAATTTAATCACCTCTGCTTCAGACAGACCAAATTGAAAAGAAATAGCTTCAAACGGCGTCCTGTCTTCCCAAGCCATTTCAATGATTCTGTCTATTTGAATATCGTTAAGGGTTTTTATTTTTTCTACAGCCATCACTACAATATTTAATTTCTTCCCAATTCTTCGCCCATTTCTTTCGCCAAGTAAAAGCACGTTTACAAACTTCACAAATCTTTGATTCGAGGTAAGTCTTATTACCGCGGTGTGAGATATCTTTCAAAATCATTAACTTTTATGGTTGCTTTGATATCAAACATCAAATTATATAAGCCAAAAAATGTGCGGTTCACGTAGATAAAGTGCTTCGAACCTCTGTTGCCATTCATTTTCCTTAAGGTCTTATCATTTGAAAATTTTTCGCTCAAAGCCGCAATTTGGCCAAAAAAAGTTGAATCAGAAAAATCAAAAGTTTCTTGATTAATTGGTTGCGTAAACACACTCAACAACTCATGAAATAAATCACTAAAGTATTTGATTTCCTCTTTTGAATCTTCCGCTTTTAAAATGTCTAATTCAAAAAGTTTAGATTGAAAATAGGCGGAATTGGCCAATGATTCGGGAGATGAAACTTCAAAATAGGGTTTATAAAAATCCTCAGGAATTTCCTTCATACAACCAAAATCAATCGCAATCAGTTGACCATTATCATTCACTAAAAAATTACCTGGATGTGGGTCGGCATGAAATTTTTTTAGCTCATGGATTTGATACATATAAAAATCCCACAGCGTTTGACCAACCTTATTTCTTAGGTCTTGACTTGGTGCCGTTTCGCAAAATTCTGACCAATGAATTCCTGTCATCCAATCCATCGTAATGATTTTTTCACAAGATAAATCGGCATAATATTTAGGAAAGATGAGGTTTTCAAGCTTTTCACAAGCTATTCTAATGGTTTCGCTTTGTTGCAACTCCAAAACATAATCTGTTTCTTCTGTCAGTTTGCCTTCAACTTCATCAAAATAGTCATCCGAAGTACCTTGCAAATTAAACATTCTGATGGCAATCGGTTTAACCATTGCTATATCACTTTTTATGCTATCTCTAACACCTGGATATTGTATTTTTACGGCTAACATTTTACCATTTTTAGTGGCTTGATGCACTTGCCCAATACTTGCTGCATTGATTGAATCTGGAGAAAAACTATCAAAAAGCTCTTCAGGATACTTTTTAAAATAACTTTTAAAAGACTTCCTTACTAAGGGTGCAGAAAGTGGAGGTACCGAAAACTGCGACAAAGAAAACTTCTCTACATACGATTTTGGTAAAATGTTTTTTTCCATACTTAACATTTGAGCTACCTTGAGCGCGCTACCTTTAAGCTCTTTTAAACCATCATAAATATCAGTGGCATTGCTTTCGTGTAATTTATCTTTAGTTAAATTAGGATTTACAACCTTTTCACCATAATATTTTAAATAATTTCCGCCAACTTTCACACCTGTTGTAACAAGTTTGGCTACCCGTTCTATTTTTCTAGTGGGTATATGATCTATTTTCTTCATTTAGCCATCATTTTTTCCTTCCAGAGAAACTTGCCGAAATCGATTAAACTATCAAAAGGCACGCTATAAACCACGTCAAAGCTTGCTTTCACAGTCTTTTCAATGTAAATATCAGTTTTTTCAAAGCCAGCTGATTGGTCTTTTAACCAATAGGCCATGATGCTTATGAATTGTGCCCATGCACCTTCTACCAATACTTTGTTTTGCACTTTGTTTAAAACTTGAATATCTATTTTGATAGGGTTATCTAAAATTTGTTTAACAAAAATTAAATATTTCTCTCTCAGAGGCTTAAACTTCATGACATTTTTTAAAGACATTTGTTCGTTTTGAAGCAAATGTTTCACAAAACTTCTATTGGCTGTTGCCATCTCAATAAATGTAAAATAAAAAGAAGATAACTTTTGTGAAGCGTCGTAGGTTTGATAATTTTCGTCTTTTTGAATAAGTTCCAACGTATAATCAAACATTTCGCTAAAAAAATGTGCTTCAATTTGTTCAAAATCTGAATAAATTTGATAAAAGTCTCGCTCCTCAAAACCAATTGATTTGGAAAAATCAAAAACATTGTGAGGTCTTTTTCCATGTGTTAATACATAATTCATATAGTTTTCAACTAACACATCTTTAGTTAAGGTTTTTGCTCTTTTTGCCATGGTGTTTTATTTTGTTGAGCAAAATTACAAAATTAGTTAAACAAAACAATTTTTTTAACTTTTGTTTGTATAAAATAAATGACCAAGGATTTCTTTTCCATAAATATTTTTTACATTTGACGTTCAAAAAATACACAAAATGCTCGATCAATTAAAGAAAGTATTAAACGAAGACCAAGACCAAAAAGCGATTGAAAAAATTTCTGCCAAACTCAGCAATTTATTAATGTCTAATGAAGAAGTTGGCTATATCGCTGTGCAAAAAAAACCTGCCATCACCGTTTTTCCAGATAGCATTGTGGTAACCAATAAGCGTATCATTCTTTGCAAACCAAAAAACTTAGGTTTATCGATGGAATTCATTGATTATGATTGGGATGATTTGTCAGCGTCCTTTGTTAAAGAAGGTATTTTAGGTGCTGAATTTACCTTTACTACCAAGTCAGATTTAACGCATACCGTTGATTATTTACCAAAAAATCAAGCGCGAAAACTCTATACTTTTGCTAAGGAGCAACTTGAACTACTGAAAAACCCACCACCAATGCCTGTATCTCCTCAAGATATTGGTGAGAATCATTCGCCTATTGTTGAGGAATTGATTCCTGTTGTTGAATCAGAAACGATTGAGGAGATTCAAGCTGAAGAAGTTGTTGATTTTTCTGAAATGATGCCTGTTTCGCATACTTTTGAAGAACATTCGCCAGAAAATATGGCTAATAACGATAATGATTTAGCTAAATTTTCAAAAGATCAATTGTTTGAAAAACTTCAAAATTATAAAAAATTATTAGACAACGGTCTCATCCTTCAGGGAGAATATGATAAACTCAAAGCAGAAGTTTTAAAGTACTTATAAAGGTTCTTGACCTAATTACTATGGTCTAAAAAACAACAACGAAATGAAATATTAACACTTAACCAAAACCCTTATTCCTCCTTCGGGGGTTAGGGGGCTTTCTACGCCATGCAAATCAATCCAACCGCCAAACAAGTCATTCAGTTCATTAACCAAACCCATCAACATGTTTTTCTTACTGGAAATGCTGGGACTGGTAAAACAACATTGGTTAATTACATTGTTCAAAACACTTTTAAAAAGCATGTGGTCGTTGCACCAACTGGCATAGCAGCATTGAATGCCAAAGGCGTGACGATTCATAGTATGTTTCAATTGCCTTTTGCTTGCTTTTTGCCAGACAAAAACCCACCCAGACATTTTTTGTCGTCCACAAAAATTGAAACCCAAAACACCCTCGGGAAGCTTTTTAAAATGAATGCAACAAAAAAGCTTGTCATCCAAGAATTAGAACTACTAATTATTGACGAAGTCAGCATGCTTCGACCAGATGTTCTTGATGCTATGGACTTTATGCTTCAAAAAGTTAGACGAAACACCTTGCCCTTTGGAGGCGTACAAGTACTTTTTGTTGGCGATTTAATGCAGTTGCCTCCTGTTATCAATCAAGAAGAATGGCAGGTTTTAAAAACATTTTACAATGGAAAATTCTTTTTTCATGCGAGGGTTTTCCAAAAAACGCAAGCGCAATACATCGAATTAGACACCATCTATAGACAACAAGATTTTTTGTTTATTGATATGCTCAACCAATTAAGAAACAACAGACTAGAAGACAAATACAAACAAATTTTAAATGAGAAACTTCAACCTAATTTTGACGTTTTTCACAATGTTGGCTACATCACACTCACAACACACAATAAGAGAGCCGACCACATTAATGGTAACGCCCTTCAACAGTTAGAAAAAAAACCATATACCTATTCTGCTGAAATCATTGGTGATTTTTCTCCACATATTTTTCCTTTGGAAGAAAAATTGGTTTTGAAAGAAGGGGCGCAAGTCATGTTTGTAAAAAATGACCCTAATCCTGAAAAACAATATTTTAATGGCAAAATGGGCGTTATCAAAGGCTTAAGTTCAAATGAAATTTTTGTGTATTTTCCAGACGAAAACAAGACCATTGAGGTTGATCGGTATGAATGGGAAAACATCAAATATACTTTAAATGAAACGACCAAAGAGATTGAAGAAGAGAAGATTGGCACTTTTGTACAATATCCCTTAAAATTGGCTTGGGCGATAACGGTTCATAAAAGTCAAGGTCTAACTTTTCAAAAAGCAGTTCTAGATGTGAATGAAGTTTTTGTGTCTGGACAAATGTATGTGGCTTTTTCGCGACTGACTTCACTCGATGGCTTGGTTTTGTTATCGCCATTTCGTGTGCAAAATTTTGATGCACATGATGATGTTTTGGTTTATGCAACAAACAAATTGCCTTTTGAAGAAAATGAAAAAACCTTAAACCAAGAAAAAGAACTATTTGCTAAAAACTACATTTTAAACGCTTATAATTGGTCAAAAATGAAGGCCTTTTGGCACAACCATCTTAACACTTATCAAGAAGAAGCGCTGAAATCTTATAAGAGTAATTCTAAAGGAGAAATTACCAAGCTATATACCGACTTTTTAACTTTAAATGAAGCGACCCATAAGTTTGTCAATCAATTACTAAAAGTTTTTAATCATTCTCCTGTTGACTTTAAATTTATACACCAACGAACACAAGATGCTTTAGGATATTTTTTACCGCTTTTGCGAGCCATTCAGCTGAAAATGAAAATAAAATTGATTGAAGCGCAAAAACAAAAAAAAGCCAAACAATATCATACAGAATTATTAGATTTAGATTATCATTTTTTAGGTGTTATTGAACAACTATTTAAAGTAATCCCTTTTGTGGCGTGTTTAAGTCAAAATAAAGAAATAGATAAAAACCAATTGCAATCTTTAGCCTTTTATGACTATCACAGTCAACTCAAAGCTGACGCTATTGTTGCTTTTCGCGAGCAAAACCAAGTTTTGGTTGAAGAAAGCACCGATGAAAGTCTTTATCTCATAGAAAAAAAGCTTAAACCTAAAAAGTCTAAAATCGAGAAAGGCGCAACTTTTGAAGAAACCTTAGGTTTATTAAATCAAGGTCTGTCCAAGCACGACGTTGCCGAAAAAAGAAAATTATCAGTCACTACTATTGAAGGTCATATAGCAAAACTTGTTGGTCAAAAAAAAATAAATATAGAGGATTTTCTTTCAATGGCAAAAATTGAACTTTTGAAGGAACTTTTTAAAAAATATGATGATAATTTATCTTTATCTGCGATCAAAGAGCAAGTGGGTGATAGCTTCACGTGGTTTGAACTCAAAATTGCCCAAGCTGCATTTGTAAAAAATGATTCATAACCTGTCCTTTTATAAAATAAAAAAATACTTTTGTCAAATAAATCTTCATTCATATGACATCAAAAGCAAACACTGTTGATGACTATATCAGCGAATTACCCGCAGAAAGAAAAGAGGCGCTAGCCAAACTTCGTGCAACCATTTTAGCTGTTTTACCACAAGGTTTTACAGAGGCTATGGGTTATGGCATGCCTAGCTATGTTGTCTCTCATGACGTTTTTCCTAAGGGCTATCATTGCAAACCGTCAGATCCTTTGCCTTTTATGGGTTTTGCTTCTCAAAAAAACGGCATTAGTTTTTATCATATGGGCATTTATGCCAATGATGATTTATTGCAATGGTTTACAACTGAATATCCTAAATATGTTTCAACCAAACTAGATATGGGAAAAAGCTGCATCAGGTTTAAAAAACCAGAGCATATCCCCTTTGAATTATTAGGCGAATTGGTAAAAAAAATGACCGCAGAAGATTGGATAAAATTGTATGAAGAAAAATTAGATAGTAGAAAGTAATAAAATTAAAGTAGGTTGGGCAAAATTAATTAGCTTAAAATTTGAAAATTTTGTATGAAAAATTCGTTTAGCATTATTACTATTAAACTGATTCTATTTAGTATCGTATTTTATCTAATGCATTATGCTTTTAATCAGACTATTAATTCAAACCAAGTCCTTTTATTTAAAGTTCATTTGTTGTTTTTTATTATTAATTTTGCTTTATTGCTTAACGTAATCTTTATATCAAAACGTGCAATTGATAAAACAGGTTTTGTTTTTATTGGTTTTTTCTTTATTAAAGTCATAATTATTTTAGTTTTTTTAAACGAATTAAAACAAACAAAAACAATTTCCAAAACATTAGTTGCAAATCTTGTTTTTGTTTACGTCATTCATTTATTTTACAGCATAAAAATGTGCTTAGATGTTCTTAAAATTAGGCTTAAAAAATAATTTTAAATTGTGCTTTTTAATTAAAAAATATATTATACCTTTGCAAAAATTTTTTTAAATCGTCAGAAGAATGCAAAAAATGAATCTGTTTTTAGTGAAATTCTTAATAAAATCAACCTTTTTGATGTTTTCTTTGTTTATGTTTTCAAACGCTGAAAACACAAAACCTATAGATACATTAATGCAAGATTCGGCAGAAAAAAAAGAATTTAATGCTGTGGAGATGATTATGCATCACATTTCTGATTCAAACGAATGGCATTTATTTACAACGACTGATGATAATAAAAAAGAACATCATTATTCTATACCCCTACCAATTATTATTATTGACAGCAATGGGTTTCAAGCCTTTATGTCAGGCAAAATAGCTCATGGTCTTGAGTATAATGGCTACACACTGTCTCATGGTGTTCTAAGTTCAACAACTGGCACACAAAAAGCCACCATTGTTGACTTGTTCAAAGGCTTAAATGGTAAATTTGTTGATTTATCAATTACAAAAAATGTTGCTGGCATTTTGATTTCAATTATATTGTTACTTTTAATTTTTTCATCAGCTTCTAAATCTTACAAAAAGAATAATGGTGTGCCAAAAGGCGTTGCAGGATTTGTGGAACCAGTTATTTTGTTTATAAAAGAAGAAGTTGCCGTGCCAAATATAGGTCATAAAAAAGCAGATAAGTTTTTACCGTTGCTTTTAACTATATTTTTCTTCATTTGGATAAATAATCTTTTGGGACTAATTCCGTTTTTTCCCGGTGGCGCAAATGTAACAGGAAATATTGCAGTAACAATGGTTTTAGCTTTAGTGACCTTAGTAGTTGTTAATCTAAATGGAAATGTTTACTATTGGGGACATATCTTTAAACCACCTGGTGTTCCATTATGGTTATTACCAATCATGATACCTGTAGAGATTTTAGGTGTTTTCACAAAACCATTTGCACTTATGATGCGATTATTTGCAAATATAACCGCTGGTCATATTATGATATTGAGTTTAATTTCACTCGTTTTTATTTTTAAATCAGTAGCAATTGCTCCAGCTTCAATATTATTAGCCTTATTTGTTTCTGTTTTAGAATTATTAGTTGCTGCTTTACAAGCATATATTTTTACTGTACTTACCGCGCTTTTTATTGGTATGGCAGTACACGAAGAACATCATTAAAATAAATATAAACCCTTAAAATTAGAAAAATGGACGCAGGATTAATTTATGTTGGTATTGGCTTAGCTGTATTAGGAGTTGGCCTTGGAATTGGTAGAATTGGTGGTTCAGCAATGGATGCTATTGCTCGTCAGCCAGAAGCTGCTGGTAAAATTCAAGGTGCAATGCTTATTGCTGCTGGTCTTATCGAAGGTGCTGGTCTTATTGCAATCATCTTTGGTGCATTCATTAAGTAATTAGTATTTCCGCATCGGTTGGATGCGGAAATTCTTTTCCTTTTAATTTGATTAAATTTTTATAATTATGATATATTTAAGCGGAGGTTCTGAACTTATTAACCCAGGTGTTGGCCTTGTTTTTTGGATGTTAATAACATTTGTTTTGTTATTAATTTTATTAAAAAAATTCGCGTGGAAACCTATCTTAGGTGCAATAAAGAGCAGAGAAGATTCTATTAGCGAAGCACTATCATCTGCTGAAACTGCTAGAAGAGAAATGCAAAATTTAACAGCTCAAAATGAGAAATTGTTAGCCGAAGCCCGTGCCGAAAGAGAAATCATCCTCAAAGAAGCCCGTGAAATGCGTAAACAAATTGTTGAAGATGCCAGAGTGAAAGGCGAAGACAAAGTTGAAAAAATGTTAGAGCAAGCTAAAGACGCCATTCAAAAAGAAAAACAAGCGGTGATGTTCGACATGAGAAATCAAATTTCTGAATTAGCTGTTGAAATTTCTGAAAAGGTTTTAAGATCTCAATTAGAAAACAAAGATGCACAAGCTACTTTGATTACTAATTTATTAAAAGACACTAAACTGAACTAATGATGGTATCACGCCTAGCCTCTAGATATGCCAAAGCCATTTATGAAGTGGCACAAGAAAACAAAAATGGAGCCGCCGTATTGGAGGCTATGAATGAAGTCTCTAACACTATAGCGGAAAATGCTGACTTAGAAAACTTCTTACTAAACGTCATGATTTCTAATGAGGACAAAGAAGTTGTTTTAAACAAAATATTCAAAACTAGTCCTGAAGAAATCAAACTGACTTTTAAACTTTTAAAAACCAATAAAAGATTTGAAATCACAAAGTATGTCGCTATTGAATACATTTTATTAGCAAAAAAACATCAAAACATTCAAGATGTTTATGTAACGACAGCTATTGTTTTAGACAAAAATCTTGAAGGTCAGATATTAAGTGTGGCTAAAACCATGACAACTTCACAAATTAATTTGATTAGTCAAGTGGATCCGAGCATCATTGGTGGATTTATTATTCGCATCAACGACCAAGAATATAACACCTCTGTGGTTAGAAAATTACAACAAATTAAGAAAGAAATATTAGTTAGTTAAATCTATTCATTTAATAGTATATATAAAATGTCAAAAATCAATCCAGCTGAAATTACAGCAATTTTAAAAGACCAACTGAAAAGTTTTAATAATGGCACTTCCTTAGAAGAAGTTGGTACAGTATTACAAGTAGGTGATGGTATTGCGCGCGTTTATGGTTTATCAAACGCACAATATGGCGAACTTGTTCAATTTGAAAGCGGTTTAGAAGCTATTGTACTAAACTTAGAAGAAGACAACGTTGGTGTCGTTCTTTTAGGACCATCTTCGCATGTAAAAGAAGGTGATACCGTGCGTAGAACACAAAGAATTGCCTCTTTAAAAGTTGGTGAAGAAATGCTTGGGCGTGTGGTAAACACACTAGGACAACCTATTGATGGTAAAGGACCAATTGGTGGTAAATTATATGAAATGCCTTTGGAAAGAAAAGCACCAGGTGTAATCTACAGACAACCAGTAACAGAACCACTACAAACCGGGATCAAGTCTATTGACGCCATGATTCCAGTTGGAAGAGGTCAACGTGAATTGGTTATCGGTGACCGTCAAACTGGTAAAACAAGTGTTTGTATTGACACCATTCTTAATCAAAAAGAATTTTATGATGCTGGCAAACCAGTATATTGTATCTATGTAGCCATTGGCCAAAAAGCATCAACGGTTGCTGGAATTGCACAAACTTTAAGAGAAAAAGGCGCCATGGCTTATACCATTATCGTTGCCGCCAACGCTTCTGACCCTGCGCCAATGCAAGTTTATGCCCCAATGGCAGGCGCTGCAATTGGTGAATATTTCCGCGATACAGGTCGTCCGGCTTTGATTGTTTATGATGATTTATCAAAACAAGCCGTAGCTTATCGTGAAGTGTCTCTTCTATTAAGACGTCCACCAGGTCGTGAGGCTTATCCAGGAGACGTTTTCTATCTTCACTCAAGATTATTAGAAAGAGCGGCAAAAGTTATTGCTGATGACGAAATTGCAAAAAACATGAACGATTTACCTGCTGATCTTAAACCAATCGTTAAAGGTGGTGGTTCATTAACAGCGCTTCCAATCATTGAAACACAAGCGGGTGACGTTTCTGCCTATATCCCAACCAACGTAATTTCTATTACAGATGGTCAGATTTTCCTTGAATCAGATTTATTTAACTCAGGTGTAAGACCAGCAATCAACGTAGGTATTTCTGTATCTCGTGTGGGTGGTAATGCTCAAATTAAATCAATGAAAAAAGTATCAGGTACGTTGAAACTTGACCAAGCGCAATATAGAGAGTTAGAAGCATTTGCTAAATTTGGTTCTGACCTTGATGCGGTTACCTTAAACGTAATTAATAAAGGTAAGCGTAACGTTGAAATCTTAAAACAAAACGTAAACGACCCTTTTAGAGTTGAAGATCAGGTAGCTATCATTTATGCTGGTACTAAAAACCTTTTGAGAACTGTTCCTGTAAATAAAGTGAAGGAATTTGAAAAAGATTATATCGAATATCTACACTTAAATCAAAAACAAGTGATGAATGACTTGAAAGCAGGAAAAATTTCAGACGACATCACAGCAGTTTTAGATAAAGCAGCAAAAGAAGTTTCAGCTAAGTATAATTAATTTTGTAAAAAGTATATTGTAAAAAGTATAAATGTATTGCAATATACAATATACAGCATTACAAAATACAATATAGAAAACGAATGGCGAATTTAAAGGAAATAAGAAACAGAATCGTATCTATTCAGAGCACCATGCAGATTACCTCTGCTATGAAGATGGTTTCTGCGGCTAAGTTGAAAAAAGCGCAAGATGCGATTACGGCCATGCGCCCCTATTCCGAAAAGTTAACTGAAATTTTACAAGCGGTTAGTTCAACAATGGAAGGCGATACGGGTGCGGCATACACTGCTCAGCGTGAAATTAAAAACGTGTTGATTGTAGTAGTGACCTCAAACCGTGGGCTTTGCGGTGCTTTTAATGCGAACATTATCAAAGAAGCTCGTCTTTTATTGAAAAAATATCAAGGTAAAAACGTTCAGTTAGTTACCATTGGCAAAAAAGGAGGTGATTTATTAAAAAAGGAGGCAAAAGTTCTTTCTTCACATAATGAACTTTTTGACAACTTAACTTTTGCAAATACTGCTGAAATAGCAAATGCTATTATTTCAAAATTTGTTAGTGGCGAAGTTGATAAAATTGAGATCGTTTACAATCAATTTAAAAATGCTGCTACTCAAGAAGTAAAAGTAGAACAGTATCTGCCATTAGTCCAAAGTAACGTAAGTAATGTATCAAACGATTATTTATTTGAACCTGAAAAAGTTGAAATCTTGTTAAGTTTGATTCCTAAAGCCTTAAAAACACAATTGTTTAAATCTGTTCGAGATTCTTTTGCTGCAGAACACGGCGCACGTATGACTGCGATGCATAAAGCAACAGACAATGCCACAGATTTGAGAAATCAATTGAAATTAACATATAACAAAGCGCGTCAGGCAGCTATTACAGGAGAAATCTTGGAGATTGTTGGTGGTGCTGAAGCGTTGAATAATTAGGCCAATTGTCAATGTGCCAATTAAAATATCAAACCGTCAAATTTTGGCGGTTTTTTTATCCCTTAAAAATCTAAAAACCATGCAAAAAATCAATCCCATAGATACATTAACCACCATGACTGATGTGGTTTTACCAGGTGAAACGAATCCCTTAAACAATCTTTTTGGTGGCGAATTATTGGCCCGAATGGATCGCGCGGCAAGTATATCTGCTAGAAGGTTTTCAAGGAGAATTTGCGTAACGGCATCAGTTAATCACGTGGCTTTCAACAAGGCGATTCCTTTAGGTAGTGTTGTAACTGTAGAGTCAAAAGTTTCTCGTTCATTTCGAACGTCTATGGAAATATACATCGATGTATGGATAGAAGACCGTGTATCTGGTAACAAAACCAAAGCGAATGAAGCCATCTATACTTTTGTAGCCGTTGATGAAACAGGCACGCCTGTGGAAGTACCTCAAATTGAACCACAATCTGACGAAGAAAAGCAACGATATGACGCTGCACTTAGACGCAAACAATTAAGTTTAGTTATTGCAGGAAAAATGAAACCCGAAGAGGCAACAGAGTTAAAAGCCTTGTTTGTATAAATTATACCTTTTACTTCTTAATAAACTTGACCTTTTGGCTATAATTATCAAAGCTTAAAATATAAACGCCTGCCGTTAAATCATTAATATTAATGGTTACAAAGCCATTATTGGTTGCTTCATTTATTATTTGCTTCCTTAAGACAACTTGCCCCTTTATATTTGTAATATTAAAGTTAATGCTATCATGCGTCGAAAAAGTGTCGTTCATTTTGATGTTTAATACGTCAGTGGCAGGAATCGGATAAACTGCTATTGTCTGGTTATCCTCAAAAGGCGTCAAACCAAGGGTGTTAACATTTATAACATTTGAATCATCAACACATGTGCCGCTGCCAACCCTACAATAATAATCGCCATTTTGGGTCGCTGTATACATTTGACTTTCCGCACCACTAATCGGCGCATTATTAAAATACCATTGATAACTTTGATAAGTTAAAGTGGTTGTCAAAACGAAGTTATTTACAGTTATGGCTGCATCTGGTTTAGTTGCGGTTACAAAACTAACCGTGTTATTATTGTTTGTAATCCCTACTAGGTCATCTACAGAACCAAATCTACAATCAATATCAGCAGGATTGCTTAAAACTTGCGGTAAAACGGTATG
>B570J29032_109959579_pt1 | contig 34664 bp, 31 predicted proteins | sample LakMenEpi16Nov12_FD_29032 | JGI IMG/M metagenome (IMG submission 29032) | reverse complement strand
ACTTAAAATTTAAGAAAATCAACTCTGTTGTGTGGAAGGTTAAATTATTTACTAATCTCCTGATCTAAATAAAATTTTGGAAATCTTGTTTTATTAATATTGGGTTGATAGATATTTTCTTTATACCATTGGGCATACCAGTTTCGGTATGTATTTTCTTCACAAAACAATATTCCATAATTAGCTGTCTCGGCTACAGCAAAATTATATTCATTGGTGGCTTTAAAAACTGCTTTTGCACATCCCTTGTTTTTTCCATCGTGCAACTCAATTAACATGGCTTTTGTTTTAGGTAGCCAATTTTGATAATTAAACGAGAACACTTCTTTTTCACTACCTTCAATGTTCATTTTTAAAAAATCAATTTTATTTTTTTTAAAACGAGTTAAGATTTCATCCAGACTTATTCCTTCACTGAGGTTTTGAGAGCTAATTTTAGTTTCGTTCGAAACTTCTCTAACTACAAATCCATCTTCTTGGCCTGCTTCAATTTGTAACTTAGCGTTTTTATACCATAAACCGGCATGTAAAACGTGAATGTTCGTGTATTTTTTAGTGTTAAGTAAAGTTAGTTCGTAATTTTCTAAATCAGGTTCAATACTAACAATGGTTGCATTTGGCCACCAATTGGCAAATAATACGGCAGTGTAGCCAATGTTAGCCCCGGCATCAATAATGAAATTGGGATTATCTAAATAAATCTTTTTATCAAGATATGGATCTATAAATGTGTTAACAAAAGATTGCATGTCTGCACGAATACAGCGCAATGTGATAGGATGCTCTATATTGCTGAGCGATACGGTTAATGTTTTTGTTTTATCATACCCACCATTTTCTATCTCCATAAAAAAGGAGTTTAAAAGTTCCGCCCCCTTTTCACCCAAAAATTCAATGTATTTATTTTTTTGCATCAGTATTCGATTTAAGGTTTGGTTTGTGGAACAGTGTAATGGTGGAGTTGATTATATTTACCCCAGCACTTTTTTTAAGTCGTCTATCAAATCTTCAATGTCTTCAACACCAACGCTTAATCGCAATAAATTATCTACCACGCCTGCTTTTTCTCGTTCTTCCTTTGGTATGCTGGCATGAGTCATTGTTGCAGGGTGATTAATCAGAGACTCAACGCCACCAAGACTCTCTGCAAGTGAAAACACCTCAAAAGAAGAAGCAATTTTAAAGGTTTCATTTAAGTCGGCACCTTTAAGCACAATCGAAATCATGCCACCAAAATCTCTCATTTGTTTTTTGGCAATGGAATGATTTGGATGATCAGTGAATCCGGGCCAGTAAATTTTTTCGATTTTTGGATGTGTTTTTAAAAACTCCGCAACTTTTCTTCCATTAAAGCAGTGGCGTTCCATTCTTAAATGCAAGGTTTTAATACCGCGCATAACCAAAAAGCTATCCATTGGACCAGGTGTGGCTCCACAGCTGTTGTGTATAAATGCAAGTTGCTCGAATAATTTATCATCATTCATAACTAATGCTCCCATTACAACATCGCTATGGCCACCTAAATATTTAGTTACACTGTGCATAACAATGTGAGCACCAAGTGCCAATGGATTTTGTAAATACGGTGAGGCAAAAGTGTTATCAACAGCAAGAATTAAATTATGTTTTTTGGCGATTTCTCCGCATGCTTCAATGTCGACGATTTGCATGGTAGGATTAGTTGGTGTTTCAGCCCAAATTAGTTTAGTTTTATCATTAACAAATTTGGTAATATTTTCTGCATTCGTCATATTAACAAAATGAAATTTAATTCCGTAATTGGCGAATACTTTAGTAAACATACGGTAACTTCCACCATACAAATCATCACCGGTGATAACCTCATCACCAGGGCGTAACAATTTAATTACTGCATCCATTGATCCCATACCGCTACTAAAACAAAGGCAATGCTTGGCACTTTCAAGAGCAGCAATGTTTTTTTGTAATGCTTCTCGTGTTGGATTTTTACCGCGGGCATAAGCATAACCTTTATGTTTACCGGGTGACTCCTGAACATAAGTGCTGGTTTGAAAAATTGGAGTCATGATGGCTCCTGTACTTGGGTCTGGTTCGGCACCAGCATGAATGGCTTTGGTACCAAATTTATAATTTTTGTTACTCATGCGAAGTATATATTATTTAGGCTTGTTAGATAAATTCTTGTAGTTATCGATATAAAAGGCCTTGTAGCCTTCTGTATTTTTATTTTTGTAAAGCAAAGTTAAATTGCTGTTTAAAATCGGGAATAAATCTACCATTTCTCGTTTGGCATCTCCATTAAAAAGATCCTTGTCATTCAGCAAATTGTTTGCAAAAACATTACTTTCCAAACCACCATTAAACGATTTTAGTAAAACTATTTGTTTTCCTACAGAAAAAATATTACTTGTAATGTTAAAGGATTTGTCCGGGTAATATTTTGTACAAAATGCATCAAGATTACTTTTAAAACTGTTAGCAATTTTTGGATCATCAGGTAGCACAGCAACAATGAAATGTTCTTTATCGAAATCAATTAAAAAAGTGTCTTTTGCGTTATTGTTGTTCTTTGGCTTAGGTTCAAATAATTCGGGGTTTTTTTGACGTTTGATGGCCTGCAGAATATCAGTTGCAGCAGGGGTTACATCTGCTTTAGGGTAACGCGCAACTAATAATTTAAGGGTTGTTTCCATAGTATCAACACTTTTTATTTTCCCTTCGCAAATACCTTTAATGAATTCAAACCTAGGACGAAAATCATTATTGCCAAATTTAACAATACCTTCTTGCGCACCGGCATAAGCTTCATCGTATTTTTCTTTTCGGTATGCTTTATATACAGGGATGTAAAAAGCCTCTACTTCTGTTTTCTTTGAATTAATTTTTTCGATGTTCTCAGGATTTTTTAAGAGGGCCGCAAATTCACTCTCAGGAAACTCGTTAATTATTTTTGTTTTATAAGTTTCTGCATTATCACTATTTTTTTCAATGGTATGTGTTCTGTAAAGTAGATAATAATTATTGAGCAAATACTTGTTATTTGGAAAGCGACTATTTAATTCCTCGTATGTAGCAATTGCTTTTTTATTGTTTTGGAGGTCTTCTTTATAAATACTTCCCATTGTGTAATAAGCTTCAATAATTCTGTTATTGCTTTTAGAAATCAAACTATCAGATGTGTATAAGCCTTTTTTATAATTATCTCTACTTTTTCTGGTAGATTTTGGCCCATTGTTTTGTGCAACATCTTGATTTTGTTGATTGGGATCATCAACTGAAATACTCTTATTAGACCGTCTCCAATTATCCTCATATTTACGATTTCCCCATTTTTTCTGAAAATCAGCAACACCAAACGCCACAGTATTTGGATTATAAAAATAAAATAACGCACCGTTAGCAGATGGAGCTTGATTATCTCTTGGATTTTGATTTAATCCACTTTGAACACCTCCTGCGCCGCTTTCAAGCGCCTTTTCTGCTAATTCTTTTTCTTTTTGTTTCTTTAACTCTTCCTGTTCCTCATTGTCAATTATTTTATCAATTAACGCATTTAGCTGGCTTTCACTTAATCTCGAAACTTTTTGCAAACTGTCCTCATTTTTAATGGTGTTAATTTGCTTTACTAAATTTTCAAGTGTTTTTTTTCTGGCAACAATTAAATTGTATTGCGGATGATCTTTTGGTAAGGTTACTACAGTACTATCGTAATAAGCGCCGGCTAATTGATAATTGGTTTTGTCGAAATTCAGTTCCCCAATTTTCAAGTAGGATAATGCTTTTTGACTTGGATTAACAACACTGGTTTGAACTGATTTTTTGTAATATTTTAGTGCTAGATCTTTATTATTTTCTTTCTCTTCAATTTCTCCCAAAGTATAGTAAATCACATCATAGTAATCGGAATTTTTAAATTCCTTTGCCATTCGTAATAAGTCCTTTTTTGTTTTTTCAGAATTGTTTCTCTTTACATCCAGCATTCTTGCCAGTTTAATCTTACTGTAAAAAACTAAATCGTAGTTAGTATTCAACTTAATTGTTTTCTCATAATATTTTTTAGCTCGTTTATTATCTTTGTTTAGCTCTAAAAGTTGAGCAACAATGAAAGCATACCTTGCTCTTCTTTTTTTACTTAATCCGTGCACTAAATTTGTGTTTCTTACGGCAGCCATTAATTTAGTAAATGCTTCGGTGTTTAATCCTTGGCGCATATAATAATCAGCCTCAACCAGAGGTAGTTCTCTTTTCACATAAGCAGGTAGTTTCTTCTCATTTCGCAATAAACTCAGTATAGACTCAGAAACGCTTACTGCACCAATTTCGTTATTAACTTTTGCTATCCAAAGCATGGCAACGTATTTATCCTGACTTTTTGTGTAAGTTCGGGCTACATACTCAAAATTCTCTAATGAGGTGTAATATTCTTTTTTGTAAAACTGAGAAATACCTATGTTAATCCAATTATTGTCAATCCATTTACCAGCGCTTGGGATTTCGTTTAATTTTTTGTCTTTTATCGTATGACGTTGGATACAAAAAGATGACTTCTTTATGGCTTTGTCAAACTCAGGGAAGGTTACTTTTGCTTTTTCAAGACTTGGATAAATAAAGACAGGCAGTGTTTTTTCAAAATTGTCTTTGTTGTTTTTTTCTATCTTATAAATTCCTTCATTTAAGTTTTCGCAGGAATAGTAATAACCGTTAAAACGTGCGGTTACGTTGTGGTAATTTCTGCTAACAAACGTATTACGTTTTGTGCTACAGGCCAACAACAAACCAAATAAAAAAATGACTGCTAAAGTTTTTAACTTCATTGAACAATAAACGTAAAAATACGCTTTTTATTGCAAATTATCTTAGCTTACCAGTGAAATATCAAATTGAACAAGGCTTACAAACTCCTGAATGCGTTCATTAACTTCTTTTTCTGTAAGGCCTATTAATTTTTCTGTTCCAAATTTTTGAACGGTAAAGCTTGCCATTGCGCTTCCGTAAATAATGGCGCGTTTCATATTCTCGAAACTGATGTCGCCGGTTTTTGCCAAATAGCCTATAAAACCACCGGCAAAGCTATCGCCTGCACCTGTGGGATCAAAAACTTCTTCCAAAGGCAAAGCCGGCGCAAAAAATACTTCTTTCTTGTTAAATAGTAAAGCACCATGCTCTCCTTTTTTAATTACCAAGGTGCTTGGTCCCATGGCCAGAATTTTTTGAGCAGCTTTAACAAGGCTGTATTCGCCGGAAAGCTGGCGAGCTTCGCTATCGTTGATGGTAAGTACATCAATTAATTTCAGATTTTCTTTTAAATCGTCCAAAGCTATATCCATCCAAAAATTCATGGTGTCTAATACAATTAATTTTGGGCGTTTCTTAAGTTGAGTAATTACCTTCTTTTGAACGGCAGGCACTAAATTTCCTAACATCAAAAAATCACATTCTTTAGAGTTTTCAGGAACAATTGGATCGAAGTTAGCCAATACATTTAACTGTGTATCCAATGTGTCGCGGCTATTTAAATCGTTATGGTATTTACCACTCCAAAAAAATGATTTTTCACCTTTTTTAATTTGAAGTCCATCTAATTTAACAGATTGCGATTTTAATGTATTTAAAAATGAGTCCGGAAAATCATCACCAATTACCGAAACTAATTGAATATCTTTATAGAAATATGAGGAGGCCAAGGCAATATATGATGCAGCGCCCCCAACGATTTTATCCGTTTTACCAAATGGTGTTTCAATTGCGTCAAAAGCAACTGTTCCAACTACTAATAAGCTCATTAAATAATTTTTAAAAATTTTGGTAAAGATATTGTTTATTTCGAAAAAACGTATTATTTTTGCAGCCCTAATCGGTAAATTCCTCCTTAGCTCAGCTGGTTAGAGCACGTGACTGTTAATCACGGGGTCCCTGGTTCGAGCCCAGGAGGGGGAGCTACTCTTAAAACCTACTTTTTAGTAGGTTTTTTTGTTTCTAAAACATCTTTAAAGTCAACCAAGCCATCCCAAATTTTTGTACTACATTTATAAAAAAAAAATATATGACCAACGAGGGAGAAAATAAAATTCGCAATGCATTTGCAACTAAAGATTGGAGTGATATCAAAGCGCAAAATAGCTGGCAGATATTTAAAATCATGAGCGAATTTGTAGAAGGTTTTGAAAAAATGAGCAAAATAGGACCATGTGTTTCAATTTTTGGAAGTGCTCGAACTAAGCCGGATAATCTATATTATCATATGGCTGAGGAAATTGCTTATAAGTTGGTTCAAGAAGGTTATGGAATTATTTCCGGGGGTGGGCCAGGTATTATGGAGGCCGCTAATAAAGGAGCAAGAAGAGGAGGCGGAAAATCAGTAGGATTAAACATTGAATTGCCTTTTGAACAAAAGCACAACGATTTTATTGATTCAGATAAATGCTTGAATTTTGATTATTTCTTCGTAAGGAAAACTATTTTCTTAAAGTATTCGCAGGGGTTTATAGGAATGCCAGGCGGCTTCGGAACTATTGATGAATTATTTGAATCGCTTACCCTGGTTCAAACTCATAAAATCGCCCAATTTCCTGTAGTGCTTGTTGGAAAATCATATTGGGAGGGTTTAATAAATTGGATTAAAGGAACCATGTTGGAAAAAGAAAAAAACATCAATGCAGCTGATTTAGATTTATTTAAAATTGTTGATACTGCTGATGAAGCAGTTAAGCACATTGTTGAATTTTATAGTAAATACATGTTAAAACCAAATTTTTAATTTGAGTTTTTTCTTTAAAATATTTATTTATCCATTCCTCTTTCTATTGTCATTGGCGCCATTTTGGATACTTAATGGTTTAAGCAGATTTCTTTATGTTATAGCATATCAACTCATTGGTTATAGAAAGAGCGTAGTGAGAAGTAATTTAGAAAAATCTTTTCCTGAAAAGTCAGTAGCCGAGAGAACTAAAATTGAAAAAGAGTTTTATAAACATTTCTGCGATCTAATATTCGAAAACTTAAAGTTATTTAGTATCACCAATCAACAATTTAAAAAGTATTGTTATTTTACACCTCAAGCGATTGATTTATTTAATCGTTTTCATCAACAACCTACCAATGCTATTTTAGCATTAGGTCATAATGGGAATTGGGAATGGAGTTTAATCGCGCATCAACTTAACTATCAACATAAAATCATCGGTATTTACCACCCACTATCGAGTAAAAACATGGATGCTCTCATATCAAAGTTAAGAGATAGAGGACTTGTTGAATTAGTAGCTATGCAAAATGCTTTCCGATTTTTAATTGGTTATCAACCAAAAAATAAACCGGGTAGCATTGGGTTAATTGCTGACCAAACACCTCCAAAAGAAAGCAGTTTTTGGCTCGATTTTCTGAATCAGGACACACCTTTTTTTGGTGGTCCGGAAAAAATAGCCAAGAAGTTTAATTTACCTGTGCTTTTTATTGCTATGCGAAAAGTAAAACGTAATACTTATGAACTTGATGCGGAATTAATAACAGATCAACCGGCAAATGAGCCTGCGGGTGAAATAACGATTAGGTATGTTAAATACTTGGAAGCTTTAATAAGAGAACAGCCTGAATATTGGTTATGGAGTCACAGGCGCTGGAAGCATAAACGTCCTATTGAAAATTAATTAATTATCGCTAATTTTACATTCTAAAATTCACACATGTATAAAGGAATCCTTCACACACATTACTTGGTAGTAACACTGTTTTTAATCATTTACGTAATTAAAACTATTTTATTATTAAGTAACAAAACAGATTTATTACAAACATTTACTAAAAAGGTAAAAGTACCTGAAATGGTAATAAGCTTTTTATTTCTGGCTACAGGCGTTTACTTGGCAACCCAATTACCTTTTGGAAGCAAATACGATTACTTATTTTGGATAAAAATTGCTATGGTATTGCTATCAATTCCACTGGCAGTTATTGGGTTTAACAAGCAAAATAAAATATTAGCGGCTTTAAGTTTATTGCTTATTACAGGCAGTTTTGGTCTAGCAGAAGTATATCATAAGCGAAAAGCCATTACGACAGATTCCACGGAAGTTGTTTCAAACGACGGGAAAACATTGTATGAAGCCAAATGTGCATTGTGTCATGGCGGCGATGGTAAGTTAGGTGCTGCCGGAGCAAAAAATTTAACTGTGTTAACAAGTTCAGTAGAAGATATTAAAGCAGTGATCATGAATGGAAAAAACTCTATGCCTGCTGCAGATGTTACACCTGAGCAAGCAGCAGCTATTGCAGATTATGTTGTAGCCAATATTCAAGGTAAGTAATTTGAATGAAACCTGAACCTTTTTCAACTGCAATTCCAGTTCATACCTGCGTTTTAATTGGAGTGATGAATAAAATGCAGGATGAAACCATTGCCAAAGAGTATTTAGACGAATTAGCTTTTTTATCTGAAACATACGGATTAGAAACGAAAAAGGTCTTTACTCAAAAATTAGAAAAACCCGATAAGGCAACATTTATAGGCAAAGGAAAGCTTGAAGAAGTTAAAAATTACATTACTGAAAATAGCATTAACGTAGTAATTTTTGATGATGAATTATCTCCTTCTCAACAACGAAATTTAGAAAAAGTTCTAGGTAAGAAAATATTAGATCGTACCACTTTAATACTTGAAATATTTGAACAGCGCGCCCAAACCGCGCACGCTAAAACACAGGTTCAATTAGCGCAATATCAATATCTTTTACCTCGTTTAACGGGCATGTGGACTCACTTGGAGAGACAACGTGGCGGAACAGGCACGCGCGGTGGTGCAGGTGAAAAGGAAATTGAAACAGATAGACGAATTGTTAGAGATAAGATTTCTTTGCTCAAGGAACGACTGAAAGAGATAGACAAACAAATGGCTACTCAACGAAAAAACAGAGGCGAGTTAGTGAGAGTGGCATTAGTTGGTTATACCAATGTCGGAAAAAGTACACTGATGAATATGTTAAGCAAAAGCCAGGTTTTTGCTGAAAATAAATTGTTTGCAACACTTGATACAACTGTGCGAAAGGTTACAATTGACAATTTGTTTTTTTTGCTTAGTGATACAGTTGGATTCATAAGGAAGTTGCCAACTCAATTAGTAGAAAGTTTTAAAAGCACACTTGATGAGGTGCGCGAAGCAGATGTGTTGATTCACGTTGTAGATATATCGCACAAAAGTTTTGAAGATCACATTAATGTTGTGAAGCAAACCTTGCAAGATATTGGTGCAGGCGATAAGCCAACCATATTGGTGTTTAATAAAATAGATGCTTTTACTTATGTTCCAAAAGATGAGGATGATTTAACACCTTTGTTACGAGAAAACTTAAGTTTAGATGATATTAAAAAGACTTGGATGAAAAGTTTAAATACGACCTGTGTTTTTATAAGTGCTCATCAAAAAACGAATCTAGAAGAGTTTAAGGCTGTCCTCTATAAAATTGTTAAAGAGATTCATGTAAAACGATATCCTTATCATAATCTGTTGTATTAATGTTAACTTTTGATTTTGCAAAGCCAGATGATTTAGAAGCAATAGTAGCTACCTACAACTCCACAGTTGCAGGCAGAATGGTAACTGCTGATTTGGAACCGGTTTCGGTTGAAAGTAAAATACCTTGGTTTCAGGCTCACAATCAAACAACTCGTCCACTTTGGATTATTAAAGAGGGAGACAACTACCTCGGGTGGTTAAGTTTTAACAGTTTTTATGGTAGACCAGCTTATAACGGTTGTGTGGAAATTAGTATTTACCTTGAAGAATCAGCAAGAGGGAAAGGTGTTGGGAAAGTCTCACTAGAAAAAGCAATTGCTTATGCAAAAGAAATTAATGTACATACCTTGTTAGGTTTTATTTTTGGACACAATGAGGTTAGTCTGAAACTTTTTGAGAATTATGGTTTTAAAGTTTGGGCTAATTTCCCAGAAATTGCTAATATGGACGGGGTAATGCGAGACTTGTTAATACTTGGATTAAAAGTTAATCACAAGAATTAAATAAATCCATTTTATTCATTTGGAAAACCAAATGAATAAACGATGTAAGAAAATCAACCAATTGCTCAGGAATACATGAAACCCAAATGGTGATTTTCTAAATCGGGATAACCCCAATTAATACAAGTAGTTCGGCTAATTCTTAGCCTCCTATTGAATAAATTGGGATAAATTATTTCCCTTTAAATTTATTGATGGCATTTACTGTAAAGTCACTTAAAACAAGTGTGCCACTCATTCCTGCGCGTTCAATCAATAGCGTATCCCAATTTTCAGTTCCTTCCCACATTATTTTTTTAAGCATTGCCATTGCTTCAGGGCTGCTATTCGCCAAGCGTTCTGCTAAGGCAGAAATTGCTCTATCCATGTCGCTGGTAGTTTCATATAAATCTGTATAAAGTCCTTTTTCATTCCCCCATTCTGCGCTTCGCCATTCGGTGGCGTTAATGGTTAATTCACAAAAAGCACTTTTTCCTACTTTTCGTTCAACAGCCGGACCAACTACAAACGGGCCGATACCAACTGCTAATTCACTAAGTTTACAACTAGCTCCCTGAACTGCAAATGTGTAGTCTGCACTTGCTGCTATTCCAACTCCACCTCCAACTGCTTTACCTTGCACACGAGCGATAATAAACTTAGGAGCTCTACGCATGGCGTTAATTACACTTGCAAAACCTGTGAAGAATTTCAAGCCTGTTTCTTTGTCCTTAATGCCTATTAATTCATCGAAACTGGCACCGGCACAAAAAGCTTTATCTCCTTCGCTTTTTAAAACAATCACTTTTGCAGCGCTATCATTCCCTAGCTTTTCAATTTCTGCTGCCAGATTTCTTAGCTGTTGACCAGGCATGCTATTGCTTTGTGGATGAAAAAATGTGATTGTTCCAACACCATTTTTAATTTCTGATTTTACAAATGCTTCCATATTAGTATTATTTTTTTGCTACGTATATTGCTGCTACACCAAAGCAGACCTTTTTAAAATAAGTTGTTTGGTAGTTGTTTTTATTTAAAACATCAACAAAACTTTGATTGTGAGGAAACGCCTTCACGCTTTCAGCAAGATAGCTGTATGCTCGCTTATCTTTTGAAAACAGTCTGCCTATTAAAGGTGTAATGACGCTCAAGTAAAAAGTGTAAAATGCTTTTACAAAAAAGTTGGTTGGATAACTGAATTCAAGTATAATAAGTTGTCCGCCAGGTTTTAAAATTCTGTAAAGGTTGGTTAATCCTTTTTCAAGATTCTGAAAATTCCGAACACCAAAACCAACAACAATGGCGTCAAACTCGTTGTCATTGTATGATAGGGTTTCTGCATTACCGTAAGTTAACTCAATTGTCTCTGATAAATTTAAATGAGAAATTTTTTCTCTGCCAAATTTCATCATCCCTTCGCTAATATCTACTCCAATTATTTTTTTAGGATTTATTGATGAACACTCTATCGCAAAATCTGCAGTTCCTGTGGCTACGTCAAGTATCAGGGCAGGTTTAGTCTCAGCTAATATAGCAACACATTTCTTTCTCCAGGCTTTGTGGATTCCTAAAGATAAAACACTGTTAAGTGCATCATATCGATTGGCAATAGTGTCGAACATTTGCGCAACCTGTTCTTTTTTTTCTACGTCTTTGTTTTGATATGGCGTAACTGAATCGTGTAACATGTCTTAACAACAAACAAATTGTGAAATCGTTTACTTTACAAAATCAAGGTTTAACGCTTCATTTAATAATTTGGACTTATCAATAGGTGCAACACCAACCTCTTCACAAACCAAACCACCAGCTAAGTTGGATAAGGCTGCTGTAAAATAATCATTGCACTCCAAGGCTCTGCATAATGCAGCTACTGAAATTACAGTATCTCCTGCACCACTCACATCAGCTATTGATCTGATATGAGCTTTAACATGTTCTTTTTGTTTCCTTGAGTTGATAATGACGCCTCTTTCTGCAAGTGTTACCAGAATGGTTTCTGCTTTTTGTTTAACTCTAAAGCTACTTACGGCTCGCTGTATGTCCTTTATTTCTTCCAGGCTCAAATCAGTTTTTAAGCCTTCACTTAGTTCTTTTAAATTCGGTTTGAACAAACTAACCCCTTTATAAGCATTAAAATTACGTTTTTTAGGATCTACACAAGTTGGTATAAACTTACTTTTAGCGAGTTCTACAACCTTATTAATAATTTTTGTAGTTATTAAACCTTTGTTGTAATCTTCAAAAATAATCACGTCTATTTTATCATGGTTGATGATATAGGATATAAGTGTTAGAAGTTGTTGAGTTTCGGCGTTGGTTATTTCTTCTTCAACCTCTTCGTCAATCCTAACTAACTGGTGGTTGTTGCCAATCACTCTTGTTTTAACAGTAGTTATTCTATCACGGCATTTTAAAATACCTTTTTGGCTTAATTTCTGTTGTTTAAGTAAATCTAAAAAATTTTGACCCTCATTATCAACTCCAATTGCGGAACAAAGAATTGGGTTGCCGCCTAAAGCTTGAATATTAAGTGCAACATTGGCGGCACCACCTAAGCGACGCTCTTTCTTGGCAACCGTTACAATAGGAACAGGAGCTTCAGGACTTATCCGATTAACTTTACCCCAGAGATAGCTATCAATCATAACATCACCAATAATTAAAACATTTAAATTATTGAATGATTTAAACAATTCCCGTACGTGTTCTTTTTTGATTGAGTATTTTTTCATTCTAAAAAAATAAGAGAGTAAATTTAGTATTTATTGAAACACAAGGCGTTAATTAACTGCTAAATTTTATCAATTGATATAAGGCATCAATATTATGTTATCTTTACATCCTTTATGGCACTTTTTACAGATTATCAATTAAATCCGGACTTGATGGAAGGATTATTGAGTATGGGTTATAAACAACCAACTCCCATACAAGAGCAAGCAATTCCAATTATTTTAAATAAACAAGATGTTATTGCTTGCGCTCAAACAGGTACAGGTAAAACAGCAGCATTTTTGTTGCCAATTATTCATAATATTTTAAGCTCTGAAAACAGACATTTAAATACCTTAATAATTGCACCTACTAGAGAATTAGTGTTGCAAATTGATCAGCAAATTGATGGGTTAGCCTATTTTGCAGGCGTAAGTTCCATTGCCGTATATGGCGGAAATGATGGAATTACTTGGACCAATCAAAAAAATGCACTAGAGAATGGTGCAGAAATTGTATGCGCAACCCCAGGCAGATTAATGGCGCTTTTACAAAACGGTGATATCGATTTTTCTGGCTTACAACATTTGGTATTAGATGAGGCAGATAGAATGTTAGACATGGGTTTTTTTGATGATATTAAAAGCATCATTAAACATTTACCGACTAAGCGACAAACCATTTTATTTTCGGCAACTATGCCTCCTAAAATGAGGCAATTGGCACAACAAATAACCAATGAGCCTGTTAGTGTTAATATTGCCATTAGTAAGCCTGCAGCAGGTATTAAGCAATTAGCCTACAATGTATTTAATGAACAAAAAGATAAATTATTGGATGAAATACTCAGTAACAGCGAGTACCAAAGTGTAATTATTTTTTCTTCAACTAAAGACAAAGTAAAAGATTTGGAGCGAAGTTTTTTAAGAAACAAGTTTAATGCTAAAGCATTTCACAGTGATTTAGAGCAATCTGAAAGAGAGGCAATCATGCGTGAATTTAAAAGCAGACGTTTACGAATTTTAATCGGGACAGACATTTTATCCAGAGGAATTGATGTTGATGGCATCAGTTTGGTAGTTAATTACGATGTGCCACCGGACCCTGAAGATTACATTCACAGAATTGGCAGAACTGCAAGAGCTGAAAGAACTGGTGTAGCCATCACATTTATTAATCCTAAGGATCAAATGAGATTTTTGACTATCGAAAATTTAATGGGCATTGAAGTTGAAAAACCAATCATAGATGAGTCTTATGGACCAGTACCTGCCTATAATGCCGAAGAAATAAAAAAACCAAAGCCACCGCAAAAAGGAAACTTTAAACGTAAAAAGTTTTTCAAGAAAAAATAAATTACTCAGCAAAGTAATTCATTATTCTTCTCCTTAGTTTGCTGCTGTATGTTTGGTATTGATAATCGGTATGATTTTTTGTTGAATTAATGCATTTACCAAATTGTGCTACCCGGTATTTCATTTCTTCGCTAAGTAAATTAAATAGTTCCATTGCTTCATCGAAATCAGCAGCATTATCTTTTATTCGTCCGAAGTGATCTTCTAAACTTTCATCTAATACTACACCTGGTTTAAAACCTTTTCTTAAAGACATTAAATAGCGGTCTTTTACTATAAAAGCCTCTGCACTAGAATTTAAGAAACGTTCTTTTATTTCAGGAGGAAGTTCGTAATCATTTTCAAGTTCGTAATCCCATTCATCTTTGTATTTGTGTTCTAGATAAAGGTGAGGCGCTACAAACACGTGCTTCCAGTCAATAGGGAATTGCCACAAATTAAAACGACGGGAGTTATTTCCTAAATCAACAATGTTAAATTGTTTTTTAGTTGGTAAAACACGACTACCCCTTCCAATCATCTGGTGATAAAGGGTAAGAGACTTTGTGGCTCTGTTTAAAATAATTGTTTCTACTTCAGGTTCGTCGAAACCGGTGGTTAAAATACTTACACTGGTTAAAACACCATCCTTTGTGTTTCTGAACCACTCTAAGGTTTCAGCACGATCTCTGTCATTAAAAGTACTGTCTAAATGCCTTACAGGGTAACCTTTCTTTTTAAAAGTTTCATAAACAACTCTGCTTGTAAGAATACCTGCATTAAAAATCAGCGTTTTTTTGCCCTTTCCATATTCTTCATAAGCTTCAATTAGTTTACTTTGCATCATCGCCTGTGTGTAGAGCAATTCGTGACTCCCTACCGTAAATTCACCATTATTACCTACACGTAAAGAACTTAAGTTAACATCGAAATTAAATGTTTGGCCTTCGCATAAATAACCTTGTTGAATTAAATCTGCAATACTTTCGCCAACAATTAGCGTAGTGTATGTTTGATACAACGGTAATTTTTTGTTGCTGCTTAATGGCGTTGCGGTTACACCTAATATATTAACGTTCTCAAAGTAATGAAATATTTTTCTGAATGAATTATTATGCGCTTCATCCACAATTACTAGACCAATATCTTCTAAAAACTGGTCATTATCTTGTAATCTATTATTAAGCGTTTCCACCAATGCAGTAAAACTTTGGTAGTGGCTTTGTTGAGGTAATTGTTTTACTTCGCTATTAATAATTTTATTGGTAATGCCTACACTGTTTAATACGTCGGAAGTTTGTTTGCCTAATTCGATACGGTGTGTAAGAATTAAAACTTTACGATTAAACTGCGTAATGTAACGTTTGGCAATTTCACTAAAAATGATGGTTTTACCGCCGCCGGTTGGTAATTGAAAAAGGATATTGGCACTAGGTGGCAATTCAATTAACTTATTGAAAATGTTTGCAACCGCAGCTTCCTGATAAGGGTAAAGTTTTTTTTCGGATAATGCCGGTGTATTTTCTTCAATCATAAAATAGCAATTGGCAAATATACTGCTAAAAGATTGGATTATGATGATTTTAAAAACTTGTGCAAAAAAAGCTCAGCCTAAATATTAAAAAAGAAAAATTATCTTGTTGAAAATCAATAAAATGAAAAAAATTAACTGATTTTGTAACTTTTCAAAAAAAGCGAACGTCTTATGCTTAAATATATAAGTAATCTGATAACCCGGTAAATCAAATTATTAAAATAGAAAATTATAACAACCAAAAAATAAAGTTACTTCAAAAAAATTAAAATTAAATCATATGAAACCAATTTTTTACGCAGGCATTTTAAGTACAATCTTTGCAACCGTTAACGCTCAGCAAAGCAAAAATTACGATGTAAATAAATTTAGCAACTTAACCATTTCAGGAGCAGCTGAGGTTATTTTTACTCAAGCAGATTCAACCTCATTAAAAGTTGTTACAACCGAAAAACAATTTGAAAATGTTTCTATTCGACAAGAAGATAATACGCTTTATCTCCGAACTAAAGGAAATTATAAGGAAGATATCGTATTTTATTTATCTGCCCCTTCTATTAGGTCATTGGAGATAAGCGGCGCTTCTAATTTTAAATCAAAAAACAAATTAACTACTGACTCTTTATTTTTTAATGCAAGTGGCGCCAGTAATATTAAAGCAGACATAGCAAACCAATTTATTAGTTTAGTTTTAAGTGGAGCAAGTGACATTAAATTTACTGGTACTACTGATTTTATTCGAGCGAATATTTCAGGTGCCTCTTCATTAAAGTCTTATTCACTTACTGCTAAAAAAGCTGATGTTGTTGCTAGTAGGGCGAGTTCTGCAAAGTTATTTGTAACTGAAAAAGTAGTAGCAAATGCTACGGGTGCCAGTAGTATTCGCTTAAAAGGTAATGCGCCAGACATTAAGGCCGATGCTTCATCCAGTTCGTCCATCTCAAAGGTGATAGATGAAAACACCAGCGTTTCAATTGGTGTTGGTGGAACAACCAACAATCCTGATTCAACCTTCATTAATCTTGGCGGAAAGAAAATTATCATTATTGCTGGGAAAAATGCCGGCGATACAATCAATTCAAAACATAAACATGGCTATGATGAGGATGACTTTAAACACTGGGCAGGCTTTAGCATGGGTGTAAACGGCTATTTAGCGCCTAACTTTAATTCAAACATGGAAACAAAATACAAATACATGGATTTGGATTACAGCCGCAGTTTTAATTTTCAATTTAACCTTGGGCAATTACAACTTGATTTATACAAAAAGTACATTACTTTAAATACAGGTATTGGATTTGACTATCACATTTATGCCTTAAACAATAAAACCAACCTAAGTGCCGATAGTAGTTTTACTTGGGGAACAATTGATAGTTCGAATACTTTTGATTTCAAACGAAACAGATTCCGAAATACCTATTTGCAAGTACCTTTATTAGTTGAATTTAACACGAATAAAAATCCGAATAAATCTTTTCACATTGCTATTGGTGTGGTAGGGCAGTATTTAATTGCTTCTCGCACAAAACAAGTGTTAACTCAAAATGGAAATACTTTTGAAAAAGTAAGAAAAGATAATTATAATCTGGCACCTATCGGTTTTAAAGGTCATGTTAGCGTTGGTTATAGTAACTTTACCATGTTTGGCGAGTACAATTTAAATGAAATGTTTAAATCCGGTCAGGGTCCAAAATTAAATGCTTTCACAGTGGGTGTTCGCTTGGTGCCATTCACCTAGTGCGAAACAAATTAATTACAGTTTAATTCAGAAAACAAAAAGGTTGACCAAAGTGTCAACCTTTTTTGCACTCAATTAGATTTATTTTTGCAAAGCATCAATATCGTTTTCGATACTTAACACCAATAAACACGTAGCAGTGCAAAATGCCGGGCTGGTAATACAATGATGTCCGTTCCAGCTTCCATTATCATTTTGTATTTTAATTAACTTTCCTCCAATGTTATCGTACCATTTTTTCCAATCATTATCTTTACTTACAATCATAGATTCACCGGTTTGTAAAAAGCTTAAGAACTCTTCACCACCATTATTTCCGAATCCGTTTAACACGTCTTCTTGCATGGCTTTACCTTTAGCAGCATTATATACTTTGTTGGCTACTACATATTTCGTTGCTTCTTCTTTAGATAGCCCTGCTTTTTGAAGGTTTTCTTGACTTACCTCTGCTTTTTTATCTAGTTTACCTTCTTTCTTTGCTCTCTCCATAATTTGATTGACTTCGTTATTTTCGGCTGCACTGTTTCTAACAGAACTACTTACTGCATATAACATAATACCAGCTCCATCATCCGTTTTAGCGGTGTTTTTATCGGCATCGTAGTTTTGTTTTTGATAAGCTCTTGCTTTTTCAAGTTTCTCTTTGTTTACTTTTATGTCGGAATTTTTTGCCGCCATTTCTAAACTTGTGTTAGCAAAGGATGATTGCAATACGCCAGCCCATCCTGCGCCAACTATTTTACCATTGTTGTCGTATGACTTTTCAATTTTATCTACACAAATTTGCACAGCGGATTTTACTTTTTCTTTTAAATCATTTTCTGTTATGGTAGGTAATAATTGATTAAAGAATTGCAAGGTTAAAACAGCATCGATATTTTGGCCAAGTTTAGATTGAATTTGTGTTCCTCTTATTGAAGTGATGTAATCGGAGTTTTTGTTTTTATTCACTTCAGTTAATAAGTAATCTAATGCACTGCGTAAGTTCGATTTGAATTCCCCGCTATAGATAGTGTGCCCGCAACGGTAAAGTGCCATTGCCGCCATGGCGGTTGTAGCTGGATCTGTGCTTACAGCTAATGGATTCATCTCGTCTTGTTTTGCATGCGAACCTGCACCCCAACCACCGTTTTTGTTTTGTGATTTGGCTAAAAAAGATTCACCGGTTTCTATAGCTTTGTTTACACCAATTAATGATTTTGAATTAGCAAAACCTTCAACTGATTGTTCGCCCATTAAGGATAAAAATACACAAGGTTGTTCACCTTTTGATGCTTTAGCGTTTAACTTGTTTTTAACGGCTAACAAGCCAACCAGCCCTATCGAACAGGTTAAAACTGTCATTTTTGAGATAATTTTCATACAATTAGATTTAAAGATTAATGATTCGAAATTATAGATGCATTAACCTCAAAAATTCCATAAATGGTGAAATAGGACTTTCACTTGGTGAATTCAATTGATTAGATGGATCCAAAAAAGTTCCAGAAAGGGTAAATGATAGTTTCTAAGTAAAATAGTTTGAAAATTAAGTCTTATCGCTTTTGCTTTTTACTTGGCAGTATACATCTGATTTTTCAACCGGTAATTGATTTTGTAAATCAATGTTATTAAAACTTTGGGTTGCACCCCAATTGAAAAATTTTTCAAAGTAAGGTAGTAGTTTACTGTTTTTAATCTGCTCATAAAAGTAAACTTCATGTTCTTTTTCTTTAATCCCCATGTCGTATAAAACTTGATCATGCTTAGTTATCCCCAATGAATTAAAATAAATCTTCAAGCGAAAATACTCACATACGTTACCACTTTCTAATCTTCCGGCAAAATAAAATGGCATAAACCAGCCAATCACGTAACATGAAAATGAAATTAATTTACCAATGACATAAAATCTAAATTCATACCACTTGGAAACAGGAATATTGTATTCCTTCATTATTTTTAATACCTCACTTCGGTGATGCCATTCATCGTCCTCAATTTGTTTGATGGCTTTTTTTTCGTTTTGATTTTTTACTGAGTTAGCGTGCCCGACGTATGCAAATGCCGCGGCACGCTCCGCTGAGTAAGCCATTTGAAGTAATTTAACTGCCTCAGGATGATTTAAGTTAATCATAATGTTATAAAGGCTTTTCAACCCAATCACCATTTTCTTTTATCAACGAAATTAATTCGTCTACAGCATTGGCACTGTTTACATTTTTCTTAACTACTTCTTTCCCTTTGTAAAGACTAATCTTATCAACACCTGTTCCAACATATCCATAATCGGCATCTGCCATTTCACCAGGACCGTTAACAATACAGCCCATTATCCCAATTTTTATACCTTTAAGATGATGTGTTCTTTCTCTTATTTTTTGTGTTGTTTCTTGAAGGTCAAATAACGTACGTCCACAACTTGGGCAACTAATGTACTCTGTTTTACTAATTCGGGTTCGTGTTGCTTGTAAAATGCCAAAAGCGGTTGAGTTACAAACTTGTGTGTTCACACAATCTTTTTGTTTAATCCAGATGCCGTCTCCAAAGCCATCCAGCAATAAGCCTCCAAGATCAGTACTGGCATTTAATTGAAATTGCGATTCATTTAAATCTTTGTAATTGCATTTAATAATAATTGGACATTTAACCTCATTTAGTTTTAGTTCAATGCACATTCTTCTCAATTCGGGCATAGTATGCAAGTTAAATGAATCTAAAACCAAACAGCAATTAGCCTCATTTTTTAATTTATCTATGAAGGATTGGGTTAAAGTGTGGATATCAATTGCAATAAAATTTAAGTATTCTGATTTTTCTGCACTGTTGAAATACTCTTCTCCACAAAATAACGGATAAGCTTGCCTTTGATTTTTATTGTTTAGCCAAGTTTGAGAATTGTAAATCAAACCTAACGTTCCGGGGATCTCAAATTTAATGGTGTTATCTCCAAGAAAAACATAATCAGCAGCGGAGTCAGTTAAATTCCATTTATCCAATGGCACCGAATAATTTAATCCAATCGCAAATAAACTTGCAGCTGTTACTTCATTTTTCATGCTATAATCTGCAATAACACGTGGCACATGATGGCCGCCTAAATTAATTACCTCCTTGGTTTTTTTACGATCGTATTCAAAAGGGTTATAAGGAAGATCAGATGTAAGTTCCTTAATTCGTTGATGTTCTTTACGCTGAGTGTATCTATCTGCTAATTGTTTGGCAACCGGAATTTCAAATTCAGGTTCTTCAGTTAAACTCACTCTGATTGTATCTCCTAGCCCGTCTTCTAAAAGAGTCCCAATACCAACTGCTGATTTTATTCTTCCGTCTTCTCCGTCGCCAGCCTCTGTAACACCTAAATGGAGTGGGTAATTTCTACCTGTCTCCATCATTTTTGCTACAAGTAGGCGATAAGCTTGCACCATAACTTGGGTATTACTTGCTTTCATGGATATAACAATGTTGTGAAAATTGTGATCCTCACAAACACGCAAAAATTCCAAAGCACTCTCTACCATACCTAAAGGTGTATCTCCAAAACGACTTAAGATCCGATCGCTCAAGCTACCATGGTTAGTGCCAATGCGCATTGCTGTACCGTATTCTTTACATATTTTAACCAGCGGAGTGAAGCGTTCTCTTATTCTTTCCAATTCAGCAGCATATGCACTTTCTGTATATTCAATTACCTCAAATTTTTTTTTGTCAGCATAATTACCCGGGTTTACCCTAACTTTTTCGATAACCCTTGCTGCAAATTCTGCAGCATTCGGTGTAAAATGGATATCTGCACAAATAGGGGTATTATAACCTCTGGCTCTTAGTTCTTTTTTAATTAGTTCCAAATTTTTAGCATCGTTTAAGCTAGGTGCTGTAATTCTAACCAACTCGCAACCTGCATCAATCATTCTTATACTTTGCTCAACAGTTTTAATAGTGTCCATGGTATCAGTTGTGGTCATACTTTGTACACGAATTGGGTTATGTGCACCCATTTTCAAATCGCCAATGTTCACCTCTCTGGTTATAAAACGACTATATTCTGTTAAACTGTTGCAATATTTTAGTGATGTAAGCATATTCTTTTAACTACTAATTCATGTATTTGTTTATCAATTCAAAAAATTCATTTTGAAGACTAACAGTTTTATCAGCATTGTACCATTTTTGTGATGCCAAACTTTTTTCTTCAAGACTTGCTTTGTTGGCTAATAATTCTTTTACTAATGCCTGTGCCGCCTGCGGTCTAGGTCCCCAGGTAAATACTTCGTTTAGTTGTTCGTCCAAACAAATTAATTTTGGAATGGAACGACCACCATTTGTTAAGTAGCGATCCATTAATTCAAGGTTTTCGTCACGCAGCACCAGTGCAACTTTAATGTTAGGGTTTAATAAACTCATAAAATATAATGGGGTTATATTTTGAGCAGCATCACCGCACCAACCTTCGGTAATAATTAACCAAGTATAAGTTTTGTTGATTTTTTCAATAAGTGATTTAAGTTCTGGTAGTATTTCTGTCGTTTTTTCAAGTCGATGAATGCGAGCTAAATTTAGTTTAGCGTAATTTAGCATTTCAGCTGATTGATTCTCTCCGGTTGTTTTACCTTGTTCCATTAGCTCCTCAAGAAGTTTAATGTAGCTTGGATAATCGAGTGCCTTTTGAATGTAATTTTCCATTTAATTATCTAGTTTTTGAAAGATAGAATTGTTACTGATGAATTCAGGTACCAGCTCTTTCATGCGTTGAACAATTAGTTGATTGTTTTGAGTTTTAAAACTTTCAATTAATTCATTAATAATTAATTTAACGTCGTTATAATCATATTCTCTAACCTTTCCTATTAAAATTTGAGAATGATGAGTTGGCAGTGTGTTTTCACTATCAGCTAAAAGTTCTTCATAAAGTTTTTCACCTGGTCTTAAGCCGGTGAATTCAATTTTAATGTCTTTACCTTCCTTTAAACCACTCAGTGAAATCATTTTTCTGGCTAAATCAACAATTTTAACTGATTTACCCATGTCAAACACAAATATTTCTCCACCATTACCCATACATGCAGCCTCAACAACAAGTTGACTTGCCTCTGGTATGGTCATGAAAAATCGGGTGATGTCGGGATGTGTTATAGTTAATGGTCCGCCTGATTCAATTTGTTTTTTAAATCGAGGAATAACAGAGCCATTGCTACCAAGTACATTTCCAAATCTAGTGGTAATAAATTTAGTACTTGAGTTTTTACCTAAACTTTGGATGTAAATTTCTGCTATTCGCTTGCTGGCACCCATTACATTTGAAGGATTTACTGCTTTATCTGTACTAACAAATACAAATTTTTCAACTTTAAATTCGTTAGCTAGATCCGCTGCATTCTTAGTTCCTAAAATATTAGTTAGAATTGATTCAGACGGATTGTTTTCCATTAAGGGAACATGTTTGTAGGCAGCAGCATGAAAAACAATTTGAGGTTTGAAGGTATTAAATACGTTTCTTAAGCGCTCAATGTTTCTGATATCGGCAACCACTACTTCGAATCGCACAGTTTTATATTTATCGGAAAATTCAAGTTCTAATTCATGTAAAGGACTTTCGGCTTGATCAAGTAGATATATTTTTTTGGGACGGAACGCTGCACATTGCCTTGCAAGTTCACTTCCGATGCTGCCGGCAGCACCGGTAATCAAGATAACCTTGTTTTGTAATTGTTGTTGAATAGAATCGGTATTAAGTTTAATTGGTTCTCGCTCCAGCAAGTCTTCAATGTTAATACTTCTTAATTGATTAAAACTTAATTCGCCATTAATCCATTTGGAAGCCGGGGGTACATTTAAAACTTTAATATTTTTCTCAAGACAGAAATCAGTAATTTCGTTTTTGCGTTTTGAAGAAATTTTTTGAATAGAAATAATCAAATATTCCACTTCAAATTCATTTAACAGTTCACTTAACTGGTTGCTATGATAAACAAATACACCTTCAATACTTCGCCCTTTCTTTTTTTCATCATCATCTACAAATGCAATTACCTTATATTTGATGGAGGCATCTCTGTCCAAAGTATATTTTGTGATTAAACCGGCTTCTCCTGCTCCAAAAATAAGTACATTTAATTTTTCTTTGTTAGGATTTTTAATTTCACTATACATTGCTTTTACAGCTAGTCGAGAACTAATCATTAGAAATAAGGTTACCAGCGCATCGATTATAATAACCGAATTAGGAATGAAGTAAGTATTACTTATAAAATGATAATCGAAGAGGTTGAAAACAAAAACTAATGAGCTGCCTGCTAGTATTACTAAAAAAATACGAATCGCATCTTTCGCACTTGTGTATCTAACAACACCTTTATATGTTTTTGAGATTAAAAAGGAAATGAATCTTACCGATAGAAGAACGACGTAATCCTTAAAAAAGTTAGCCGCATCCACTTCAGGAATATTTTCAAAATTAAAACGTAATAAGAAGGCTAGGGTTAATGCAAAAGCACAAATAAATGTATCAATAAATAATATTGACCAACGTGGCATGTTGTAGGTCCAAAACAGCTTAAATAAGCGATACATAATAAGGCTTAAATTTACTTATTTTTTAAACATGCTGGTTAAGGTTTGCAACAGCATTTTGAATGTTTGGATATTGGAAAATATACCCGTCTTTTCTAATCTTTTCACTTGAAATGGCTAAACCTTCTGTAACCATTGCTGCACCTTCTCCCATGATCAATTGAAGAATTGCTTTTGGAACATTTGGTAGCCAGATTTTTTTATGGAAGCTTTTCGCTAGTTCTTTACTAAATTCGGAATTGGTAATTGTGCCTGGACTAACTGCATTAAAGACTCCGGGACTTGTATTTTTAAATAAGAGGTGTTCAAATATTCCGACAACATCTGCGCAGTGAATCCAAGGAAAAAATTGTTCTCCACTTGCAATGGCACATCCAAAACCGAGCTTAAATGGGGTTGCCATCTTTCGATAGGCGCCTCCATCTTTGTCTAAAACCACACCTATCCTAACGATAGAAGTTGGAATATTGGCATTTATGAAGGGCTTATAGCTGTTTTCCCATTCAACACAACTTTGAGAAAGAAAATCATCATGTGGCTCACTTGTTTCCGTGATAAGGTTTTTGCTTTGCCTTCCGCCATAATATCCAATGGCACTTGCGCCTACTAACTGCTTTATCGGAATTTGATTATGTATGATGCAATTATAGATTAACTCTAAACTTTTTACTCGCGAATCAATGATTTCTTTTTTGTAGTTATCCGTCCATCGGCGATCTGCAATTCCTGCGCCAGCCAAGTGTACAATATGAGTCACATTTTCAAAAGCTGCTTTATTAATATAATTGGCATTTAAATCAATTTTATATTTTTTAACTTTTGCAGTTAAATCTTCAGTCCTGGAGAGCCATACAACTTCATGCTTTTGATTAAGTAACGAAGCAGTTAACTTTTTACCAACCAATCCGCTACCACCACTGATTAAAATTTTAGCCATATATTTGAAACAAATATATAAGAATAAAGTTTATGGTTTTTGATGTGCATGTGTTTGTTTGTACCAACCAACGAAGCGGAAATGAACGCTTAAGCTGTGGAAATAGTAATGGATTAGAATTGGTTGCCGAATTTAAGAAACAGTTAAAAGACTTAAATATTCAATTAAAAACACGAGCAAACCAAAGCGGGTGTTTAGGGATTTGTGATTATGGTCCAACTGTTGCTATTTACCCTGAAGGAATTTTTTATGTTAACGTTAAAAAAGAAGACATTCAAGAAATTGTAACCTCTCATATAATTAATAAAAAACCGGTAGAGCGTTTATTGTTAGAGAATGCAAAACGATGAGTTAATACCGGATTTTATTAATGACAGATTGTTTAATTTATTTATTGAGCAATTAAGCAAAGACTTTGAAATGAGCGGTATTAAAATTGGATTTATAGATACTTTGAATGGTGATTATAAACAAATTGTTGCGACAATAAAGAGTCAATTAAAACAATCTTCAATTGAAGCTTTACTTTATAGAGTTGATATTGGTGAAGCACAGTTAAAAAACTATTGTAAAATAAATCAATTGGAATTTTTGGACGGTGCAAGTGAATTAATTGTGAAACGAATTTTACAAAAGGTAATATTTAGATTGAAATATAAATGAAAATTGAAGTAAGAAAAGGACAAAAGGAAGATTTAACCGGGGCTTTAAAGTTGATTAAAGAACTGGCTGTTTACGAAAAGGCTTCTGACGAAGTTGTGGTAACCATATCACAAATGGAAAATTGGGGATTTGGTTCAGATAAAATATTCGATTTTTTTGTTTTGTTAAAAAACGATGAAATTATTGGACTTGCACTTTATTATTATAAATACAGCACCTGGAAGGGGAAGTGTATTTTTTTAGAGGATATTATTATTACGGAAAGCGAACGTAAAAATGGCTATGGAAAATTATTATTTAACGAGGTGGTAAAGGTAGCCAAGATAGAAGGCGTGGAAAGAATGGAATGGCAAGTGTTAAATTGGAACACACCTGCCATTCAATTTTATAAGAAGTACAATGCTGTTTTGGATGATGAATGGATTAACGGCAAGTTAATCAAGGATCAATTGCAACAGTTGTAAAAAAGTACGGAGCTGTTTTAATGAATTGTACCAGCGGCAATTGTGTTGTTGGTGTTTTCATTAATTAAAATAAAGGAACCGGTACTTCTGTTTTCTGAATAAGAATCAAAACTCACTGGTTCAGCTGTTTTAATATTTACTTGGCAAATGTCATTTAATTTAATGTTTCCATCACTTTCAATCGCTTTATACGAATGAATATCAATTTTATTTAACACATTTTTTAGAACGGCTTTAGTTCTAAAACTGTTTTGCTGTAAAATTAATTTTTGTCCGGGTATAAATGCAGCATTATCCATCCAGCAGATTGTAGCGATTATCTCCTTTTCTGTTCTCGGTTTTGATTCTATAGGTACAATCGTATTACCTCTGCTAACATCAATGTCATCTGATAAATGAAGTATAACCGGATCATCAGTTTTAGCTTCCGTCAACTCTTTTAAGTTTTGTTCAATTTTAAGAATAGTTGTCTCTATTCCGGATGGTAACACAGTAACACGCTGTCCTTTGTGGTAATGACCAGTAATGACTTTTCCGGCAAATCCTCTGTAATCGTGTAAATCCTCTGTTTGTGGACGGATAACGTATTGAACTTGAAAACGTGAATCTACTTTTTTTGCACTGTTTACAATTTGCACTGTCTCAAGATAATCCAAAAGTGTTTTTCCTTGATACCAATCAGTATGCTGAGATTTTGTTACTACATTGTCTCCAGCTAAAGCGCTAACAGGAATAAACGAGATCTCTTTTAAATTAAGTGGTTTAGCAAATTCTTCAAAGGATTCAATAATTGAATTATAAACAGCTTCCGAAAAATTAACAAGATCCATTTTATTTATACATACAACTAGGTTCGGAATTCCTAAGATTGAGGCAATTATACTATGTCTTTTAGTTTGTTCGGTTATCCCATTTCTGGAATCAACCAAAACTATGGCTAAATCAGCATTAGATGCACCGGTAAACATATTTCTGGTGTATTGAATATGCCCAGGTGTATCTGCAATAATAAATTTGCGTTTTTCAGTTGTAAAGTATTTATAGGCTACATCTATTGTTATGCCTTGTTCACGTTCGGCTCTTAAGCCATCTGTTAACAATGCTAAATCAATATCTGAATTAATGCCGGTTGTTTTACTTTGTTTGGTTAATGTTTCAATAATGTCAGTTGATATAGAGTTACTGTCATAAAGTAATCTTCCAATCAACGTACTTTTTCCATCATCAACATTTCCAGCCGTAAAAAATCGTAATAAGTCCATATGTATAATTATAATTTATTTATTTAATCAGAAGTATCCACCTTTTTTTCTGTCTTCCATGGCTGCTTCGCTTATCTTGTCGTCCATGCGTGTTGCGCCACGTTCACTTATTTTTGCCTCTTTAATTTCTTGAATTATGTCATCTATGTAATATGCTTCACTTTCTATTGCAGCGGTGCAAGTCATGTCTCCAACCGTTCTATATCTTACTTTTTTTCTTATTATCACATCGCCTTGGTCTAATTGAAGAAATTCAGAGTTTGCCATTAGTTGACCGTTATCTGTGACAACAACATCTCGTTCATGTGTAAAGTAAATATTAGGTAAGTCAATTTTTTCACGTTTAATATAATTCCAAACATCCAATTCTGTCCAGTTGCTGATTGGGAATACGCGTACATTCTCTCCTTTATTTATTTTTCCATTATAAATGTTCCAAAGTTCGGGCCGTTGTTTTTTAGGATCCCATTGACCAAATTCATCTCTAACAGAGAAGATACGTTCTTTGGCTCTTGCTTTCTCTTCATCTCTTCGGGCTCCTCCAATGCAGGCATCAAATTCAAATTCTTCGATTACATCCAGCAAGGTATAAGTTTGTAATGCATTTCTACTTGGAAATTTACCTTTGGCGTCTTGTAATTTTTTTGCCTTAATGGTGTCTTCCACTTTTCTCACGATCAGTTTCTCGTTGATGCGAGCAGCCAAATCATCACGGTATTTTAATGCTTCCGGAAAATTATGTCCTGTATCAACATGTACTAATGGGAAAGGGAATTTACCCGGCCGAAAGGCCTTTAATGCCAAATGTACCAAACAAATGCTATCCTTACCACCGCTAAATAATAAGGCAGGTTTTTCAAACTGACCTGCAACTTCCCTTAGGATGTGGATAGCTTCATTTTCTAACTGATCTAAATAATCTATTTTACGCATAACCTTAATTTTATTTATTTTAATTTCTTACATGCAGTCCACATTCTTTTTTGGTAGTATCTTCCCACCACCACCTTCCGGCCCTGAAATCTTCTCCTTCCTTTATTGCTCTTGTGCAAGGTTGACAGCCGATACTGACAAAGCCTTTATCATGTAATTTGTTGTATGGGATGTTGTTAATTTGTATGAATTTTTTCACTTCTTCATCTGTCCAATTTAGGATGGGATGGATTTTAATTATTTGATTAATTGAATCCCATTCTATCATTTGCAGATCTTTTCTGTTATCAGAATGTGCAGCTCGGATACCTGTAACCCAAATGTCATAGCCATCCAGTGCTCTCTTTAAAGGCTCAACCTTTCTTATATAGCAACATTCTTTTCGATTATCAATGTTTTCATAAAAACTATATGGTCCTTTTTGAGAGACTAAACTTTCCAATTCTCGTGCTTGAGGGTGATATACTTTAATGGGCTGTTTATATTTTTTAAGTGTCTCGTTTAATACATCAAATGTTTCTGGGAATAATCGTCCTGTATCAATCGTAAACACATCAATATTTAAAGTATTTGCAAAAATTAAATGGGTGAGTATTTGATCTTCATAACTCAAACTTGTTGAGAATACACTGCGGTTTAAAATATCGTTTGAAAGATGCTTTAAGATATGCAACGTATCCTGGCCTTTAAATATGTCAAAATAGAATTTAATCTTTTCCATTGAATTAAAATGTGTTAATGCCATTCACTGTTGTATATTTCATTGTATATTTTACACCGGGATTTAAGTATTTATAGGCACTATGCGCCATAAGTGCCGCTTCGTGAAAACCACATAGAATTAATTTCAGTTTGTTGGTGTAGGTATTGATATCGCCAATAGCGTAGATCCCATCAATATTTGTCCGATAATCTTCGGTATTCACAACGATCGCATTCTTATCAATTTCCAATCCCCAATTTTCAATAGGGCCCAACTTCGGACTTAATCCAAACAGCGGGATCAGATTATCAGCATCAATGATCAGCTTCTCCTGCGTTTTGATATTGATCACACCAACTTTTTCGAGAACAGAATTTCCTTCAACGTGTGTAAGATTGGAGTTAAGCAACAATCTTATCTTTCCTTGTTCTGCTAATTTCATTACTTTATTAACGCTATCAGGCGCTCCTCTGAACGATTCACTGCGATGTACCAATGTTACTTCCTTTGCAATGTTTGCTAAAAAAATGGTCCAATCCAATGCACTATCACCGCCACCCGCTAATACAATTTTCTTATTACGAAAAGCTTCCGGATCAAGCACCATGTAGGAAATACCTTTTCCATTTTCAAAAAGTTCAAGGCCTGACGCCTCCGGTTTGCGCGGTTCAAAACAACCCAATCCACCGGCAATAACAACTGCACGTGCGTTAATTTTTGTGCCCATATTAGTGGTGAGAATAAAATCACGTTCAGCGATCTTATCCAGCTTCTCCACTCTTTCACCAAGCGTAAATGTTGGTTTAAATGGTTCTGCCTGCTTTAGTAAATTATCAACCAATTCCTGAGCCAATACACTTGGGTAACCCGGAATATCATAAATTGGTTTTTTAGGATAGATCTCTGAAAGTTGACCACCTGCTTGCGGCAAATAATCAATCAAATGACAACGCATTTTCAAAAGACCTGCTTCAAAAATAGCGAACAATGCTACGGGACCTGCGCCAATAATGGCAATATCTGTTGTGATCATGTTATTTTAATAATGTTTGTAAAATTGTTTTTAAACTAATGAGTATTACTAAAGTGCCAACGAGTATCAATCCTTTTTTTGTTGGGATCTTGTTTGATAGGTAGATGGAAAATGGTGCCGCGATCATTCCACCAATAACCAAACCAAATATGATCTGCCAATGACTTAAACCTATTATGAAAAAAAATGTGATGGTGCTTATCAAGGCTACAAAAAACTTTGCTAAATGGGATGAGCCGATCGAATAACGTAAATGTCTTCCTCCCGCAACTAAAGATGTAGTAACAATAGGGCCCCATCCGCCACCGCCAACTGAATCCAGATAACCACCGATCAATGCCACCGGAAATATTTTCCGGATCTTACCTTTTTTTCGCAGTTGAATATTCAATGCGCGAATTACGATCAATGAACCCAGTATAAGGGTATATGCAGCCACTAACGGTTTTATCCAGGCAATATTTTCCTTGCTCACAAATGAAACGGATGCTGCTCCTAAAACCGCGCCAAAAATACCAGGCCACACTAATTTTTTAAAGAGTTTTTTATTGATGTTCTTATACCTCATATACACTAAGCTCGATGAACCTGTTGTAAATATTTCTGAAGCATGCATACTTGCACTGGCAACAGCCGGAGAAATAGCAGGGATACCTAAACTCAATAAAAAAGTAGTAACACTCACACCATACGCCATTCCAAGTGCGCCATCGATCATTTGCGCAATAAACCCTCCGGCAACAAAAAGCATAAAATTGGAATCCACATTACTTGTGATGGCATACCATACATCATAAATGTTTTCTACAGGCACGTAAGACAAAATGAGATGACCAAAGATCATCAATGTAATTACAGCCAAGGAATAAAAAACCGCAACTCTGATTCGTTTTGATAAAGTTGGTTTTTCCTTAGGTATCGATAATTCACGTGTGATGTGATTAAGCGTTTTTACCTTGTGGTCGAAGTTGCCTTTTAAGTTCTCGCGGATCGTATATAAATTCTCTAAAACCTCTTGCGTTTCCTCCGGGAAAACATCATTTAAAGTTTCTTTTATACGCTTGGCCATTGTTGGCGATTTACCATTGGTTGATATTGCAATTTTCAGGTCGCCTTTTTGAACAATAGAACCCAAGTAAAAATCACACAGTTCAGGTTTATCTGCTGCATTGATTAAAACACCGGCTGCCTTGGCATCATTTCTGATCGCTTCACTTAACTTCTTATCACCCACAGCCGCAATTGCTACATTCATTTTAGCAAGGTCACTTTTTATGTATTTTCGCTCATTTAATTCAACAGAGGTATTCTTTGCCGCCAATTGCCTGATCTCTTCACTGATGCTTTCCGCAACGAGCTTAACCTTTGTTTGCGGACTATTATTCAAGATCGCAGATAATTTCTCATGCGCAATAACTCCACCACCTACTAACAACACGTTAAGGTTCTCAAGTTTTAAAAAAACCGGGAAAAGATTATTTGTTGCTGGAGTGCTCATTATTTATTGTATGATATAAATTAAATCTGATCACTGAAACATGATCGTAATTTGTTCGTGATGCGATGTATTGAATGATATACATGTATTGCAATTGTAACTTGATATTATCAGTTAACTGATAATTATAGGAAACATAGGATCTGTTTTGATCGAATGGATTTCCAATTGATCTGGCAGCATTGATCATGAATTCGTTACCAACATTAAACGAATGCATATGTGTGCGTTGTTTAAATAAATCCATCTCTATTTCAAACCTGTATCTGAATCGCCAATTGAAAACATAATTATTTGTTAAGGCATCTTGATAAACAGTTTGATTAAAACGTTGCTCTACTCTCAATTTATTGATGAACTTTAATTTATCATGCTCTTGTGTTGCAGATACTTCTTGCCATGGTCGCCATTCACCCCTGTTCAATTGATTCGTTATAAAATGTCGGAAATGCGCCAATCCGGTACTTAACTGAATGGATCCGTTTATTTTATAAGCAAGAGAGGACCTTATGAGTGATTGTGCCTGAATCTCATATCCATTCTTTGTGCGATGTTGGATATCCGTGTTGATGCTCCATTTTGAATGAAGTTGGGTTGTATTATAATAACCAACCCAATACATGGCATAAGTTTCACCCTCACTTTTTTGTGAAAAAGAGATGCGTGTTGCCAACATTAATAATATGAAAAAACGTTTCTTCACTTTTTACTAATTCAACGAATAATTGATATGTGAACCAACTGACTCATAATATTTATGAAACTTAACTACATCGCCAATCACAATAATAGCAGGAGATTTTATATTCTGCTCTTTTACCTCGTTAACTATTGTATCAATAGTGCCAATAGCAACATTCTCGGTTGCCAATGTTCCGTTTTGAATAACCGCAACCGGTGTGTTTGCTTTTCCTGCATTTGAAAAAATACTAGCGATCTGCTGCAATTTATTTAAGCCCATCAAGATCACTACGGTTGCATTTGTTTTAGCTGCATCATATATGTCTTGTGATAATTCGCCATTTTGCTTGGTGGCAGTTATTACCCAAAAGCTTTCGCTAATACCTCGGTGCGTTACCGGAATGCCGCTTGATCCAGGCACACCAATAGAGCTACTTATGCCCGGCACTATGGCTGTTTCAATATTAAAGGCATCCGCAAATTGGATCTCTTCACTCCCTCTTCCAAATACAAACGGATCGCCGCCTTTTAATCTTACTACCCTTCCGTGGGTAAATGCAAGATCAACGATCAAATTGTTAATTTGTTCTTGTGTATACTCATGTTTATTCTTACGCTTACCAACGTATATTTTCAAGGCATCTATTGGTGCGTATTTTAAAAGTTCTTTGTTTACCAATGCATCATATAAAATCACATCGGCCTCACTTAAAGCATTGATGGCTTTAACGGTGATCAATTCTGGGTCGCCCGGACCGGCGCCTACTACTGTTAATTTTGGATATATTTCTTTTTTCATTGTTGTATTTTTTTAGTTGTTTGATGATTTTTTATCCCCGTTATACTTTGGTTCCGCTTAGCATAACCGGGGAAAAGTTATGCCAAGCATGGCATTATCATACAGCAACAACAATAATCGTATTTAATATAGATGTAGAAATTCTTTTTCATTTTACTGTTTCAAAAGTGTTTGCACTAATTTTTTCTCTGTATGCTTTTACTTCGTTTAAAAATAGTTTTGCTTCATTAAAATACTTGGCAGCAAATTCCTCAGAGGGTTCGTTCTTATTTATTTGTAATACTAATTCCTTGAATGAAACAAATGACCCCGTTTCAACAAACTGCTTTTCAAAATCATTGATCAATGCGTGGTGTGTGTTCACATGAAAACCGCCATTCAACAACAACCCTTTAGCCGCATGAATAAATGCTGCGTATGAATAATAGATACTATCACCAAATTGTTTGTTATCAAAAGCTTCTGCACTCCAAGCCAATTTCTCTTCCGCCTCAAAAAATAGGGTTTGAACTAGATCAATGATCACCCCAGCACATTCGCCTACGCCAATCTCGGTCTTAAAGCGTTCTTCTGAACCCCAATCATAAAATTCATCTTCTGTTAAATTTGAATTGTCACCAATTGGCTTTAGTAATTGATAGAAATAGTCTTTTCCCTTTCGATCGTAATATGAATTGAAATACTCACCGTCACTTGCATTTTTTTCAAAATCATTGAATAGCGATCGAAGTACATCCGGCGCACGTTTACTTGCCACCTTGATCACTTTTTCAGCAATGCGTCCTTTTCCATCTCCTAATGTTCCACCCCCTAACAAAACTTGCAATGCAGGCACTACATTTGTTCCTACTTTAAATGAACTGCCATGAAAACCAATTTGTGCCAAGCCATGCTGACCGCAAGAATTCATACAGCCACTAATTTTTATTTTAATATCACGGTCATAAATCAGATCAGGGAATTCATTATAAATAACCTCCTCTAACTTTACAGATATATTTGTACTGTTAGAAATTGCCAAATTACAGGTGTCGGTTCCGGGGCATGCCGTTATATCTGCTACTGAATCAAAACCAACGCTTGCTAAATTCAATTTATTTAATGCCTCAAATAAAAAAGGTAATTCTTCGGTTGAAACATATTTCAATAAAACACCTTGATTGATCGTTAAGCGAACATCTGATGATAAAGCAAATTGCTCGATCACTTGAATAAGATCTCTCGTTTTGGATGACGAAATATTTCCTAATTGAATTTTAACGTATACACCATGGTAACCTTTTTGTTTTTGCTTGAAGGTGTTGGTCTTTAACCATTTTACAAATTGTTCACTTTCAATTAATGGTCTTTCAAAAGGTAATGTCTTTTTTAATTGAGGAAGAACCTTTACTGTATCCAAATCAATTTCAACCGTTTTATTTAAAAGTGCTTTTTCTTCTTCCTTGATCAGATTCAAAAATGCTTCAACGCCAATTTTATTGATCAGGTATTTGATACGCGCTTTATGTCTGCTTACGCGTTCGCCATATCTATCAAACACGCGAATACTTGATTCAATAAATGGTATCAGTTTGTTCTCCTGTAAAAATTCATAAGCTACCTGCGCTAAAAACGGCTGTGCACCTAAGCCACCGCCAATCAACACTTTAAAACCTCTTTCGTTTTGCGCATTGATCTTTGGAATAAAACCAATATCATGTATGTAAGTTACAGCAGTATCTTTGTCACTATTTGAAAATGCGATCTTTATTTTACGACCAAGCTCTTGCCCAAAAGGCTTACGTAAAAAGTAACTGAACACGGCATGCGCATATGGCGACACATCAAATGGTTCATTGGGATC
>B570J29032_109959581_pt1 | contig 34678 bp, 37 predicted proteins | sample LakMenEpi16Nov12_FD_29032 | JGI IMG/M metagenome (IMG submission 29032) | reverse complement strand
GGCGACCAGGTTGTTCTGCCGGTTGCCAAACGATTAAATATCAAATAAGCATCTGCTACTGATAGGGTTGAACTGCGGTTTACATCACCTTGCTGAAACTCATACGATTGAGCAGTATCAGCGTAAATACTCATATCTGATAACCTATAAGCATCGGTAATATTGATAGCAGAATTATCTGATAAAGTATCCAAATTTGATACTAACTTAACATTATAAAAAGATGTATCGTATGGAATTTTAATACTTACCAAACCAACAGCATCTGTTAAAAATCTACCACCACGAGTATATGTTTGTTCTGATTTTAATTTGTAATCATATGCGAAAGGCATATCGGCCGCAGGTGTTCCATTCACATTTGTTAATGTTACAGGAAATGTTAATGTATCCATTTTAAATGCACCACCATAGTTGTGGGTTAATAATACATTATCAATACCACCAATTGTAGTTGCGATATTAGAATACGATGGATTTCCAATTACCTTGATAGAATCAACAGATGATGGATTAAAACCAACTGCGTGTGGAAGTTTAACCTCAAACACAGCACCATCCGGCCAATCAAATACAGCGGAAGTTCCAGTATAGATAGCTGTTGCATTTACCCAACCTGGCTGACTATAGTATGAACCATATTTTGTTCCAATTGATGTTGCGGAAGGGCCCCATAAAACAATAGGTTGTTTGAATGAAGTAGTTGGATAGAAAAATCTAACCTGAAAACCAGCATAATTGGTTGCTGTTGGGTTATGATAGTGTAAATAAATCACAGTTGTATCATTTAAGATACTACCCAAAGTAAACACCGTATCAACTAGAAAATGCGGTGAGTTACTGTTTGGAGATGTTAATACTTCCGTTCTACCATTTTGTGCGAATAAGTTAAATGGTAAAGTTAAAGCAAGTAATAAAAGTATTTTTTTCATTATTTTCCTTTTTAGTTTCGGTTATTCCTCATTTGACGAAATCGAAACCCCATCTTCTTCATCCATTTTTTGAACAAGCATCTTATCTCTGTCCTCATTTGAGAACCAAAAATCTACAACTTTGTTCAAATTACCAACGAAAGCACCCAAAAGAATTAATAATAACTCTTTCCAAGCTTCTTCTATTGTTGCTTTAAACATCACTGCTAAAACAATTCCAAAAACAATAAAAAAGAATGTAAATAAAATCAATAAAGTAATTTTCCAACGATTTGATTGCATCGTTTGGAGCATGAAGTTGAACCTTTGATCGTTTTCAACTTTTTGAAAATCTTCGTTATATAAAAGTTTACTAAGAAGTCCCATTATTCAACCCCACCTTTATCGCAATTGCAATCTTTTTTCTTAAAGATTTTATCTGCGGATGCTAAACCTAAAGCACCAAACGCAAGAGCAGCAACGGCGTTTACGAGTGAATCGGCTGGAGCAATGTGGGATTCAGTAAACTGATTATGGTACATTGTTATACATAAGGTTAGGGCAGCCATAATTCCCACAAACCTCTTTGATGAAAATCCTCCCTTTTCGTCTTGGAAGATTTCAGTAAAAAATCTTTTCATAGTCTTGTCCTTTCGTTAAAACATAACCAAATTGACAAAACTTATTTTAAAACCTTATATAAATAGGTAATTTTTTGGAATAACCCATTCAATTCCAAATGGATCGTTGATTTTTACATCATTTTCTAATATTTCTTTTATCTGTACCCTCTCCCCCTCTATCAGGCTTCCTTTGTGGTTCGAAAATGTCCTCAACATTCTCACCTTTTCTCCCTTTTTTGGGTTTGAACTTTTCAAATCCGGCAGGTTCTTCATATTCATCATAGTTTCTTAAATCTACTTTTGGCATGGTGTTCTTTAATTTTTATTAAAAAATATCGTATATTATATTTTTACTAATTAATGGGTTTTTAATTTTTATTTTACCAACTGACATATCTTTTTTGTTTCTTATAAATATCTTAAAATATTCGTATTCATACTCACCAACATCAGTTTGATTAATTATATAATAAATGTTACTTAAAAATTCCGAAAAATGCTCCTCTCTAAATTGGGAAAACTGAAAATCTATTACAATATCATCATTAACACCTTTATTTTCAAATATTCTATTTTTTGAATTTAATGTATTAAACACATGTTTATATTTTTCCCAATCTTCATTTGAAATATCTAACAACTTATTTGCAACAATGTGCTCCGAATCATATATACTTTGCAGTAGTTCTATTATAGACACATCATCAACATATACATTATTAAAAAATTTTTCTATGTGATAAAATTTATTAACATCTGTTATAGTTCCTCTTATAACGGCGTTAATATTATAAAAGTTTCTTTTTTTAGTACTATGTTCAATATGTCCCCAATTTCTCAAAAATCTACCTATTTCAATTTGGTCGGCAATTGATTGTAATTCTAATCTACGCTGAGCTTCTGTATTATTTTTATCAAACCAACCGGGTCCTCTGCTGGAGGTGCATGTGAAATGATAAACTAACGCATTCCAAATTTGAATAATTTTAGTATCATTTAAAGCTAATCGGGTCAATATATCAGTATCTTCTCTTGAGCGTCTATAAATGGAGTTATGTCCACCAATAGAATTCCAAGTATCTTTGTACAAAGAAAATGGTGCAAAGAAAAATTCTGTTATTTTATTTTCCTTTTTGTTTTCTGCGTAATTAGTAAATTTTTCCAAATCAAAATCTAATGGGCTTAATCCAAAATCATATGTTATTTTTTCACCACTATTTGGATGAATTGGTGGTTCAATTCTTGTAGAGCAAACAACAGTGTTTGGTTTAATATGTTTTAATATTTCCAAGTCATAATTTCTACAAATAACCATATCAGATTGAATATACGAAACTATTTCATTTTGAGCTTGTAGAAACATTTCATTTATATTTGATTGATAACCGTATGGTATTGGTAGTTTGTTTTTTAATATTTTTAAATTTGAAAAAACTAATTTTTGGGAAAGTAACCATTCAAAAGTATTTTGATTATCACTATCTACAAAAACTATTATCTCATGTTCTTTATTGTATAAATTTTTTTCAAGAGAAGTAAATAATAATTTTATATGATTTAACTCATTTTTCCCAGTATTAATACAAAAAGTTATTTTATTCATATTTTAATTTATTATAAGTTTCTATAATTCCGTGAGTTAATCCTATATATTTTAATCCGTATGGGGCATTTAATTTTGATTCATAATCTTCACTTAAAGATGTGTCCATATATATAGGAACTTTATAATCTTCTAACTCATTTATAATATTAGCTATGTCTAACAATGAAGTTGAATTTACATATGCACAATTACTTTCTTTTAATAAAGAACTTGAGGAAGATTGAATATAATGATTAACTAATGTTACTAAATCTTTCATGTAAAAAAAAGACATTTTTTTATTTTGCACCAACATTGGTTCTTTATTTATATATCTTTTGATATTGGATTTGATAAATCTAGTATCTAACTCATTTTCATCAAACACCGCATATATTCTTATATTGTAAAAATTATCTATTTCAGAAATCGATTTTGCTATAACTCTTTTACTTAATCCGTATGGGGATTCAGGACTATGTATTTCTGCTCCTGAACCAAAGTGAATTAGTTTTCCAAATCTATCATTACAATTTAATAAATTATAATACATTTTAAGATTATTATCCATATCCCCAAATGTATCTGTTTTCAATCTACTACCACCAGTTACGGCACAGTGTATAACAACATCAAAATATGTATGTTTAAGATAGGAATCTAATAATTTGTAGTTAGTTAAATCAAAATTTTTCCTACCAATAGCAGTTATATTATATTTGTCTTTTAATGATTCATATAAACTTTTAGCTATATAACCATTCTCTCCAGTAATTAATATTTTCATATATTATTAAATTTTTGGGCTATTTCTAAAATTAAATCTTCTTGACCAGCAACCAACTTTCTATTTCCAAGTTCAAAAATTAAAGATGAATATTCTATGTTGTATAATTTAGAGGCCTTAATAATTGGTTTTTCAAACCCAGAAAATAATTTATTTAATCCCGTTAATACATTAATTGGTGATATTGAAGGTGCTTCTGGGATTAGATAGTTCATTACATTATCTGCTTCTTTAATGGTTTGTTTAAAATTAATATTTGTTTTAAAACCGCTTTGTTCTAGTACTGGAATTAGTATTTCCAAAGCAGCGTTTCCTGCGCCAGCACCAAAACCTCTAATACATGCATCAAGTAAGTCTGCACCACTTTGCACAGCTATTAATGAATTAGATATAGCACATCCTAAATTATTATGAGCGTGAAACCCAATCTTTATGTTTATATTTTCTTTTAAAGATAATATTCGTTCTTTAACATCCAGTGGTAAATAAGTACCCGTTGAATCCATTATTATAATGGCCTCAGCCCCATAACTTTCCATTATTTTAGATTGTTCTACTAATTTTTTAGTATCAATTAAAGCACTCATCATTAAAACCCCATACACCTCTTTGCCGGTTTTTGCCAAAAACTCTATATGAGATTTTGATAAAGTGGCTTCAGTACAATGAGTAGCAACTCTAAAAACATCCACCCCATAATCAATAGCTTTTTTTGCATCATCAATTGTAGATAAACCCGGAATAGTGTGAACACCTAGCTTACTATTTTTTAAAAATTTTTTAGCAGTAGTAAGTATTTCTTTATCTGTATTTGGTGATTTTCCTATTAACAATGAAGAAGCGGATAATCCATTCCCATGACCCACTTCTACTATAGGAATTCCGGCGTTATCGGCAAACTTACAATATTTTTCTATGCTATCTAAACTTATAGTGTGTTTAACACTATGATTCCCATCTCTAAGACTGGAATCTGTTATTAATACGTCTTTCATTATTTAACTAATTTTTCGGTTATTTTTATAGCAGCGCAATTTATTATATCTAAATTTCCAGCATATTCTGGTAGGTAGTCACCACTACCCCTAACTCTGATGCTCATAACTATAATTCCATTTTCTTCTGTTGGTGGTAAGATTAATTCATAATGGGGTATATATTTTTTTAATTCTTCTATTTTTTCTGTAATTTTCTCAATTAAACCATTAAAATTAATATTTTTTGATTTAACAAACATAGTAGTTTGCATATCAACACATGGTTCAGCGGGATTCAAGTTTAAAATTACTTTTGTATTATCACAGTTTGTAAATTGATTGATGGCTTTTTGTGTAGTTTTTATATAATTATCTATGTTTATTCTAGTAGCCATACCAGCACTTTTAGATGCTATTTGGGATACAATTTCTATATATTCAATTCCACTGCAATATTTAGATAGTAAATACAACATAGGAATAGAGGCTTGCCCACCACAAGTAATCATATTAACATTACTTTCATTTAAAATAATATCCCCATTTACATCAGGCACACACATTGGACCTACTTTAGCCGGAGTTAAATCCACTACTTTAATTCCCTGATTTTTGAAAATTATAGAATGTTGTAGCGCATCTTCAGCATTGGTACAATCATATACAATATCGCAACAATTGGGGTTATTAATAAAATAATTAATTCCTTCATTAGTTACATTAATTCCTTTGGCTTTAGCAATTTCAATTCCATCCGAATCTAATCTTCTTCCGGCAAATACAACAAGTTCAATAAAATTTGTTTTAAGAATTTTAAGAAGTAAATCAGTACCTATGTTTCCTGTGCCTAGTATAGCAGCTTTTATTTTCATCTTATTATATGTTCACTTTGTTTATTAATACCACTAATCATAGCTTCTTTTATTTCATTCAAGGATAGTAAAGGAGACATTTCTTCTAATAACCCTGCTTTAATACTATTATCATTTTGCTTTATACCCCGTACTTTGGGGATAAATTCTTGCTCAGGATTCATAAATACTTCCATTATAGCTTGTCCTTCATACTTTATAAAATCATCCATTTTATCATCTGTAAAGTACTCATAATCAAAAGCCATAGCTATTTTTTTATAATCAGGAAGTTCAACCCCCGTATTTTTATCTACACATGTTTTGTGGTTTTGAAATAGCATTTTTTGCGTATGTTTTATCATTAAATAACCATCATTATTAAAAATAATAATTTTAACTGGTAGGTTAAATGTTTTTATAGTTTGAAGTTCTTGTAAATTCATCATCATACCACCATCGCAATTAAGACACAAAACGGGATTACTCCCAAACCCAGCACCAACGGCTGCTGCTAATCCATAACCCATTTCTCCCAATCCTAACGAAGTAAACATTTTTTGGTTAGATTTAATATTAAAACCATAAAACCCACTCAGTAAAGCAGTTCCCATATCGGTAACAATCGTATAGTTATCAGGCCATGCTTTTGATAATTTATCAATAAAAGTATATGAATTTTTAGGGTCTAACAAATGCTCTTTCATTACTATTGGATAATCTGCTTTTATTTTATTGCAATATTCTCTCCAATTTTGTATATTTAATTTAATATTAGATTTTAATTGAATAAGTCCTTTTAAAATAAGATTAACATCTATATTATAATTTTTTCCTTTAAATTTTTTAGTTTCGGTAGGGTCTATATCAATATGAATTATTTCAGCATTAGGGGCAAAATTTTCTCTTGAATATCCTGTTTGAAGTAATGATAATCTGCTACCAAATACTATAATTAAATCACTATTTTGGACAATGAAATTAGAAGCTCGTTGTCCTTGTACTCCTGGTCTTCCAAAATTATTTTGGTTACTTGTTTCTAATAAATCTATAGCAGACCAACTTAATACTGTTGGGATTTGGTGGTTTTCAATAAAGTTTTTAAATAACTTTTCAGAATTGGATAATTTTACCCCGTGCCCCCCTAAAATTAAAGGTCTTTTTGCTTTATTAAGTTTTTTAATTATATATTCTACCTCTTTAATTGGTATTTCTTTCTCCACATTTAGGATGGTAAAATCTTCAAAATGCACATTTTGGGATTGAGTATCAAATGGAATTTCCAAATAAATAGGGCCGGGTCTTCCACTAGTAGTAATATTAGAAGCTAATGATAATGTTTTAAATATATTTTCTTTGGTTATGCGAACTGATAATTTTGTGTGGTTTTTATATGTTTTTACAGAATCATACCCTTGAATACCATACATTCTCATATTTTTATATTCATCAATATAGTATGTTTGTTCCTGACCAGCAATTATAATTCCCGGAATAGAATCGGCCCAATTTGATAAAATACCGGTGAATGCATTAGATGAACCTCCTCCTGCTGTTACTAATGCGGCTGATAATTGGCCTGTTGTTCTGTAATAAGCCCCCATAGCCATTACTGCAGCTTGTTCATGATGAGTGGGGATTAGTTTAATTTTTTTATTTCTACTAATAGAATCAAAAATATGAGAATTAGCAGAACCTATTATACCAAAAACTACTTTAATGTTATTTTTAATTAAAAAATTAACTATAACATCGCTTATTTTTACCATATAAATTTATCTTTATAATATTCTATAATTGTAATTAACTCATCATCAAATTGTTTTTTAGATTCCCATCCCAGCTTTTTAAGTTTAGAATCATCTAAAGCATACCTAACATCTTGTCCCGGTCTAATACACGACAAATCAACATATTTATCCAATTCTTCAATGTTTTTATTGTACAATATACAAATCTTTTTTACAGTTTCCAAATTATTTTGTTCAAATCCCCCACAAATATTATATATTTCGTTCTTAACCCCAGATTCTACAATTGTAATTATAGCATCAGCAGTATCTTGGGCGTGTAACCAATTTCTAATCGGTGTTCCATTATTATGTAAAGGTATTTTTTTACCTAATTTTAGGTATTTACATGCTTTGGGAATTAATTTTTCTACATATTGCCCTATACCATAATTATTTGTTGGTCTAACTATAATATAAGGTAGATTATATGTTCTTCCCCAAGCCATAACTAACATGTCTGCTGCTGCTTTTGTTGCTGAATATGGGTTTGATGGTTTGAGTAAATCCGTTTCGGTATGCGCTCCTTCCTCTATATCACCATAGACTTCATCGGTGCTAAAATGAAGTAGTATTGGTTTAGATACATTTTCTCCCCTATGATTTTTTATCAGTTCAAGTAAATTATGAACACCATTTATATTAGAGTGTATAAAATCATCGCTATTTGCTATTGAATTACCTACATGGGTTTCAGCTGCGGTATTAATAACATAATCACAATCATATAAAAATTTTAAATCATTAATATCACAATGCACGAATGAAAAATTTGGATATTTTTTAAATTCGCTTAATAAATCTTTATTTGCAGCGTATGTTATTTTATCTACGCCTTTAACATACCAACCCAATTTTAAACAAGTTCTTGTTATATAAGAACCTATAAAACCTAAACATCCTGTTATATATACTACCTTCATAACTCAAAATTATTTTTTAATAAATACCCATCAACTTTATTTAAAAATACTTTTGGTTTACCTTTTCCTTGAGTATGTCCTATAAAGTGAGTTATTTTTGATTTTAGCCCAATCGTCCAACCATTATTTTCATCTTCATTATTTATTTCCCCAAATTTTGGGTGAACTCCCCAATTAGGCACTACAAAATACTCATTTTCTTCTAAAATATGCGGATATTTTTTTGAAAAAACAACATTCATTAAACCAAAAAAACTTTGTTGTTGCGTATCAATAATAAATCTTTCATTACCCCAAATTTCATTACCATTTTGGTCAAAAATAGATTTATATTCAAATAAATCCAATAAAAATTTAAATCTATCTTTGGATAAAAAATCATCATATATACTTAAATCAATACCTTGAAATCCAGCATTAAATCCTTTAAACTCAGGATTTCTATTTTTATAAGCTGTTAAAAACCCTTCTCCAAATACATCTATTAATTTATTTATTAATACCTTATCGCAGTTGATATTCATTGGTTCTGATATTAAAACAGGAATTTTGTTTAATACCAGTTTTACAATGTGGTCAAAATTATCATTTATTAAAATATCATCATCATATATTAAATAATAATCTTTACACAAAACTCTTCTAATATAATGTGGCATGATTATATGATAGATTGGTGGCCATATGTTGAATTTATTTTCATAATCCAAATCGTATAAATTTTTAACATAATCTACAAAAAATTTTCTATCATATGAATATAGATTTTTAATCTCAGAATTTATTAATTTTTCCCATTTATCATTTGTATCATTATATTCATCTTTATTATCCCATAATATATGAAATTCAATTTTAATATCAGAATATAATGCTTGTATTTTACTTTGTATTTGGTGTAGAGCAAAAAAACTTTGTTTATTTTTTGTTCTCATCATGTTTGCTATAATTATTTCTTTCATATGTTAATTTATAAGAGTTTTTATCATTAATTTAATTTTATTCATAAGCTTTTTTATAAAAATTGATTAATTTTTTTACTATAGTTTCTATATCATATTTTGTCATATTATATTTTTTATATATTTATTCCATAGTATATCTTCTATTATGTCATATTCTAAACACCTATTAAAATTATCAATAATCGCATCTTCTTTTGATAAATAAAGTTCTGGTGTTAAATTATTTGGATCGAAGTTTTCTTCTAGAAAAATAATACCATCTGTATTAAAATATTTTCCTATATTCGTATCTCCATAATATATTGGAATTGTTCCACAAGCAAAACAATCTAATATTTTTTCACTCCAATACCCATCATATGAAGCATTTTCCATTGTTACAGAAAACATATAGTCTTGTAATGCATCTTCTTTATTTAAGAAATCTCTTATACCTCTTCCATAAAGATCCAATTTATCTTTCAATTTTTTAGCCCATTCTAATCTATATAAATGTCCTTGACATTGAGTCTTATTTGATACTATCATAGAACACAGTTTATCCTTTGGATAACAAGCGGGATTTTGTATCCAATATCCTGATGGGGGTAAGTAATAAAAGTTATCTTCTAAAGATACTATTGATCTATCATGACTTATTAAAAACTCAAAACATTTAGATATTTCTTTATGATACTTTTTTACATCATTAATTAACTCGGGTATTATACCAGATGATTCAACTATCCAGGCTATTTTTTTCGATTCTTTATTTGATAAACCATCAATTATCGCTTCATCTACATAACATGTAATTTCTTTAGTTTGATTCTTTGCCCACGTAAAATAACTTGGTTTTTTCCAAAACGTTGATGAATATGCGTGTTGAAATCCTCCCCCTATTAATCCTATTTCTAACATATTAATCAAGTTTGCAAACCAATATATCATCTACGATGTGTCCATCCATAGTATAAAATGAATAATTCTGATTAATGGTTTTTATATAGTTAATGACGCTTTTATAATTAAGTGTTTCACTATAATTTTTCCAACATCTGATATCATCTATTAATAATATGTGAGTATTTAATTGATGCGATTTTATATGTTCTAACTCCTCTAATATAGGAAACTCACTTATTCCAAATCCCGTACCTTCTCCTGAAAAATGTCCATCTAACCAAAAAGTTATTGGTTGATTTATATTTTTTATCACATCTCCTAATACTAAAGCAGAATCTCCTTTTATAATTTCAACAGAATTATTGTCATAAAATCTTTGTTTACAAATATTGTAAAATTTATCGTATAACTCTATACTATAAACCTTATCATATCCTGCATTTAACGCCAATTGAATCCCATCTCCAACTAATGCGCCTGTTTCTACAAATATATTTGAATATTTAACTATTGTTTTTATTGGCATAATTATTTTTTTATATTATATACATATCCAATTTTCTGGAATTAAATCTTTTATGTTATTTTCTTTTAGAGATTCTCCAAACCATTTTTTTGGAGCTATAACTTTTTTATTCGTATTGTTGTTTAACCAAGCTCCCCACCAACTAAAGCTACTATTTGCTATTATATTACTTTTACACATAGTCATTAAATATAAATCAATATAATCTTTTTCATTTTCAATTATAGTATATTTATTTTCAGTAAATGTTTTTTTTGCATAATTGATATCATCGCTAAAAACTAAAAAAATTACATCGTTATCGAAATTATCAATTGCGTTTTGATAATATTGTATATCACAAATAGGATGATGATCTTTACTTAACAAGTAATCTCCTCTTCTTATATGTAAACTTACAGTATTTTCTTTTAACAATTCTGCATATTTTGCATCTATATATTCTTTGTCTTTTTTGTTTATTTTAAATAATTCTAATATGCTATCTCTGTTATGAGAAAAATATTTTTCACTTTGAAAATGACCTTCTAAATATAAATTTTTTTCAAATTTGTATGATATTGGATAATATTCAAATCCCGGTTGTTTCCAAATATCAAAATTGGTTGGATTTTCTATAAAATCTATTTTAGAGTATATACCATTGACATATTGTAATGGATCGGATATTTTCCCATCTAAAGATTGATAAACTCCATTTTTAGTACTTACTTTTAAAGAACACCCATTATCTATTGCAAAAGAATATGCGGCCGCTATTTGAAACATTTGATTGCCTAATCTTCCTAACATTCTTGGACTAACGTACTTTTGTTTATTGTCACTTATAACTGAATATGGTTTTATTGATCGTATGTAATTCTCCGATTCTCTATTTTCATTATAATCCTTTGCCGTTCTTATCGAATTCTCTTCTGACTCATTATAAACATAACACAAATAATCTACTATACCTATTTTCTCTCTCGGTGATTGTTCCATAGCAGAACACATTAACGCCACATCATCTCCAAATCTAATCCATTCATCTTTATAAATGAAATCTTTTTCATTAATATTTTTAAATAAAAAACCTTTCATTGTTTTTAAATGACTTGCTGTAAATGGGTATTGTCTGTATGTATTATATCTGTGTACAATATCAGGATGATCAAGTCCGTGAGCTGGGGATTGTTTTAAACTAGGATAGCACAACATTTTTGAATAAGTTACCCAAACTTTATTTTGTATGTAATATTTAACAACATTTTCAAATACATTACTATAAGAAATCCAATCATCCCCATCAATAAAAATTACAATATCTTCATAATCTACAAAATTTTTTGCATGATTCATAAAAGAGTATGCTTTACTCATATTCTTCTGATTTTTAATTAATGTAAAATTTGTATTATCTCCTATGAGATATTTTGCTATATCGTATGTATCGTCTGAAGAATGATCATCTATATATAGTACTTCATAATTCTTAAATTTCTGCTCTAATATGCTTTCTATATTTGTTTGAGTCCATTTTTCGTTATTGTATGTCGTAACTATCACTTTTATTTTTGGAGCTCTTATATATAAAGCATCACCCCAGTTTGCATGAGTCCAAATCGTTTCTAATCGTATAAAACCCCGATTATATAGAAAATTATCAATATCATCAATGATGTCGCAATCTTCATATAATTCCTCTTTATTAACTTCTGTATATATGTAATCTATATTTTGTAAATAGTCACCCAAACTCTTTATAGCTCTTAATTCTACGCCTTGCAAATCTAAATTAAGGAAATTGTATTTACTAATGCTTAACTTATTATTATCTATAATAGTGTCTATTCTCTTTGTTATCACTTCAATTTTTTGCACAACATCTATCTGCGGATAAAAGTTTTTGTGATTTTTTAATTTTAATATAGATGAACTTTCGCCATTATTAGTTATATTGAATTCCACTTTTTTTCCATCGGTATCACTAATGGCTTCATTGATGATAATATTATTTTTCTCGTCTACTAAGTACTTTTTACAAAATTCACTTTTTTCTGGATTCGCCTCTATCCAAACAATATTATCAATACCTATTTTTTTATATAACGAAGATTCTTCTGCCTCATGTGCCCCACAATGTATGATTCCTTTAATATTTAAATCATACTTCTTTATTAACTCATTAAGATTTATTAGCATTTATTTTTATTTTTTATAATGATTAATTAATTTTTTAACAATTTTATCAATATCGTATTTACAACTGTATCCATAATTTTTTAATTTAGTTGTATCCAAATATGAATTTTTAACTTGTACTATATTATGAAAGTGAGTAGGTTTTATTTCTACGATATTGGATTTTGAATTAGATATATCTATAGCCTTTTTTATTATATTTAGAAACAAATATGGTTTACCGCTACCTACATTAATAATTTCATTAACTGGTGCTTTATTTATACAATGGTGAATAGCTTCACATACATCATCTACATAAATATAATCTCTCAATACATTACCACCATAATAAAGTTCCACATCATTATTTTCTACTATTTCTTTTATTAAAAACTGTAAAGCATTTTTCTTTTTTGAAATTTTATTATCGCCTTCTCCCAATACATTTGCCAATCTAAATATTCTATACTTTATATCGAATGTGTTGCAAAAACTTATTATTAATTGTTCAGCGCATCTTTTTGTTATAGAATAAAAACCGGTTGGGTTACATGCTAAATCATCTTCTTTAAACGGAATTTTTGTATTTTGCCCATACACGAACCATGAACTAACAAAATTAAAAATAGTGTCTGAATTATTTTTTGTATGATCTAATACATTCATTAGTACTTTTAAATTTGTATCTATATCTATGTGCAAATTATTGTGAATATTATAATTATCTATTGTACTTATTAAGTATAATATATTATTAGACTTTGGTTGATAATCATATTTTTCGTTTTTTAATATCGAATCTTTATACATTTCGCAAAATCTTTGGCCTATAAAGCCATTTCCTCCAAAAACATTTATTTTATTTATCATTGTTTTATATTTTATAATTTTCTAAAATAGAAATTTTATCAATAGCTTGCTGAGTTAATTTTCCATGAAAACCAAAAGTTTTATTGAGATCATATTCACAATCAGATATTTGATGTTCGAGAGAGAATTTACACGCTACTTCTACGGGTGCATATTTTATACCTTTTGAAGTAAATAAATCATAATAATAATTAGTTACTAAAACATCATTATGTATTCCTTCAATATATGGGTTTTGTTTTTCTAAATTTAAGAATTTTTTACTTTTTAAAACGAATCCCCCATTACCAACTCTATTTTTTATACACCAATCTAAGTTGTTAGGCCATGGTGCGCCTATATAATCATAATTAAAAAATTGATTATTCCACAAAAATGGATTAATTATGAAACCATCATCTTGTATAGACAACATATAATCTGTTTGTATAATATCTGGCAATTCTTCCATTGCGAATCTATTTATAGTCCCATGCGTATGTTTTATTGTATTCTCATATCTAATATGATTAGGTAATTGTTCTGGTTTATAATGTGATATTAATAATATCTCTCCAAAATTTATATACCTAGAACTATACTGCAATGCTTTAATAGATTTTTCTGGACTTACGCAGTCTATTGCTAATAGTGTGATATTTTTTAAATCTATTTTCAACTTACATAAATTAATTTTGCCGTATCGTAATTAGATCTCTTTCTTATTAATTCTAATACACTTTCATCATTTTTTTGACTATCTGTTGGTGCAAATAACGCCCTACTTCTTTTATCAATGTCTTTCGGAGTATCACAAAGATAATAAATAGCTAAACTTTTTCTATACTTATTATCAGAACAATTTACCTCTCTACTCATTCCGTGCCAAGAATTTTGAGTTGTATCAAATAATATTGCTTTATTAAAGCCTACTTCTATTTCTTTTTCTAATTTAGAAGCATCCTTATTCCAAAGACCAAAATGACCACCATATTCATCTTTCCAATCCTCACACAAGTATATTATTAAATTTAATTTTCTTTGTAGCTTTAAATGAGGGTGTATAGAATAATCTAAATGGGGATTTAATTTTCCCCCATTAGAATGTATGTGCCAACCTCCGCCGTGCAAGCCGTAATCTGGATATAAACGAATGTTAAATATGTTAGATAATAATTCTAAGATTATGGGAGAATTTAAAAAAGTAAAAATTTCATAGGTATTCGTTGGAAATTTTCTCCAATCACTTAACAATTTTTTATCTTCTATTTTATTCTTATAATTAAACCAAACGTCATCATTAAAATCTGGAAATTCTTTTGATAATTCATTAGCGAAATTTTCATCTAAAAAATTATCTATTACAGCATGATTATATGGACTAGATTGTATATTACAATTTAATATTGAAGATATAATTTGTTTTTTGGTTTGCGAATTCATAATTATCTATTTTTATTTATTAAAATACGGTTTACACAAATTATTAATATATTCTTGCTCAATATCTTTTTGACCTTCTGTACAACCGTAAGCCATATGTATTCCGCAAGAATTTCTAACATACACAGGATGCATGTTTTTTATTTTTGAATACACATTCATTTGACCTTCATCCCAACCGTCTTTAAAAGTAGATTGACTTTCTTTCCAAAATTCAGTTTTAATAAATGTTAAATTGTTGCAAAAATAAACTGTATTGTAATGCATAAGACTATACTGTCTTTTATTGAAAATTAAATCTTGATTTTGAATAAAAGTTTTCGCTATTTCCATATTATATCTATGAGAAAATCTTGCTGGGTGGAAACCTTTTGCGAGTTGCATATACGCCGGAAGATTTATATTCTCTATAGGATTAAATCCATCCATAAATTTCCAATAATCCTCATAATCCCATTTTGTTTGATTTTCTATATATTGTTGAACTTTGTTATAATTACAACCCCAAATTCCTAAATTATTTTTTACTCCCTCAGTTAAAAATATTTTTCTAAAATAATTTTTTTGCTCTTCGTTAAGGAAATCATCTATGAAAAAATCAACAGTCGGTATTCCATTTTGAATTATGGGTATTAGTACTGATACATCACTTTGATCTAAGATATTTACATTTTCTATTATGTAATCCCAAACATGAGAATTTATAAATGTATCATCATCCCATTTACATGAATATTCAAATTCCGATTTATGAGCTAATTCAACTTTATGTATATATTCATCATCATTCATACATTGAATTACAATATCTATGTTTTCATATTTATCATTAGTTAATTCTTCAACCCATTTTTGTTCTTCTAACGCGTTTATATAGACATGTAAATTTACTTTTTCTAAATTATTTTTTTTAATTTTAGAAAATTGATCTAAACACATTTTAGTAAACCAAAATCTATCTTTGTAATGATTCCCATACGCCGTAAATAAATTTATTTGTATCATTTTGTTTCTATTATTTTTAATTTTAAATTAATACTTTATTCATATATTTTAACCATATTTGTTTATGGTAAAAAGATTTATAACTCTCTTTAGCGGTTCTACTACAACAATTATAAAAATCTTTATCTTCTTTTAATTTCTTTGCTAATTTTTTTGCACTTTCTACATCATGTACATCAACTGATAATTCGGTATGGCAAATTCTTTGAGTGTCCACATTTTTATTTCCTATACATGGTATCCCAAAGTAAGCACAATTCAAACTAAATGTTCCTGCTGCAACTGTAGGCATTAAATGTACAGCATATTTAAATGAACTTAATTGTTTCATCCAATCTGTCCAAAGTACTCTTGGTAAATGATTAAATAGTTGTTCTTCTCCCTCACGCATAGCATGGGATGTTTGTCCCCAAATTGGTAAATCAAACTCTCTAGCAACCATATAACTTTCAAACCCACCATACCATCTTGCAAAATTACCACCTATAATCACCTTATCTTCGGTTATTGGTTTAATATCTTTAATGGTTTCCTCAATCATTAAGGTAGGAATTACATCTATACTTTTGTTTGGAAATAATCCCCTATAGTATTTAGTATCTTCAACATTATGTGCAAATATACCATCAAATTCTGATAGCATATTATAAAAATTAATTTGGTCGCCCAATTCATAATCATTAAACCACCAATGCGGTCCTTCTTGAATATAATAAACTTTTTTGTTTTTTTGTTTTAATTCCCCAATAAAATTAGATTCTAACAATTTAGAAATGGGGTTTTCTCCATTTACTATTTTACTACCAGCTGCGTTTAAAAATACCATTCCTTTTGGGAATATAACAAAAACAACATCATAATCAATCACATCATATATATTGTGTATATTATAATGGTCTGCACCCAACGCACACATCCATGCGAATTCAGTTCGCATATTAGGATGATTGGATGGAACTTTACCAATGAATCCCATTTCGGTTAGGAAAGCTATTTTCATTTACTAAAAAATTCTTTAATTTTATCACAAACATAATCCACATCTTCAATTGTCATTCCGTGGTGTGCCCCTAATAGGAAACCATTCTTCATAATAGTATCGGAATTTTGAAATGGTTGTAAGTATTCTCTATAAATTGGATGCCTGGTTACATTTCCTGCAAAGGTTACTCGGGTTTGAATATTATTTTCCTCTAAAAAATGCAATAATTCATATCTTTTTTCAGTTTGAAGTGGAATTGCTAACCAATTAGGTTTAATGCTATCATCAGGTAATAATATTTCTTCTACATCTTTTAAATTTTCTAAATACCTTTCAATATTATTCCTTCTAATCTTTTCAAACTCACCAAATCTCTCCAATTGAACTAAACCAAACGCGGCATTCATTTCTGATGACTTCATATTGTATCCTAAAACACCATATAAAAACTTATAATCATATGGTATCCCATCTACGCTATGATTGAATCTATCCGACATTGCTTCTGAATTATCTCCTATTCTTCCCCAATCTCTAAATTGTAAACAGGTATTACGATATTGTTCATTATTAAACATTACCATTCCACCCGAACCACCTGCGGTAATTACATGTGATGCATAGAAGCTTGTAGTGGCAATATCGGTTTCAGTAGTGTAGGTAACAGTATCGGCTGAATCTTCAATCAGTATAATATCTTCTCTACCCATTTTAATTAGACCCTCTTTGATTTTTTTCCAATCAGGCTTATTTCCAATTAAATTAGGTAGCATAAGAACCTTAACATCATCGGTAACAACGCTTAATACCTCATCTACATTAGCAACATATGTGTTTAAATCAACATCTACAAATATAGGAACTAATCCTAATTGAATAATAGGGGCTAATGTAGTAGAAAATGTACAAGCAGGCGTAATTACTTTAGTTCCTTTTGGTAATAGTAAACTTGCTAACGCAAGTAAACACGCCGAAGAGCCTGAATTTACAAATACTCCGTATTTTTTACCGAAGTATTTTGCAATTTTTTCTTCAAATTCAATTGACTTAGGACCAAAGCCGGCCAACCAACCTGATCGTAAGCAATCAACAACTGCTTGAATTTCTTGTTCCCCATAAGATTCAAATTTATTAGGGGCGTACCATACTTTTTTCTTCATAGTGTATTATAATAATTATTTTGTCTTTCTTGTCTTTCAATTGTTTTGGGGTGAATTAAATAACACCCTTCAAATTGACCCTCCAAAGGTATTGCTGCATATGTAGTAAAACCATCCAATTTTTCATGAACCTTATTTATCCATTTAATAGTTGGTATGTTTTTATATATTCTCCATTGGTAATCCGGCCAGTTTACCCATCCTTTAGTATTTAAATTCCACCCCCACCGTTGAATATGCTCTTCTGTCAGACCTTCAACCGTGTTTACTCTTGGAACTAAATAAACTTCATTATTTGGATTACTTTCTAACAATTCAGGTAGAATTCCAATTAAGGTTTCTGATGGTAATTCATCTGCATCAATTTGGAAAATATAATCGCCGGTACATAAAGCGGTAAAATAGTTTTTATGGTCAGCAAAATCATCGTTAAAATCTCGCTCATACCACCCATACCAACCCAATAGTGAGTAACTACTAAGTATTTCTCTGACTTTGGATGTACCATTTTTACTATCAAAAAGAATTACGATTTCATCTTCTTTTCTCTTTTTTTCAAGTAAAAAACCAAGTAGTTTTTGAATTTCTACTTCTTCATCTTTGACTGTTATTGCGTAACTTATCTTCATTTATTTTTAATTCTTGCGTTTTTTGGGTTGCGTCTCTTACATCCTTTGGTTCTACCATATCAACGGGTTTATACTTATAATTGAAAACCGTTACCGAGCGGATGTTTTTCCATAGAAATGTCCTATATCCTTCTTGTAATAATTTGTTTTTAATTTTTGCGGTATAAACTCCTCGTGAATTTTCGTTAAATTGTAACTTCGCTAATTCTAATCTTTTAATCTTTTTGTTTTCTGATATTACCTCCGGAAAATCTTTTGATAATCTTTCAAATATTTGTGGTCTTATATGATTTAAATCCAAACAATGAAAATACAACTTAAAATTTGGTTCTAAAACTAATACCCAATAATAATTCAACTCACCATTAACCTTTTCATATTGAACCTTCGCAACCATTCCCCTCTGCAAATATGATTTTGCAAGAGGAGTAGCATCGCTCAATCTTTGAAGATGTTGGTTTATGAATATTTTATCCGTTGGCATCTACTTTTTTCAGTTTTGGTAATTCAATCTTTTTAAGTTTAGGTAATTGTAACTGAAGTTGTTGTGGAGCAGAGTCAGCTCCCCACTTATCCAAACATTCTAATAATTTTTTGGTCATCATATCAAATGTAAAATTATCTTTTGCATATTTACGATTTTTTCTTGATAATTCCAAATATTTGTTATAGTTTTCATAAACAGCTTTCATATAAGCACCACCCTCACTATGATTTATATTAAACCATTGAGAACCTTTTATCAACCAATCATTTGCAGCGGAATGGTGTATTTCTCCCAACTCACCACCAACCAATTGATTAAAACCATTATCCAAAAAGTCCATATGACCACTCCACTTTGATGCAATAATTGGTTTACCACTAATCATTGCTTCCAATAACGGCCTACCAAATCCTTCACCTTTTGTAAATGAAACATGGGCTTTAACTTTTGGATGATTATACAATGAATTCATTTCTATATCTGATAAGTCTCCGCTCAAGATATAAATATTGGGTAATTTTGTTTCACCTACATTATTCCGTATTATATCAATCCTCTTTTTTAATTCATGCGTATCTACATACGATGGCGCCATCATACTTGTTTTCAATATAAGTGCTGGTGGATTTTTCTTTCCCTTAAATGTTTGTAAAAATGTATGAACTAATCCTGCTACATTTTTTCTATCCTGCCCAAACTCACCTGGCAACCAATGCCCTACAAAGAGAAAACAAAACTCTTCGGGTATATTACCCAATTCATCTTTTATTGATTGCTCCATTGGTAATTTATTATCATAAACATCCGTATCAAACCCTTCAAAAAGAACCTCCATAGGTTTTTCAAGTTTTAACTCACCAACTTTTTGTCCTGTCTTTTCATTCTGCATATCATACTTTACTTGAAAAGTTGATTTGGCGTGTTCGGATGATACCAATGTCAAATTCATTCTATTACATCCCTCAATAAATTGTGGAGATGACTGATTCGTTTCAATCCCCGCAGTAACACCTATGTTATAATTACCAACAGGCTGAAATTCATTGGGTATTGTTATTTGTATCCAAATATCAGGCTTTTGCTGCATTTGCCCTACTATCAACCTAGTAACTAAATCATCATCGGTTGGAGAGATTAAAGCATTTTGAGGTGTATTACCCCACCTTTGTGGTAATATCTTCACATCCCACTCAGGCTTTGCTTTAATCAAACTCCTTACAAAATCTCTACTACGAGCACCATAACCACTTCGTGTTGCTATGGGGCAACTGACTACACATAACTTTTTCATGCTTTTACTATTTCAAATTTTTTACGAGGTTTCCAATTTTGGAATACCACTTCCATACATTCTATAAATGTTTCACCCATTTTTTCGGCTGTCATATTACCATCACCCAATACAAATTGGCGAGCCGCCATACCTGCTTCAGCTCTTTCATCTGAAGGTGTTTCGTACCACTCTTTAATAGCGTTTCCAAAATCTTCATAATCACACCTATCATCAAATATGTAAGGTGTCATTGGTGAACCCTGCAGAGAACGATTAGAAGGCCATACAGGTTTTACCCACTTACCCCATTCTAACCCACTTATGTATTCTTCCTTAACATTATGTAAAGAACCCAATTCCAAGTAATCGTTTTCATCTAAAACCTTATCATTAAATTTGAACCCACATTGGTCTTGCAATCCACCAGTAACATTTACTACAATAGGTAATCCAGCTCGCATTCCCTCACAAGTTGCAAGTCCAAATCCTTCATTGGAAGTTAAATTTACAATTAAATCGCCTGAATTATAATATAAGTTTAATTCTTCGGTAGACATATTTGGTTGAGTAAATACATAATTACCCCCATTAGAGCAATTTTTAATTACTTCAGGTATATCAGTTCCATTTTCATCCACAGGATTTGTATGTAAAAATAAACATACCTTATCACGCTTTTCTTTTGGTAATTGTTGAACAAAATGATTAAAAGCAAGGATTAAATCTCCTGGTTGCTTTCTACGAATATTTCTATTGTTCCATAAGACCACAAATTCCATTTTATCCAAACCATACTTTTTCTTAAATTCCACCAAATTCGGTTCATCTTTTGGTAGTGGTTTAAAATGCTCAGATACACCATGTGGAACATACCTAAATGTCCAATCAGGTAAATCCAAACCATACTTTTTTAGACATCTTTTGTTGATACCATATGTTTGTTTTGATATTGCCATCAACAAATCACAGCTGGCGTAAAATGGTGCATTCCACATTGGGTCTGGTAAATCATCCCAAATATTGTAATAAAAAATAGGAATAACTTGCCTAATTTCATGCTCCATTTGATACAACCAAACCCAATATCTTGGGTCAGTAAAGTGTAGAATAGCATCAGGTCTTTCAATATTAATTAATTGACGAACAATATCAGGATTTCCATACCCATTTGTGCAATAAATTTTAAGTGATGCGTCCTCTACCCCAGTTTCTTTTTGAGCATCCTGTGATATATCCAAAATCTTTCCATTATCAGGATGATTTAGGGCTGCTCCTAATTGAACCCAATCGTATTTATGAAGTGTTTTTAAAACGAATTCTTTGGATTGTGTTGCTATACCACTATGTAATCTTAAATCATCTGAAAGAAGTAATATCTTCTTTTTCTTTGGTTTGTTAGGGTCTATTTTCCTAAGCGTTGGTAATTTTAATTCCATATTTTTTTCGTAACTAACTTTATAATAAATACAATTTCTACCCAACAAAAGTTGCTTTTGAGCCGGATATTTTCAACATTTTTTTAAAATGGTTTAATTCCATATGGGAAATTTCACCAAAGTAAATTATCTTATCACTATTCTTCGCAATCAATTCATATTGGTGTAATTTTTGGGTTGGATGATAGGGTTTATCATAATAAGATTCGTTCATCCCACTATAGAGGTTCATTGGAGTGGATGCGGAATTATATTCAATATACTTAACACCCATCTCCAATGCCCACTTTTTAACCCACTTTTCAACGCCATTTTGATTACCCCTCGTAATCAATATTAAATCATCACCATATGTATTTTTCAACTTAAAAACCAAATCTTTTATTTCCATTCGGTTTTCATACCTATCGCTACCTACCAATGAAATCCTGACCATATCTTTTCTCTTGTAAAATCTTGGTTTTTGAACCATGTTTTTTCTCATATACATCTAATAAAAAATCAGTTTTAATTCTTTCTTTTTTAGAACACAAATCGTTTCTATCCTTAAAAGGACAAAACTTACATTGTTTACTATTATAACCTGCGGTTGCTGGAAACTCACCATCCTGTTTAAAACTACCATCGGTATTAAAAACTTCTTTTACAAAGTTTTCAAAAACACCTACTGTCTTTTTAAGGGTTCTACCACCATTTGCTGGTGAAAAGTTTTGTAACCTACTAACACCATACATTATTGCCTCATTCAACTTTCTTTTTAATATCAAATACTTTACATCAATCTTTTTTTGGTCAATCTCAAATTGCTTCGAAAAGTAATGCTTGTATAGGATAAGTTGTGCAATTTTAGTATCATCTGCTTTTTGATAACTGTTCCAACCATTGGTGGAAGTTTTAATATCCAATATTAAAATATCACCAGTGTTAATATCCTCAAAAACGAGGTCTAAATAACCTACAATTTTTAGGTTTTCATAACCTTCTAATATAGGTTGGTATATTTTAGTTTCAATACCAAATAGCTTCCACTTCCTGGTAGAAAAAAGTTCAACTCTATTCTTTTTTAATTCATTTAATATTTCAACCCCATCTAAATAAAACTCATTCATTTGGGATTTTGTAATCCATTCCTTTAAATCATCCCGCTTTTCTGATAAAGATTTATACTCCTTTGCCATAGTATCCCTAAGTAAAGTAGATAAATCCATTTCATCGGATTCTAATGGTGATTTTGTAAAAAGAGTTTTTAACCATTCTTGAATAGTTTCATGCATACTTGTCCCAAAAAGGAGGTGTATGGATGGTTCATCTTCTTTATGACCATCCATATATGTAAGTTTCCATTTCTTTGGGCAATTTGCCCACATAGTAAATTGAGAATATGAAACCTTTACATCACCCGCACTTTCAGGCAAAGTAGTGAAATCAAGTATGCTATTAAACTCCTTTTTCATAATCCATTAAAAATGCTGGGAATGATTCTTTTCCATTCAAGCCCATAATGTTAAACTCAAAGTAATCATATGCCTCATCAAAAGTCATTCCACTTTCCCTAAGTTTTGATAAAATACACGTGATAGAGTATAGTATTTTTGGTTCGGCTTCGGCTTGAATAACTTTACCTAATATACATTCATCAAACCCATCCAGCATTACCATACCTTCATATATATCATCCAATATACTATTTACCCCATTTTCCATTTTGTACCATTTGAGCGATTATACCATATACTGAAAGGTCTTGGAATGTATCTTGCACAGATTCACCAACTTCATCGGGATGACCCAATACTACTAATTGTTTTAAACGATTAATCTTATCGTTCATCCTAAACCATAATCCGGTGAGTGATAATTTTATATCATCCGGCGTTTGAAGTTGAGTTCCAACCGAAATATTTCCTGGCCCATAATTCCTCTGCTTTTTACAGAAGGTTTCATATTGTTCCCACATAATTCGTTTGTATTCATCCATCATTTCAGGATAAACTCTTTCACAATACTCTGTTGCTGTTTCTTGGTTATTTTTCATCTTTATACATTTTATCTATTTCGGAATCTTTTACTCCATATTTTTTTATAATTGTTCTAATCTCCGCCTCTGTCAGCATCTCACAATACTCTTCGGCTTCTCTCGTTGATATCTCATAGTATTTACAAATATACGAAATAATTTCATCAGAAACAAAGTTTTTTCCGGTTTTTTTAATATATTTGTCAAAAGTTTTTTTCTTTGGTAAAAAATCAAAATACACCTTATAAACACTTCGGGCATCTAAATAACCATTAGTATATTGTTGAACTTCATTGATTAACTCAACAAATTCCATATTCATACTCAACCAACGATTAGCCAAATAGATATTAAATGATTTTTTATCAGCCTCTGAAAGAGTTTCCCATTTTGTTTTGTTCTCCTTCAAACCCGATAAATGTTCAAAAAGGGTTTTGGTTTTTATTACCCCACCCGAATCATTGCTTTTTTTCTTCGGCATCGTTAAATAAACCTTTTGGTACAAACTTTGGATGAACAGTCCCACACTCACTACAAATAACCACAGGTATTGGAATCATAGATGCCTGTCCCGTTGGAGATTGAATCGCTGGTAGTTCTTTGAACATCATTCTCTCCTCAAAAAATATACCATTACAATTTGGACAACTAACTGTTTGTAGTTTTGTTGGGTCTACATTAAACCCAATTTGTTCGTTCTTTTGTTTAGGGTTACTTCCCTTAAAATCTACTATTTTTGCCATTTTTTTTTACATTAAAATATTTACAAACATTGCCATTACATTTATTTCTTTATCCACAACCAAAGAATCTTTGTATTGTGCTTCCGCAATATTAACTATGGTCACACCAACTTTATTTCCAGCATACTCATCAACCCTTTCATACAACATAGAATATAATTTAGTGTAATCCCTTATTCGAGAATCAGCCAATATTTGACGGATTGCATTGAATTTCGTTTTAGTATCAGAACCACTTTTTAGTATATCTATAATTTTTTCAGCATAGGTCAATTCAATAGTAGATTGTTTATCAATAACTAATTTACCATTTATGATTTGCCTTTGTGCTGAATTTATTACCCTGCGAATATCGGGATAACCACTATTAACAATTGGCGCCAAATCCTGCATTTCGAATTGGATACCCTCATTTACTAAAATATCATTCAACCTTTTAGCAACTTCTTTTTTAGATGGTGGTATAATTTCAAATAATTGACACCTACTTTGAATTGGTGGTAAAATTTTTTCAGGATGATTACAAGTCAATATAAATCTCGTACTCTTACTGAATGTTTCCATAAGATTACGAAGTGCTGCCTGAGTAAATGATGTTAAGTAATCAGCCTCATCTAATATTACTATTTTCCAAGTTTTAAACCCAACCGATGCAGCAAATCCTCTGATTTTATCTCTCAATGTATCAATACCCCTTTCATCGGAAGCATTGATATACATATAATCACAATCAATACCATGCACTATAATTTTAGCAAGTGTTGTCTTACCTGTTCCAGCAGCACCATGCAATAGTAAGTGCGGAACATCATTATTTTCAATGTATATTTTTATTTTTTCTAAAATATATTCATTTCCAATATATCCTTCAAGACTCCCCGGTCTAAATTTCTCCACCCACAAACTATTTTCGTTCATCTTCCTACTTCTTTTAAATATTTTTCTTTCGATTGTTCCCAGCTCATTCCTATAATATCAACATAAAATAAACTTTCAGGTTTAATTCTCCCTTCATCAAACAAGGTGGTGTATCTACGAATTGCTTTGGGTTTCCACCAATTTATCGTATATTCATCACCCTTAACAAACTTATCTTTCATAACCAATTCTTCTTCACTTATCTTTCCCTGAAGAAATTCGTTACCATTCTCATAGAATGGCGCAAGATACACCCCTCGTTTGAATCCGTGATCGTAAGTATCGGATTTAATACCAAGCTCTTTGTAAATTTGGTGTATGATTTTTTGTTTTATCCCACTAACAGGCCCGTTTCTTTCGTAACCCATATTCGCACCATTTCTCTCCCTCTCTTCCGTTATTTCCCTCTTATACCAATCTGAATGGTTTTCTTTTAACCATTGATGCCACGGGTCATACACACTATCATCAGGCTTAATACTAATCTTACCCTTACTTTCCCCCAAAGTTTTAAAATGAGGTATTCCATTATATTGAGAGTGAATTCCATACAATGAAGTCGTTCCTAATGCTATCAATACATTATCATACTTCTTTTTCCAATAATTTCTAACAATTGGCGATGTAGCAAGTGCGGCAATTAATTTACCACCTAAAAAGTTATAACCAAATGGTTGTGTAGAAACAATCGTAGTTGCGATACTCGTATTGTTTAACTTCCCTTCTTTAAACTTATTATCCTTACTCCACCCAATGTAGGCATCTCTTACACCCAAAGATGTAATATCAGAACCTAATGAAATTTGCCCTAAAATCTTTCCACTAACCTTATCCTTTACATAAATCTTTACATTTCGACCAGGATTAGCAACAAACTCCATCGTATGGATTAGTTTTCGGATTTCTGTCCAACGAGTGGATTCCTTCGCATTATCATCAACAATTTCTACATAAGGTTCTAATGCCCCTATCTCCGAAATGGTCAATTCTTTATTGTAAATATCCGTAGGAAACCACAGTGATTCATAGTGAAGAGCGATATTTGCTTTTTTGGGCATGGTGTTTTTTAGGTCACCATTCCATTCTTGCCACTTTTTGTAAAGTGTCTGCTCTTCTACTGACATTGATGATAGATAGTTCAAATTATCAATGAACTTCTTTTTTTCAACATCATAGTTGAATTCAGGTTTCGTTGGTTCAGTATCCCAAAACATATTACTTCACTTCAACTAAATAGTATTCAGATTTATAACCCTCACTCTCAAAAGAACATTGCGCCAAACCAGCAGTTGCAATTTTCATAATTGCTGATTTTGGTGATTTGTTTGCATTCAAAATTTCTTTCAAATACTTTGCTGAAAATGAAATTGGTTGAATTGAATCCTTACTACACTTACAATCAACTTTAATAGAAATTCTATTTGAGTTAATTTTAGCATATCCCAAAATGATTTCACCTTTACCACCTTTACATTGGAATGTAAAAGTATCAGATTCGTTCAACGCACTTTTTGATTTAATGAACCTATTAATAAATTCATCACTCAAAACAATTTCAGATTCAAACTCAGGAATTTGTTTGATATCAGGCACCGCAGGAATAACCGAAACATCAGCCATCATATAATTCACAGTTGTTGAATTATCGGAAAACTCCAATGCAGCACTTCCAGCAGTTACATTGATGTTAGCATCCAACACACCCAATAGATTTTTTAATTGAGATGTTGTATATACTCCGAATTCACCATTAGCGAACTCACCATCTTCAGATGTAACTGTCCCAAGTAGGGTTTTATCATCTGAAATGAATTTTACACTCATACCATCATCGGTTGATACAAGTTTTACAGATTCAATTTCACCACCAAGATTATAGCGGCTAATGAATCCTTCCAAAGAGATTTTTTTCATAGTTTTTTATTTTTTATTTTTATACAATATACGAATAATTTTCTTAAAATCCAAAAAATTGTGATGCTTTTTGTAAGTTTTCATTGGGTAAATCCCACTTCATAGCGTTGTAAAAATCATCTATTTTGTTTTGAAGCGAACCCTCCCAAATAGCATCTAAGTCTGCATGGTCGTTGATAATCTTCTCAATCTCCGGCGGGTCATTCCATCCCGTGAAACCAATAGAGTCTAACCCCCATTGATTTTGCTTTAAGTAAACCCATTTAATTTTATCACCGTCTTTCATAGGTTCATATTTGTAAGGGCACTTAAAGTATTTCAATAGTTGATTATATATAATAGCCGATTTAACATGCGCAGGTGTTCCTTTAGGTGATTTACCCAACGATAATTTACCATTATCGTATTTACTCAACTCTTTTACGGCTGAATTCTTTGCTACATCTTTTTTGGGTTGCGTTTCCATATCCCTCTTAAAATCCAATATCTTTTTATCAATATCCGATTTATTTACCCCCTTCAATATATCCGAAAGTACCTGTTCCATTACACCCTTAAAATATGTTGGAAAATCAGAGCGTTTAACATCTAACCCCTTCGCATCTATTTTATCACAGGGGACGGTATTATCATTAATAATCCATTGAGCGTATCTCTTTTTAGCAACCCAAAAACCTGCTTTCGCAATAGTTTCTTGTTTAATATCAAATCGGTGTTTATCAATATTAAACAATCTCTTCGCCATTACATCATAGGTTTTATTGATATGTTCTTGTACCTCTTTTGCAACGGATAAAATTGCGGGCACCATTTCTTCATCCGATTCTACATTTATGTTTGGATTTCGGTGTTTGACAAGTGGCAAGGCTGAAAAATAGACAGAATCAGTATCAGTATAAATGTTGTAATCACCACTACTTCCTATTTGGGATATGTAATATTGATTGGCAATTTTTTCAGTAGTTTTAATTACCGTCTGCCCAGTAATTGTAACCGCTTCTGCGTTTTGAACATCATAAAATCTGAACGATGGTAAACCCAATACACCATAGAGTGAATTCAACATAATCTTTTGAACAAGTTGGCGTTGGGAATAAAACTTATACAATTCTTTGTTTCCCTCCTTACCATACTTTTTCATCAAATCTTTGTATTCAACCCTCTTATCAAACCACACATTAAGAATTTCAGGTATTACACCAACAGATTCATTTGAGTATATAATTCCATTGGATGAAATAGAATACCCATTTGTTTGTATTAGTTTGTTTAGCTCATCTCTATTCATTTCCGGCAAAGCCTGCCCATCCTCACAAACAATTTTATATGATTTAATATCATCTTTGATATACGCCTCACTAGTAAATCCGGTTATTGAACCAACCTTTGTTTCTGGGCTGATATTTAAACTCATAATAATGGACGGGTATAGGGATGTTAAATCCAAATCATACAACCATTGATACAATCCAGGCATCGGTTCTTTCACATACGCACCCTCAAACTTGCCCTCGCTCTCTCCACCCTCTCTTTTAGGTCTATTTGGTGCTACCCTACCACTCCTTCTTAAAAAGGTTAATATAGCCCCTTCTAACCACTTAGATGAAAAAAGAAAATCCTCATAAGGAACATGCCCAGAATGGCATATCGCCCTTGCCAAATCAATGAATTGTAGTTTTGAATCTAAATCTACAACCAATTTAACATCCTCAATATTGTATTCAATAAATCGTTCTAAATCATCTCGCATCAATTGGTCCAAATTACCACTATAAGTAACTTTACCCCTACCCAACTCTAATTTAGAAATAGTATCCAATCTATAATTTGGAAACTCCTGATAAGTGTAGGTTTTATATAACGCTAAATAATCTAAACAGGAAACACCTGCAATTACATATCTTTCTCTATTCTTTAAGTAATCAACTTTACCAATAGGTGATATTGAATTTGCAATCTTTTGACCCAATACCTTTTTTGCCCTATTGTAAAAATAAGGTATATCAAAGAAATCAATATTCCAACCCGTTACAATTGTTGGGTTTATTTCCTGCCATTTTTGGATAAATGCCCACAACAAATCCCTTTCATTGTTAAAGATGTTTACCTCTGCGCCAGATATGGTTTTAGATGAACTACTCCCACCCAATACATACACAAAGTAATCACCCGTAGCAAAATCATGCGCTGCGATAGATGTTATAGTATTATCCGCCATTTGAACATTCGGCAGGCCGGTGTTCATTTCAACCTCAATATCAAAAGTTAATACTACATTGCCCTCTGAAACATCATCGGATGAACCATACTCATCAATTAAAATTCGGGTATAATCGTTTACATCGGATTCATATAACTCTAATTTAGTATCTTTTTCCCAATAAGTAATCTTCTTTAATCGTTGGCCATGTATAGAAAAATAAGAGCCATTTCCATCAGGTGTGTAGGCGTATCTACTATGCTTTTTAACATAATGCCCCTTAACATCATCCCAAAAGTGAACAACATTTTCTTCTTTATCATAGTATATGTTTTTATACATTATTTAAAATCCTTTCTAGCAATATTAACAAAGTTTTTTTCAATATCCCAACTTTTAAGTTGATGTTCCCAAAGTAATGATTGTGCTATTGTAGTAACATCAGTTCTAACTATATTATCATCCAATAAATTTATAATCATTTGTATAAACTCATCCTTTGTATTATATAATAATGGGTATTGTGTTCCAACCATTTCAGGATAACAAAAATTATTTGGTAGTAAATATGGAACACCACGAGATAAACCATCAGTAACCGACATACTCCAAGCGGAATATTGTTGAAAAGTTCCCACACCAAAGTGGGCTTTTGATAATTGATTCATGTAAACATCTCTATCAGCATGCCCAATGTATTTGGTATATGGTTTATCCATTTCTTTTAAAGTAGTCCATACTTCAAAATCTTTTCTACTTTCCCACAATTTATCCATTATCTCAAAAAACCACTCCGAACCTGTATATACACCCCATCTATGATTATATAAAATAGTTTTTGGTACATATCCCCCCGATGGAGTTGCTGAATCACAACCTAAATACCAAGGTTGAATTATATCTTTTAGTTTTTCTATAATATGGGGTTGAAATGTTTCTGATGCTCGTTTTATAACCAAATCTTTTACCCATTGTGAGTTTACACCACAAACTTTCATTTGAAGCATACCCCGTATATTTCTCCAAAATGAATTAACATCCCTTGCACCATTATCATCTATTTCCCACCAATGACAATAACCAATGATGGGTTGAAGTTTATTGTAAATACGGGTTATCATATATTCATTTGTCCATTCAGGCAAATGCGACCATATTAAATTAAACTCACCATCATATTTATCAATTAATTTATTAAAAAATTTATGTGGATAATCTACCCTCATTTTTGGTGGAAAGCAATCCAATCCATCCATTTTAACCAACTGAACATTCGGGTATTCAAATCCATTTATAATGCCTGGATGATTATTTAGGTCGGGATATGGTAGAATCCATTCCCACTCTTTTCCAATTTGGGTATTATCTAAAAATGACTTAAACACCAATAGGAACGAATCCCTATTGATGTCTTTTGCCATCCCAAAGTTTGTATAGTTTGGTATTACTAATACTCTCATATCAATTATTACTATTAAAAATATTCTTCAATGATTCTGCATCCGCCAAAACACGATACTTGTTATTTCTAACAAAATAGCCCTCATTATTCATCACCAACTTATGGTTATTTTCAGAAAACCACTTCCAATATTCTAAATTGGAAACATTGTGATTAACATTATTTTTAGAGCGGTTATGGTATTTTTCCTGAATAATACAATTTTCAATAGTATAACCAATCGTTTGTATTTTCTGTCCCAAATCCAAACCAGCACTATCTCTATCAGTTGCCCCAAAATCAATGGTAACAATTTGGGGTTCGTTGTAAGATTCGGTTGTAAATTTTATTACTTCGAATTGGGTTTGTCCTTTTAATAAAGGTTCAATTTCCTGAAGTAAAGTTTTGTAAATACTTTCTTTTGTATCCTTCTTTGGAGAGTTTGATGCGTATGAATCTTTAAGTTTGTTATAAGTTGGTAGAATCAACTTTTGGAATCGGTTATCCATACTAGCCCCATCATTGAAAAGACTTTCATTTTCAACCACCTCTTTCATTTGTTCAATCAAAACTTTCACAAAATCAGTAACCAATGTATTGATTTGAGTTTCTGATGTTCTATCACCTATAAGTGGTAAAGATTCTCTCAACTCCATTACAGCATCCACACACGCCATACCAAAATCTTCCTTACGCAATGAAGCATCTTCTAAGTTTTTAGTATCTAATGCGTCGGATTGTAAATTCAATAGTTCTTTTCGTTTGTTTTCATATGAATCCCAAGCCACATTATCAGCGATTTGGTTCATAATTGTCAACTCCAATTTAGCATCTGCTTCAGTAACATCTTTAGTGTGTAAAGCCATCAATTGATTTTTAATATCACACTCAACCGATGAGTAGTAGTATGACCCTCTGTTATCAAAGGTAGTCAACTTTCGTAATCCTAAAAACCTCATAGGTATAATTTCACTATATTCAGATACCTTTCGTTTGTAAATAGAGATTGCTGATGAGAAGATAACAATTTTAGAATTACCCACAAATGTGTTCAGAGTATCAATGTGGTTTCGGATTGCTTCAATATTAAGAGTATTTCTAAAGTAGGAATCTGAATCATCTTTTTGCATCACCATGCCAACAAATGAAAGGAACGCTTTTTGATATTCAATCCATTTGTTGGAAGTATTATTAAGTCCTAAAATCTCCCGCATATGAGCATATATACTCTCTTTACGAACCTCAATACTTACTTCAAAATCATTAAGTGTTTTACCAAATGATGGAACATTCTCACAAATCATCTGAATGGAAAGTGTTCGTTCTGATTTTTTAGTACTAGCGCTATTTTGTTGTTCGTTTAATTTTTCAATGTATTTTTGAACATCAGTTAAAATAGAAACAGTATGTGAAATTGAATAGTCTGCCATCCAATTATTAATTGATTTACATTCTCTAATTAGTTTATCAATAACTTGTTTAAAAGTTGTAATTGAAAACTTTGTTGTATAGTGCGAACACACCAAAGTAGTGATGTGTCCCCTATCTTTCATTAGAAAATTTTCTAATTTAAAACTTTCATTCACAATCCAAGAAATTGGAAGTTGGTTATACGAAGAAATACCACTACCAATTCGAATTGCGTATTCCAATTTATCTTTTAATACAGAAGAGATATCAAAGTTGGGGAGACGATTCCAAACAGAGTTAAAGATGTAATATTTAATCTTATCTACTGTTGATAAATCCTCTTTTGGTTTGAAGATTCCTCTTATTTCAGATATAGTTGTGATAATGACTGTGGATTTTTTATCACTTTCTACAAATCCACGTAACTTGTCAATTAATTTCATATTTTTTTAATTTTTATTTACACTAATATACAAAAGAATTTTTGATTTTCCAAATCTCAATAGAAAAAATTTACTACTCATATTTGAGGACGTTATAACCAATAATAACTTTTACCTGTTTTTCCAATCTTCCAGTTTGAATACCAGTCCGATGTATCAGAGTTATTACATAATACCATATATTCATCAAATTGTTGTTGTGTTATCTCGTTTTCTGGTGTTTCTTTATCAATGTAAAAAACTAATTTCGCTTCTTTACCTTCTTCATATTTAGTCACAACAATTAACTTACTACCATTTCTTAATAACTCTTCAATATCTTTGTTAGTTTTTGAATTTTTCATAAAAAACGTTTTATAACAGCAAATATAAGAAATAAATTTTGAATTTCCAAATTATACCATTGGAAATCCACTCACAGTATTATTTGTGGTTGAACGGGTTGATACCGAAACTGCTAAAGCATCCATTGATGAACCCATAGGTGCTTTTATTGTTGGCGCCCATCCTTTTGAACGATTGCTGTACACAGGTCGGAACGAACCACGAGAAGCGACTGCGGGCGATGGTTGCCCAATAGTATCCCAACCACTTTCCCACTTTTTAAGTTGAGTCCCTTCCTTAAAAGTAATCGTATCTTCGGTAAATCCGGCCAACATCTTCATCGGAGCCTGGCGAAAGATGTTCTTTCGTTCCTCACGATTTACCTCAATAAAAAGGACTGAACGGGCCTTTACCCTACAAACCTTTAGGTTCATAGTGTAATCTTTACCATTGACGGGGATTGTCACTGCCACAACCTTACCCTGCAAATTTTGTAGTTCCATATTGTTTTTTTAACTTACATAGTAAAGATAAGGATAAAACTTCAAATATCCAAGCTTTTTATGTTAAATTATCGTTAAATTTATCCACATTTTGGGTTAAAACTGTCCAATTTATTGGACACTTACCAAAAAGTGGCCCCAGTTGGTTCATATGCGGTTTCGTGTCGTTCTATTTGGGGTATAAACTCCTCAGCATTCTTTGGATAATCCCTTATTTGATGCTTTAATTTTGAGTGTAACTCTCTTTTTTCTTTTTTGTTTCCCAAAATTTGAACATACCTATGTTTATCGGGTTCTTTCCTCCTCCAAAACTCCGTATAACCCTCCTTACCAATCTCCCTCTTTAAATGGTCTAAGTTATTACTACCCCACTTACTAAACACCGTTCTACTATGTATCCATGTATATGGGTCTTTTGTTAGGGATATTCCGTAGTTGGGCATTAAAGCAATTTCCGATGATACACCTTGGTAAATCCAATTTGTCGCCTGATATATCTTACCCAAATGCTCTTG
>B570J29032_109959582_pt1 | contig 34894 bp, 33 predicted proteins | sample LakMenEpi16Nov12_FD_29032 | JGI IMG/M metagenome (IMG submission 29032) | reverse complement strand
AATTACATGTCCCCGCCGTACACATCACTATAATCGGTCTGCGTGTAGTCGAAAATATTGCGAGATGCCTGATTTACATCAAACGTGTATGGCTTCTGTGCACCTAGAACACCAGGGGCAAGTGTATCATCATACACCTGTTGATTAACTGCGCTTCCTGATAAACCAGGCTCAAAGGACCATTCAAACCGTTTTGCCTTTATTAGCCAGACGTAATGACCGGCTAAAGGATTTATTTGAGCAATATCCTGATCGAGGCGTTCAGTAATTTCGTAAAACCTACCATCTCTGCCACCCGGTCTATCACTCCCGTATTCTGATAACTGAAATACATCGCCAGACTTCGGTTCTCTTCCCCAGCCAAAGCGATCATAAAAAGCACTAATATGAACAAATGCAGTAACTTCATCTTCTGATAATAGACCGTATTTACTAAGCATGAGAGCATTCTCATTAAGGTTAACTGCAATAATGAGTGGAAGCGGCGGTGCAAATTGTTGTGTTGGTTGTTCACCGTAAAGCATGTCCGCAGAAAGCGTGCTAAACGTATTTACATAGTATTGTATTTTTTGTCCGTAGAGGTTAATCTGTTCACGCCAGTAATTAGAATATATAATACGCTCACTTGCGTTATTTTCTTTGTCAGTATAACGGAAGCAAGTATTATCCTCAAATGTAAGAGGATATACCTTTGGCTCAGGATCACCTGTGTAATATTCTTTTGTTATAGTACTCATTATGTGGCAGGCTTTTCGATTACAGGGCTATTAAGTGCATGATCATATCTTAGAACTACACCTGTATTGCCAAGCTTTTTTGGTTTGCTTGGATCGTATTTAACCGGTGGAAATTCTGCTTCAATTTGACGGACATCAGCGTCAGTTATCTTCACCGGTGCTGTGCTACCATTGTTAAGTAATGCTTTGAGTTTATTATTGGAATGTATAGTGCGATGACTATCAGGCACAAATTTAGCTACATTCTTTGATTGACGACTGGTGGGACTATGATCAGGAACACCTGTAATATTTAGATGCCTAGATTTTACAAAATCACCCTTACTGTTTATGTTCGGGTTAAAGTTATTACGCTCAAAAAAAACTTTGAAACTATTCACGTAAGTATTTAAGCAAAAAAAAGGGCCTTATTGCTAAGGCCCTTTTAATTTATAATCTATTTTTTGTTAATATTACTTAAGACCCGCGAGGTATGATCCAACTTTGGATGTCTTTGATGTAACCTTATTGTTCTTGCTTGTTAAGGAATGACCCTTGCTGTCGCTAAGATCAGAGCCCTTTGCATCGATTTCACCCTTAACCTTGCCTTCACCCTCACCCTTTGATACAAGACTTGTAGCTGTACCGTGAACCTTGTTGCTCTTACCTGTTAAAGAGTGACCTTTGCTAGCTGGAAGCTCAGTGAGTTCAGTTGCTTCATACTTTGCCTTATGCTCTTCATCTTCATGCTCTTCATCTTCATGCTCATCTTCAGCTGCCTCATCAGAGATTTCACCCTCTTCAGGTGCACCTTCTTCTTCAGTCTCAGGCGCTTCTTCTTCTGAGTCAAGAACGGTCATAAGAACGTCATGAAGCTTCTTTGCGAGCTCGCGATCAAGTGTGATTGTTACTTCGCCTTCCTCAACCTCTGTACCAGGAAGCTCAAGAGCCTCTGCGTCAGCCTGTTCGAGATCAGCTGGTGAATTAATGTTATCGGACATTACGTCCTCGTATAAGCGATCAAAAATAGATTTGTTCATAAAAGTATTTATATTCTCCTTTAATTTTTTTCCAGATACTTGAGAAAAATTTTCCACACCTGTAAATGTTTCCTTATCTTTCACGGCAACAGGCTCCTGCGCCTTTACGAGAGCTTCTTTGTTGTTGCGGACAGGACCTGCATCATTAAATGCTTTTCCTGTCTTTACTGTTTCTGCATCGACAGTCTTACCAGGCTTTGTAAATGTATCCTTGCCAGGGAATTTAGACTGGCTGTTCTTCTTAGACTCTGTAAGTACGGTTGAAGAATAAAATTCACCCATTTCAACGAGATTGCGTGTTTTGTTCATAAATGCTTAATTATTTATATCAAATGGCTAATAAAAAAGAGAAACAGCAGTTTTATCTAGGTAATGAAAGTCTACCGACACCAGACGCAATGTTTGATTATGGTGCAAACCCTGAATGGGTTAAGGATATTGAAAAATGTAAAAAAAACATTTTATATTTTGCAGAGAACTTCTTTTATATTACTAATCTCGATCAAGGTAAAATAAAGATTCAGCTTCATTTATATCAAAAGAGAATTCTCCGATCACTACGTGACAGTCGGTTTGTGTGTATGTTATCAAGTAGACAGAGTGGTAAAACGACTCTCTTCACAATTTACGCTCTTTGGATCGTTTGTTTCCAAGAAGATCAACGCGTGCTTATTGTGGCAAATAAAGAGTCGACCGCTATTAATATCTTTAAGCGTGTTAGAATGGCATATGAAAAACTACCGAACTATTTAAAGCCAGGTGTCATTGAATATGGTAAAACATCAATGTCTTTAGCAAATGGGTCGAGTATTGGTATCAGTACCACAAGCAGTGATGCAGGTAGAGGTGATTCTGTAAACGTTGTTTTACTTGATGAGCTAGCCTTTATTGATAATCATTTAGTAGAGGAATTTTGGGCATCTGTATACCCTATTATATCTTCATCTAAAAAATCAAAAATATTTGTAGCTAGTACACCAAACGGCACAGGTAATTTATTTCATGATCTGTATTCAGGAGCTATGGAGCAGGACCCTGAAAAACATAATGGGTGGAAAGCAGAACGTGTTGATTGGTGGGAGGTGCCGGGTAGAGATGAAAAATGGAAAAATAAAACCATTCGCGAGATGGGTAGTAGAGAAAAGTTTGACCAAGAATTTGGCAATACTTTCCTACAAACTGGTGAGAGCGCTATTGACGAAGCATTCTTCGAAAAGTTAAAGGCAGAATGCGCAGAGCCGACATTTGTGTTTGATGAAGGACATTATCTATTATGGAGAGAACCAGATAAGGAGCGGTTATATGTAGTTGGTGTCGATGTAGCTGAGGGTGTCGGTGAAGCTGCATCTGTCGTACAGGTTCTAGATATTACCGATTTACGTAATATAGAACAGGTTGCAATTTACCATAACCGTAACATTAGCCCATACAATTTTACAACAAAACTACATGAAATTCTACAACACTGGGGAAACCCCCCGGCATTAATTGAACGAAATAATTGCGGTGCACAGGTTGTAGATCAGCTAAAAAATAACCTAAGATATGAAAATATTGTAAATTACGGTTCAAAGGCCGGTGATAAAATTTTTAACAAGCCTGGGGTTGTTGCGCATACAAACACCAAATACAAAGGTGTGACTAATATGCGCTATTGGATTAATGAACTTAACGTTGTCCGTATACGTGACATAAAAACATTAGCTGAACTCAAGGGATTTGTAAGATACCCGAACGGTACATGGGCTGCAAAGTCAGGTAGTGATAGCCACGATGATAGGGTTATGAGTCTTATTTGGACATTAATGATTTTAGAGAATGAAGTTACAGAAAAATATTATGAAATCGTAGAGCTCGATGACAACAAGCGCCCGCAAGTTATTAAGTCTATGGACTATGGGATTAAATATTTTATTAACCCTACATCCATGTATAGTAACGAGAGAGACTCTGACAACGCAATTCCACTGCCTATATTAATTAGTACAGGTAACGAGCCAGATCAAACAGATCTCACATATCTTCAGCAACAAGGATGGGCATATCTAAATTAAACATACATGGGAAACAACATTACATACACGCAGAGTCCATTCAATAAGACGAGAAAAGACAAGTTTCTAATGGTAATGAATATACCGTTAGCGTTGAGACAGATCGCTACTAAATTTGAAAGAACAGCAGAAACAATACTACCTGACACTTTACAATTTTCAGTATACGGTACAGTAATTCCCGATGTATCTGTACCCGCGATACAGACAAGATACGGTGGTCAAACTCTAAGTCACACTAGTCATTCACGTGAACCCTATCCCCCTATTAATGTAAATTTCACTGTAGATAATCGGTTTAATAATTACTGGGTGATATATACTTGGCTCGACATGCTCAATAACAGCGCAGATGGCTTATATGATAGCAAGCAACTCACAACACCTACCAGATCAACAGTAAATAACGGTGTAAATTCATCTTTCTATCAATATAAATCAACAATCTCTATATTTGGATTAGATGAATATGATAAACGTGTTATAGAGTTCAAGTACACCGATGCGTTTCCATCAGCTATAGGTGGTATTAATTATTCATATAGAGACGCTGGTGAAGTGGAGTCGAGTTTCACACTAAATTACTCGCAATTATTGATCCAACCACTTACTGAGACAGAAAATTAATAATTTGTTTAAAAAATTTCTCAGTAAATTATAAATACTTTATATGGCACGTACAATTCAAAGTCCTGGAGTTCAGATCAGTGAAGTCGATCTTTCACTCAGAGCAAATCTAGGCTCACAAACAAATGTTTTAGTAACTGGCTTCGCCTCAAAAGGCCCATCATCCGACCCGGTACAAGTTAGCACGTTATCAGAATTCGAACAGATTTTTGGTACACCGACGAATGCAGCTGAAAGATATTTCTATCATACAACAAAGGCTGTCTTCCAATCACCATCAAACGTAACTGTATATCGTCTACCGTACGGTGAAAACGCAGGACTTGGTTATTCAAACCAGTACAGCGCTCTTGTTTACCCGGTTGTCGTTACTCAGCTCTCCGCCGGCTTTATTGACAGTCTTAATGCTACAGGCTATCCTTCTGTTACCGGTACAGGGTTTGTAACACTTACATCTACTAACCTCAGTTACCCTGCTTCCGCTACAGGAATTACATACAATTTCGGTGCACCTACACACGTAACTCTTTCAGAGGAACAGTATCTATCTGTTCTTCGCGGAGATGCATTTGCATGGTCATCCTCCGCCGGTCTATCCGCAACAATTAGCGGACCAGATGCAAGCCCTGTAACATCATTTAATACACTTTCAAGTCTCGGTAATGCCGGTCTCGTCGTATTAAACAAGTCACAGTCATCAATCAACTCACGTTTTGAAGGATCTTATCTCGGAATTATTGATAATTCTGCCCTTAACCCTTCAACATCATTTGATAACTTCAACGGTGTAAATTCGGTAAACAACACGAGTACGTTTATATCTCCAGCAAATTACATTAACGTACCAAGTCAGCGCTTAAATTTCGCGCTCTCCGCTACATCGTCAGGTATAAGCAATAGTGTATCTGAAGTTGTTGAAAACATCGCGACATTCGATACATCATCCAGTAACTATAACGACACTATTAACCTCGGTGTATTTAAGCTCCGTCAATCAACATTCTCACCCGATACAATTCAGCTTGACTACATTTTACAGGAAAGCTATAATGCATCCTTCGACTACTATCGTCAGATTAATGATACAAACGGTGGACCGGCAATCAGCTATTATGTAGAAAATGTTGATGATGCGTCTTCAAATATCGTAACAATTGTTAACCCATTTATCTCAGGTAAGAACATTGGAACATGGTTAGACGCACAAGGGGTACCGACACGTCGTGTTCGTTTCCTAAGCGCACCTCGTATTACACCAACAGCTGTCGATGTATTAAGCGCTAGCGCACTGAACAACATTCCGCTTCCACCATTCATTGATACATACGCAACAAGAATGGGTGCAACATCAGGTGCTTATGGAGCTCTAGTAAATACATATGGTTCAAACGATAAGCTTATAGCTCTCGGTGATTACAGTACCATTGATCTTTCAACACAAAAGATAGGTAATGTACCACAGAAGCTAACTAACATGTTTAATACTATCGAGAATAGCGAGATATATCCTCTCTCACTAACACTCGAAGGAGGTCTTGGTACAGTCTACGCAAATTCATTTAACCCTGCTACGTCTGGCTACTTCGATGATAGTGTACCATATGTCGGTACCGATGTCAACGGACTTACAGCTCAGGATGGATCTGGTGTAAATACAGCTATCGCTCAAAATTACGCAGCTGTAGCAAGTCAGTTTGTAAGCTTTGCTGCAAGCCGTCGTAAGGATCACCTCTTTATTGCTGACCCATTAACGAATATACTTGTTGAGAACGGTGTTAAGACTTTAGATGACCCGACGAATAATTTCTCGGACAACATCTACTGGCCGCTCCGCAACCAATTCTCATTCATAAACAATAGCTACACAGCCATCTACGCTAACGCAGTCAAGGTAGCGGATCAAGCCTCGAATAGACAGGTATGGGTACCGTTCTCCGGCTTTGCTGCAGCTGCGATAGCTGGTACAGATGCGAATTACCGGCCTTGGTCTGCACCTGCTGGGTTTACACGCGGTGTAGTAACAGGTATAACAGATCTCGCGTTTTATCCAAAGCAAAAGCAACGCGACCAGCTCTACAAGATTGCACTTAACCCTGTAGTATTCTTCCCGAATGAAGGATTTGTAATCTACGGACAAAAGACAGCACAGAAGCAGCCAAGTGCCTTTGATCGCATTAATGTTCGTAGACTGTTCTTAACTCTCGAAAATCAGACTAACACTGTTGCAAGAGCATTCGTATTTGAGCCTAATACGCTCTTTACGAGAACACAGATTAAAAACCTACTCACACCAATCTTTGATAATGCAAAGAATACAGCTGGTTTATATGATTACTTGCTAATCTGTGACGAAAGAAACAATACATCTTCTGTGATTGATGATAATACACTCGTAATTGATGTTTATATCAAACCGGTTAGAACAGCTGAGTTCATACTAGTTAACTTCTACGCAACAAGAACAAGCCAAAACTTCTCTGAAATCGTAGCATAAAGTAACCAAGAAACCCTAAATAATTACATAATATGGCCGATACTAATCAATTAATTCAAGATTTTTATAGAGTAGCAGCAAACCGTGAATTTGCTCGTGATTTTAACTTTCGTGTACTTTCAATCAGTACAGGTGGTGCAACAGACGCTGCAGGGAACGTTATAACATTCGGTGATGACGATCTTGTGTATGCAAAGACAGCAACACTACCTGAGAGAGCTATTACCAACGTTGCAGTACCTTACATGGGTCTTAACTTCAATCTACCTGGTAACGCAGTGTATCCAGGATCTGAAGGATATGGCTTAACGTTCTATGCTGACGCAAATTCACAGCTCAGACAGAAATTCGAGGATTGGTCACGCTACACGTTTGATGATGCAAACAGTACAGGTGATTACCTCACGCCTAAGCAGACATCCGTTATCAACTTACTCCAGCTTAATAATAAGATGGAAAGAGTTGCAGAGTATTCACTCATCGGTGTTTCACCACGTAGTGTCGGTGCTCTTACATATTCAATGGCTGCTGGTACAGGTCAAACAATTGAGTTTACTGCTACAATGGCATATCATTACTTTACAAGAACATCACCCTAAAAGATTAGCTTATAAGCTAAATAATTAAGTGAACGACCCCTTTAGTAGTGCACTTAATAGTCTAGGACAGAATATTGCCGGTATCGGCTCTGGATCTAATCCGCTATTTGCGCCACAAATAACACAATTACTTGGGTTAAATCTACCCGGTGTACCAATTATTAGTACACGTGATTACTTTCTCACGCAAATGGAATCATGGTTTACCTCGATTCCAATGTCGACACAATGGATAGTGTTAATTGACAGGTACCCATCAGGTCTTAAGTCATCTTTAATACAGGGTCTTGAACGTATAGATGGATCGAAGACCGGCTTCGATATAGACGGTGCGAAGAATATACTGACATCATTTCCTTTACAAAAAGTTATTGGTTGTTTATTTGCAAGTTCTGTTACTATACCCAATGAAGGATACGCTGTAGAAAGTGCCTCTGTAGATAACAACAGAGGATTTTTACCAGGCGTCATTGCAGGTGGTAGAAATCTTGAAGCTCCCGTACTTGATCTTCAATTCCGTGAAACAAACACATCATTTATAGATTTCGTAATCAGACCTTGGGTAATACTTGCATCACATTACGGTTTTGTTGCTAGAAATCCCAATGACGCTAACGAAGCGCTTAAAAACATGAAAGTTAACGTGCATATCATGCAATATACACGCACACGAGCTGGTGTCTCACAGGTACCTAGAAAAATTTGGAATTTTTATAACTGTGTACCGTTTACGGTTAACGAGGAAACGCTAGAATATACGGAAGAAAAGCTAATGAACTTTAATACACGGTGGACGTACTCAAATTACACTGTATCAAACAATCTATACCTACCAATTATTGATATTATTAATAATTTTGCTCAAAATGGTGCACCTTCAATAGGTAATCCAAGTCTATTTAAAGGCTTCAACTCACCGGTTTAATTGGCGTTTCTCCGTCACATGTTTAAGTATCTCATGTGAGACGATTTACTTATACAGCTAAGCTTCCTTCCTGTAATAAGGTAATTAATATCAAAGAGCTCTTGTATTTTGATTACAAGCAGTTAGTAAAGACATTAACTAATGATAACAATCATGTTACTATTGATTTCTTTGAAGATTTAATAAAAAATTCCTGTGAAGGTGACACTTCTCTCTTTACTTTTATAGATAAGATTATAGTTTTACTCACTATCCGTGCTGTCTGTATATCACCCGATCTAGAATTGACAGTAACATGCCCTGCTACAGACAAAACGTTTAATACAAACATTCAAATATTTGATATAATTAATAATTTATCTACACTTAATCTTTCTTCTGATATATACTCTACTAAAAAAACATATAACGACAATAAATTAATTATAGAATTAGGAATGCCTGGTAAAATAACCCTAGATCAAGAAGATTTTAACCTTATCAGCGCTGTTATAAAGAAACTTACAATTAATGGTAATGATGTTACAGTAGATAAACACACACTTATTGAGCATCTACCAATGTCAGTGCTTAAGGATATAAGTGACTACGTCTTATACCTCAGTAATACTATACGTGATATAAAACTATTAGATATATTATCACCGTATACTAACGAAAACAATAATATTCAGGTTCCACTTAATCTATTTGCAAACTCTATTTTAGATTTTTTAAAGATGTGTTTTAAACGAGGACTTATTTCTCTATACGAATTAGAATATTTCCTTATAAGCAAATTACACATAGATTTTGATTTAATCAAAAATTCAACATTAGCAGAACTCAATATCTACATTAATCTGTTTAAAGACGAAAAACGAGATGAAGAATCTCGTAACAAAGCTAATAAAGGGTTGAATCTCCATGCACCGTAATTATATATTATTATGAGTACCAACATTAATGACATTCTTAAACAACTTGATTCATTAAATGAATCGACAGGTATTGATGTGTATGTTCCCTCTCTCAAGAAAACAATTAAGTTCAAGAATCTCAATCTCAAGCAACAGAAGGATCTTCTCAAATCATCTGTTGACGAAACACTAACTAAACTATCCTTTATTGTTAATTTTTTTAACATTATTCATGACAATGTAATTGACAAGATAGATGTAAATACTCTTTATGCGTTTGACCGCTCAGCAATTGCAATCGCGTTGCGCGCTAACGGTTTGAATAGCGAGTATGTGAGCGGAGACACAACAATTAATTTACATGATATCATTAAAGACATAGCAGCAATTCCTGTAACAGACGTTTTTACCTCTAGCATAGAGGCAAGCGATATTAGTATTGATCTCGAAGTACCACGTCTAGGATATGACAGAGATATTAGCAACCTAACGATTAATAAACTTAAAACGATACAGGATAGAGATATTAAATCACTCGTAGGTGAGCTTTTTGTATATGAAATTATAAAATATATAAAAACGGTAACGTTTAAGTTGCCTGCTGTTAATCAAGCTGTACCATTCAATACACTTAAAATAGATGAAAAAATATCTATTATAGAGAAAATACCGTCCACTCTTACCAATAAAATCTTACAGTTCATTAAAAACTATAGAGATCTTGAAAGTAAGTTTACTACATACGGAGACATCTCGATAGAAATCGACGGCAGCTTCTTCAGTATATAATACTTACATTAAGTCCTTATCTGTTATTATAAATAATAACAGATGGACGGCATTACATTTGACCAGCTTCAAGAAGCTCTTAACGGGAGCGTACCCGATCTAAATAGCTCGTTTGAGCGGATTATTAATTTACAGTCCCTGCAGACTGATACTCTAAAAAATGTACAGCAACTAATCGGTCAGAAGGTAGAATCAATCGTTGAATATCAGCGTGCCACGACCAGTAAGCTGAACGAAATGGTCAAATTTCTAAACAAATCAACACCTGATAAAGTAAAAACATCAGAAAAAGAAAAGACGGAGAAAACAGAAGTAAAAAAGGAGACTAAAAAAACTAAAGAGAATAGTAAGCTTGACGACATTACACTAGTCTCTTCTTCGTCAAAAGACGTACCCACCGGTTTAAAGGTATTACCTGTACGCTTAATTAATCCAACAGAGCAAAAAGCTCAAATAGTGCATGATTCCGTCGCTGCAAGTCTATTAACAACTATTGCAAAGTCTCTCACTCAACCCAAGGAAGATAAATTACAACAAGCTGAAAAACAAAAAGACGGTGTTATGCCTGTTGAATCAAAAAAAGAAAAACAAAAAGAGACAACCAAAGAACCAACCAACCTTTTTTCATCGCTCTTTAGTGTTTTTAAAAAAAATAAAGAGGAAAAAGACCCTTCCTCTGAACCTATATCCCCATATCACAAAGAAAGTCTCGAAATCGTTATACCACCGGAAACAGAAGTTAAGTTACAAAATATAATCGGTGACACTCTTAAGCCGTTCTTTGATCGACAGCATGAAGATAATAATGATTTGATTGACGGTGTTGCAAAGGGTAATCGCCCGAAAGAAAAAGAAAAACCAAAAGGCTTCTTAGAGACAATTGGTGAATTTTTTAAATATTTGCTTCCAGTAATTGCCGGTGTTGGTGCAACTATTGGAGGAATAATGGGATTATTTAGCGGACTGATGGACGATGGTCCATTTAAGGGACTTAAAAAGCTGTTGGGTGATAGCGCTCTCGCTGTAGGTTTTAAAGCACTAACAAAAGTAAGTGGTAAAGGATTATTAAAAGGTATTACTAGTTCTTTTTTAAAGAAGATACCTCTTATTGGTAGTTTAATAAGTTTAGGATTTGCATATTCGCGGTTTCAAAATGGTGATACTGTCGGTGGAGTCGTTGATGTATTGAACGCTCTAACAGGTCTCTTCTTTTTAACACCTGCAGCGCCTCTAGCGATACCTATATCACTAGGTCTTGACGCACTTAACGCATTCTTGGATTTTAAAGCAGGGGAGACAAAAGGAAAAGAAAGAACAACTAAAAAGCTAGACATACTTAAAGATATGGGCGGATGGATTTACGATAAATTAAAATCTGTACCGGTAATCGGACCACTCATGAAAGCTGGTAAGTCTATTTTTGATGGTGATTGGGACACAGGGTTTAAATATCTCAGTGAAGCTATAGCACCTTTACAGCAAATAGGTAGTGTAATACTACAAGGGGTAAAGACATATGCTCCACCTGTTTTAAAAGCTGTAGGTAATTGGACCGCAACAGCTGGAAAATGGCTTTATGATAAAGCTAAAGAAATACCTGTTATAGGACCACTCATAAAAGCAGGTGAATCAATTTTTAATGGTGATTGGGAAGCAGGGTTTAATTACCTTGGAAGCGCTATAGAACCTCTTCAATATATCGGGGGAATGTTACTTGAAAAAGCACAAGAATATGCACCTGTAGCAGGTGACTGGTTAGTGACAGCAGGAAAATGGCTCTATGATAAAGCTAAAAGCATACCTATTATAGGTCCTCTCATACAAGCAGGCGAATCCATCGGTGATGGTAGATGGCTCGATGCGTTTGGGTATTTAGGTGAAGCGTTAGAGCCACTACGCGTCATAGGTGATCTACTTATTGGTGGGGCAAAAGCTGTCTCTGTAACTGCTACTAATAATATTGCGGATTTTTGGTCAACTATAAAGGACAGTTTACTTAGAGCTGTCTTAGATATGATTCCTGACATTAAAGTGGGTAAGTGGAGTTTAAAACAAAAAGTCGCTGAGGTACTTGGTATTAATGTCGCGACAACTGCCTCCGCAGCAACTACAACTCTACCACCTACAACACCTATAACTGTTGATGGTAAACAAGAAAAGCAAGAGACAAAACCTGATGTATTAGCTAAAACAAAAGCATCGGCCGCAAGTAGAGATGCAACACCTTTTACAACTAATAATAAACTTGAAGCAGATTCTACCAATAATGTGCCAGTTATTAGAGGAGTTGAAAATCAGGGCAAGATAATAAACTTACCCAATATTAAGCCATCGACAGAGCAGAAGCTAACACCTGAAGCTCAGACATATATGGAGGGAAATAAGTTTGATCAAGAAGCTCTTATTAAAGCATTTCAATCTCAAACAAAATATTTCATTAGTCAACTCGAACAACAAAAAAAGACATCCGATAATACTAAGGAGCTAGTAGAAGCGTTTAGAGCCTTTAAAGAAAACACAGGTAAATCGGTAACTGTTAACAATGTTAGCAGCCCGACGACATTTATGTCAAATCCTGTTACGAGTATGATGTTTAGGGAATCTTTGTTGTCAAGATAGCATTGAATAAATAATAATATGCCAAACTTTTTATGGGGGTTTGTAAATAATAATACCGGTCTCGGTAGTGTTAGTCAACCCACCCTTTCACTCCCCACTATTAAGCCTGTGAGCGTTGCTAACTCAACAAATACAGGTGTAGGTGCAACAACTACACAGATTAATGTTGTTAGGGACTTTTACTGGACATATTCTAAGCTCGGTGAAGCTAGACAGGAAGTGCCGAGAGTTATCTTGACTGAAAGAAAATTACGCACAAACGCGCTTGTTAGTCAGCTTAAGTACTCCCTCGGTGAGACATTTAACAATTCAACAGTAACTCTCGCAAACATACAGCAATTTGCAAGTAATAACAATCAACCTAACATAAGCGATTTTATTGGAAAATTAAAAAATGCAGCAGCAGCCGCGCCCGATCAGATTGATACTTTTATCGGTAGGTTTACAGATCAGTTTGGTGATGATAATAACCCAACTGTTAATAAGAGTAAATGGCTTGAGCCATATCGTAACTTATATCTAACAGATCCTACTGGATGGGTATATGTTCTACCGTATTTTGATAACAACTACGCTAATCAAGCTAATTCCTTTTCTGAATCCGGTAAGGTAGGTGGTCTAGGAGATGCAGCAGCTCCTCTTCTTGGAATGGTAACAGAAGCAGCTGAGGTCACTGCTTCAATCAATGCACCTACACAAATCACTTATATTGAAAAAACAAAATTTTATAATTACCCGACAGAAGGTGAAGATATTAATATTGAATTTCCATTAATCAATACTGGTGAAGTTACATATGATGACGTAATTAAAAATTGGCAATTTTTATTTCTACTTGTGTATCAAAACAGACCAGGTAAGACAGGCAAAAATACTGTTGATCAACCGGTAATATATCAAGTAGAGATACCAGGTACAAAGTTTTTCCCGTTTTGTTATATAACAGCAATAACTATTGACTTTATGGGATCAAGACGTGAAATGACTATTAATGTACCTACAAGCAATAGCACGTCATCGTTCTTAGGAGATGTAGCTGGTCAATTTTTAGGCTATACAAGCGGATCCACACCTATGAAGGCGATTATACCTGATGCATACCGTGTAAGAATATCGCTTAAAAGTATGACAGCAAATACAAAAAACTTCATGCAACATATGATTAGTAATCACAATGTGGTGGAAACAGCTATAGCTACACCGGGAGTCGTTCCTACCACAACGTCAACCGCTACGACCCTCCCTGAACGTGCAGCTGCTGGTAGTCCATTTTACGCCGCTACACATCCTTCATCAGTTAATTTCGGCATATAGTTTCAAAAGCAAGAAAGGCAGTTAAATATCTATATGGAGGGTGATTACCAAAATAATATTAACTCGCTACCTGATCTTAACGTATACAGGTACGAAAAGATATTTAAGATGTATCAGACGTCCGAAAACCAATATTATTATAACTTATTACAATCAATTTTTCTACCCGAAAACTTAGATGATAGCGTAATTTTTTATATTACTACAAAAAAATCAGAACCATGGACAATGGTAAGCTTTAACGCGTATCAGACTATTGAATTATGGTGGTTAATATTGCTTATTAACGGTATATATAACCCGTTTGAGCTACCAAAAACAGGCACGGTGTTGAAACTAATAAAACCAGAGTTTATACCTACAATATTAAAGGAAATTAACAAAATACTAACATAGTATGAATGACCCTCTTAATGACGCTTATACACATAAAATTAATAATAGTAACTATATTTTTAAGGTTACTATTATTAGCGTAGCTGGTGAAACTACGCGTGCACAAGATATTAAGCCATCTGCTATAAAATCTTTAATTATCACGGATACATTTAAAAATATTTTTCAAAGTGGTTCTATTGTTATTGACAATTCTTTTGATGTTATTGAACGCGATACACCTGAAGAAATTCAATTTAATGACCCGGAGTATTACAACAAATCAGGCAACGTAAGCTCGAACATTAATGCGGGATTTTTATTCCGTGGTGAATCCCGTGATATTCTCCGAATAGACATTATGCCTCAGTTAGAGGGCACTGCCGTTGAGAGTATGGAATCAGAGGAAGGACAGCGGTTGTTTCGTATGTCCTATGACTTCGCTATCTATAACAGCGAAGAAATAACAGGGGATTCACCTGATCAAAAATTTAAAAAACTCTATTTTTGGGATCTTTATTATCAATTATTACTCGAAAAAAATGTGAACTTCACAACAGCTACAATACCGAGCTTTTATGATACTCTAGGTAACATAAACACAGAAGGTACACTGAGTGGAGACGACGGTGTAGAAACCGGCGTTGCTTTAATGGAATTTCTTAAAGCAGCATTCCCACCTGATGATGGTTATCCGGTATATTTCTCTAAAACAATTCCCGGTAACACAGCTACAAATAACAGCGATAGCGGTGAAATAGATCCTGATAATATCGATTGGGATATAGGTGGTACGAAGCTATTTTTCTCCTCTCCAGCTAATTTCAAAGCTATTGATTGTATCAAATACATTCTATCACGTCATGTATCAAATAAAGATAGTGACTTTGATAAATGCTTTTTACATCTTGAGAGATATCCTAGACAATTTGCATTAAAAAGCATTAAACAATACTTTGATCAAGCTTATAATCCTGATAGAAACACGGTGGGATCATTATACGTTGAAACAGTTAAAATAGGTGGATACACCGGTGAAGATGGTCGATCCGCACCTGAAGCGTATTTTGTACCTGCGGGAGGAATATATTTTGAACGATTCGGTACTGTAAAAAGTTTTTCTTTTGATAATATGGCAGGTCTTTATTCTCAACAAAAAATTGTACCCCATATTGTTCATAGTTATGATTATGAAAATAAACAATTTAATATGGATGTGGAGAGAAACAGTGTAGAGCAATCCATGCAAATGTATCAAAAAAATTACGTCAATAAAATGAACAGCGGAGACGGTACACCTGCCTACCCGAATTTTGCACCTGGTCAGTTTCGCTATACAAATAAAAACGTACAAAACGTGTTTTCTCTTTCACAACAAGACCCTGATCAAAGATTAAACTTAGGTAGAAATGATTTTCTCTATAATAGTGTATTTTTGAATAACTTAATTACCTTTCGCTTACCCGGTTTAACACATCGTCAAGCAGGGTGCTTTATAGGGATTGATAGAGATGGTGCGATACCATCAAGTAAGTTCGATAATAAATTATTAGGTATATATATGATTGTTGAAATACGACATATATTTGAAGGTAATGAATATTATACAGATGTTCATTGTGTTAAGACCTACAACTTTAAACAACTAGATGATACTTTTAATGATGCTGAGTTGAAAGGACTCGTTTCTAACGGATACTAATAATGAGACAGCCTAACACAAACGAAATTACAGTAGCGCCTAATATTACAGATTTAGACGCCACAAATTCTTTTGAATTATTGGCTAACGATACAACCCTAAGACAAGCTCTTCCACCTGAAACGATTTCAGATAGTGAAATTTCTGCAGCGATTGATTACAGAAACACCTTTAAACAAGGTGATGTGATTACAGCACTAAACGTATTTTTTTCAAATATAAATAGTGTATATTTTAAGCAAGCAGATTTTTCAATTGAAAATATTTTATACTGGTACCAGAAATTAAAAAATTCAAATAAAGAAATAATAAGTTACAGCTCTCAGGTATCATATTATGGTGACAACATCTTAAACAACCAACTACCGAGTATATCACGGTTTTCTTCTAACACTTATAACAATGGCTCGTTTAGCTATGATAATTACTTTGATAATGTTAGTGACAGTATAGGTATAATAGCAAATTCAAAATACTTACAGCTTGATTCAACATTACCTCTATTTGATATTAATCAAGAGTATTATGGTGTACCAGTACCATATTCCGCATCTCTTGAAAATAAAATAAGCGCAAATACTAGAAACGTTATGTATGACCTGAGTCAAAAAACAACAACATACATGAGACATAACCTAATGGGAGTAGGATACACGAATTTAACATTGCAGCAAAATTTAGCAGCAGACGCATCAACATCTCATGGGTTAAATTTAATTAATGATCTACCAACTTTTGTAACTATAAACGAATCGCTAGGTATGCTAAAAGATAAACTTGCATCTATATTTGCAGAAGCGAAGATTTTCGGATTTATACAGTATGTAAGTAATATTGCAAACCAAACAGCAATGAACCTAAGAGACATCTTCCCTATAGCTAGTGATGATAAGGATTTCGTGGTAATAACATCAGAAGAACGTGCAAACGCATCTCAAGCAATTCGCGACCAAGAAGTAAATGATGCTTTAGCAGAGCAAACATTATATGCTCAGCAGCAGAATTTTGAATTAGCTAACAATAATACAACCGGTAATCTACAACCTCTAAATACCGGATCATCATCTGACACCCCTCTTGATGCTACAAGCACAACACCACCAGATGGCGCTATTGTACCAGGAACCGGTGGTAGTAAGTTTATAAATGGTAAATTAATAGGTGATGGTACAGGTGGTGTACCAGATGAGAATGAATTAGGAAGTGCTGTTACACTTGAAGGTAAATTAAGAGTTGATACAGATGGTGCTCCTGGTAACCCATATAATGACCCAGACTGGCAGCCTGAAACAAGTCTACGGTTAAACGGAACACCTGTTGACGCGAGCAAAGTACCGTACGTAGTTGTATCACCTGACGCGCAAAAAGCTCACGGTATAAAAACCGGTGATTGGGCATTGGTAACAAACCAGAGTAACAAGCAACAGATCTGGGCCCGTGTAGCAGATGTCGGACCACGTGGAGCATCAGCTGGTGAAATGTCAGCTGCAGCTGCAACCGCTCTCGGCGTACGTGTAGGAAATAAGGGATATCCGAGCTCCGAACCAAAGATGTCTGTATCATATTTCCCTAATTCACGATCTGTCGCAGGACGCTCATCAACTTCTCAGCAATACGTAGCGGGGTCAGCAACACCGCCTTCACCTGGGTCAGCATAATGTATATATATGGCTACTAATTCATTTACTACTGGTACATTTTCTTCCATTTATAATAGTGTTATAAATGAGCCTGGTATTACACCTAATCCCGGAAAAGTATTGACTCCCGCGGCACAAGCATATGCAGTAGATCCTAACCGATATATACCACCTACCGGTGGTACACAGGCCTTGCAGCTAAAGAGTGAAGGTCAGTACAGTAATAAGCAATTCGTTGCACCGTTTAAATATGAAATTAATGTTGAAGGTACATGGGTGACAGTCGATGCTCTCGGCAAAAAAATAATTACAGAAACAGAAAACCAATATAAAGCTATAGCCTCATTATCTGCAATTAAATTTGATATCAAGATAATAGATCAAGCCAGGTTAAGCGGTGGTCAACGAGCAGCAAGATCACCAGCTATTACACAGAATACTGTAGAAGCAGGAAACGCAACCTTCAACTCTGCTGCACAATTATTTAACACGGGTTCAAGCTCTGTTGTCAGTACAATGGGTCAGAGATTCACAGAATATGGTAGCTTATTACAATCAAACACCAGTCAGATTTTCGGTAATTTAACATCAACAGCCGCTGGTTCCTTGAATAATATTTTACCTACTAGTCAAATTAATCAATCAATTGCAAAGATACCGGGTATCAATGTCGTTACTAATGCACTAGGTAACCTTCCTGGCGGTACTAACCTCACTAGTGCCTTAAGCAACCCCCTCGGTGCAGTTCAGAGTGTTGTTGGTACCGCGGCACAAGGTCTAAACCTACAGGCAGCGCTACCATCAGTTGATCTAGGGTCTCTTACATCTGTCTTTAGTACAGCTACAGATGTATTCCATAACGGCCCACCAACGAGTCTTCAAGGAGCAATTGCACTTGAAAAGCAAGTTAAAGCTATAATATGTAACTTCCAATTACCTAAAATAACAATGCCTAGCTGGGACAGTCTAACAGAAATTGAATTTCCAAGCCTTGAAGATATTGCTAAACAGGTGAAGAAGGAATTAGAGGATACTCTATCTAATATACAACAGCAGCTCGGTAGTATTACCGAACAGCTTAAAGAGATGATTCCTGATCCGGAAGAAATTTACAAAGAAATTGTTAAAGAACTCACAACTTGTGATAAAAATCCAAATGCTGAGACGAATTCTAAATCTGGTAAATCTAGCAATTAATCTACACGCTCACTTTTTACAACTTCTGCCTCAATAGGTGTAGCTTTATCAGCAAGCATTTTAAAAATCTCTTCTCTGGTGGCGAGTAAACGCTGTGTGTTGTCTGATTGCTGTAACTCTCTCTTCGAAGAAATATCCATTTCCTTAAGTTTAATTGATGTATCAGATCGCTTATTAGCTACCGCAAGGTGATTGAGAGTATCAATTGCAGATGACGCAGCCTTAATTAAACCCGCGAGCGACTCAACATCCTCCGCATTCGGTGCCGAGATGATAAAATCCTTTACAGTTGCAACCATATCAAGAGCGTCCTGTACAAGCTCTCCACCTTTCTCTATAGTAAATTTTTCAAGATCTTCCTTTTTGAGAGGGTCTCTGACTTCTCTAATTGTTTCTGCTTTCGTACTAAATGTTTGAAGCTGATCTAATAATGTGCCTACTTCGCTGTTTAACTCATCGTTCATATTGTATAATATACTTATACGATGTTGATTTTAAATAAAGGTGTGGTATTATAGTGATATATGTCTATCGATCCAAATATTCAATACCTACCGATTTTAAAGTTTGAGAAATCACATGAGCTTGCAAAGCTACCGACAAAAAACCACGAATCTGATACAGGGTATGATGTATATAGCGTAGAGGATAGGATAGTACCAGCGCGTGGAAGTGCTATTGTTAATGTCGGACTAAAGTTTGCATATATCCCTGAAGGGTATTGGGTTAAGGTGGAGAGTAGGAGCGGGTTGGGATTTAGATACGGTGTTACAGCGCACCCAGGCATAATCGACAACGCTTATAGAGGTGATGCAGGTATTAAGCTATATAACAACACAGACAATGATTATGAAGTTAAAGCAGGTGACCGTATCGCACAATTTGTAATTTATATGAATATACATATGCCAGTCGAATGGGGACAAGCACAAGTAACAGATCGTGGAGAAAAAGGCTTTGGCTCTTCAGGCAGATAATATGAAATATGATTTCCGAAATATTTGGTGTGAAAAATATAGAACACATACCCTTGAGGAATATGTGTGTACTCCTTTCATAAGAGAGACGCTTACTTCGTTTAAACAAAAAGGTGAGATACCGAATTTATTATTCGTTGGTGCTGCAGGTATTGGTAAAACATCTGCCGCAAAAATTATCGTCAATGATATTTTAAACTGCCAATACCTGTATATTAACGCTTCAGATGAAAACGGCATTGATACAATTCGGCATAAGGTAATCAACTTTGCTCAGACAATGAGCATTGACGGTAATATAAAAGTAATTGTTCTTGACGAGTGCGACGGGCTATCGATTGATGCTCAACGCGCTCTAAGAAACACTATGGAAGAATTTGCTGGTATTACACGTTTTATTCTTACAGCTAACTACAAGTATAAGATAATACCTGCTCTACAAAGCCGGTGTCAGAGTTTTGATCTAACACCTCCCCTTGATCTAGTCGTTAAACGATGTGCATATATTTTAAAGAGTGAGCAAATAACAGTCCCTGTAGATGAAAAAGTTAAACTTGTCGAGTTTATTAAAGAGACTTATCCTGATCTCCGTAAGTGTATTAACGAACTACAAAAACACTCAGCATCAGGTGAACTAAAGCTAGCTAGCACGAAGAACGATAAAGTGTTAGAGCTTATCTTTAAAGAAATAAAAAAGAAGAATATTGAAGCACTTAGAAAAGGTCTTATTGAAAGTGAACACACTTTTAACGCGGATTATGTCTCTCTTCTACGTAGTCTCTTTAATTACGTAGATGAAGAGGAAAAGAATACAGACTTAAAAAGATTGTACTTGCTTACAATTGCAGAGTACATCTATAGAAGTAGCTTTGTTGTTGATCAAGAAATCAACTGCTATGCTTGCTTAATACAACTATCCGAAATTAAGATTTAAGGTAAATAGTTAGCAGTGTATGAAGCTGGATCCTTACAGTTAGTAGCAGGTACAGCAGGTATTTTAACGTTAACGTTTTTCAGTGAACGGTCACCTGTACTTAGCTTACCGTCACCGATATCCGATCTACGTGTATTAGATGGTGAATAAAAAGGGACTTCTTCTGCTTCATCCTTTACAGATACCGGCTTAATATCGATTCTATCTTTACGCTTGTTTTTATCAGGTACTGGTTCAAGATTTGGTGTAGTGTCAATCTTATTTAAAATAAACGACGGTACAACTACACCTTTACCGAGTCTCCCGCCGCCTGTATCTTCGCTAACTTCTACATTATAATCAGGACCGACATTGTCTGGGTTACCAACTCCCATCACTGCAGGGTATTTGTTAATTACATTAGTAACACGGAGAGTATTGCCGCTATCAATGAGGTTTTTGACCGCGTCGAGAATAGCGTCTGATTGTGTTTTAAAAAATTCGTGCTTTAAAGCATCATCCTTGAATTTAACAATGTTACCAACAAGAAACCCACTGTGGTTTAATGCTGTTAGTGCACTCTCATATAATTTTAAAAAACGCTTCTTCATCTATTATTATTTATTGCTAGAGGGTCAATAAACCAATTATCGAAACCAAGAAAACTAATAAATATATACGTGGCAACCATTAAACTACCATCTCTTGTAGAGCAACCTAGTAAAACGAAAAATGGTTATCTTTATAGAGATTTACATCTTGATTTTACACCTGTATACGGCAAATCACCGTACGGTGCTTATACACAAAATAACGAACTCTTAAAGGAGCAAGAAATAGTGGATATCGTAGCTGACTATGATTTAGGAGCTATACGAAATTCACTATACAATATATTCACTACGATTCCTGGTCAAAAAATTTTAAACCCTTATTTCGGATTAAATTTAATGCAGTATGTATTTGAGGCTTGTGATGAGGATATAGCGAATTTAATCGGTAATCAAATTGTATCCGGTGTTACAACATACGAACCACGTGTAACGCTTGACAAAGTAAAGGTAACTGCAGAACCAGAAAATCAACAATACACTATCAATATTTTCTTTTCAGTACCAACACTTGGGAACACTAGCTTTAATCTCATAGGAATATTAAGTACTTCAGGCTTTAACTTCACTTAAAATATAACATGTCAACAAATAACAAATATAACGACTTTAATTTACCCATTGATGGGTATGCTGCATTCGATGCTTTAAGCTTAAAGAACCTTATAATAAAGCGTTTAAATTCTACAGGTGATTATACAGATCAACGCTTTGAAGGGAGCAATCTTTCATCGATAATCGATATTATTGCATATGCATATCACGTCTTGTTGTTCTATTTGAACAGAACAAGCGCTGAGAGTACATTTACAACTGTAGAGCTTTACGAAAACGTTAATAAAATTGTTAAACTTATTGGTTACAACCCTATCGGTGTACAGACCGCTATACTCCCATTTAAAGCATCGAGTAATGCCAATTTACTGCCAGATACATACACTATACCCCGTTATTCATACTTTAACGTAAATGGTAAAGTATACTCGTTTAATTCAGATATAACATTTACCAAGACGACGAGTGATACAGAAACACTCACAGATTTACAAGACAATAATTTACTCTACCAGGGATCGTATACTGAATACCCATCATACTTTGCAACAGGTGCTCCCTTTGAGACACTCATACTAACTGTAGTGGATCCAAACGGTAATAATATCACTATTGACCATTTTAATATCGATGTATATGTGAAGAGTAGCTTGCAGGGATCTAAGTGGGAAAAATGGCTTTCAACACAATCTCTATTTCTTGAAAAATCAAACGCAACAAAATATGAAATTAGATTAAATGAAAGTGGACGATATGAAATTAAGTTTGGCAATAACATTACCGGTAAGCAGCTCGATGTAAATTCAGAGGTCGCTGTTTATTATATACAGTCAAATGGCATAACAGGTGAAGTCGGGCCTAGTCTACTCGATGGAAGATCATTGTTCTTTTACAGTACTGCAAGATTCAATAGTATTAAAGCTGATACCATTTCACCGAATTTAAAACTAATAACCTCAACAGAGACTTCTAACATAACATTTAAAAATATTGATTCATCCACTAAATTCGTGGAACGCGAAAATGTTGAAAGCATTAAAGCTAATGCACCTAATACATTTAGGAGTCAGTTTCGTCTTATTACATCTGAGGACTTTATTAATTACATTAATAAAAATTACAGTAACATTATTGCCTCTACACAAGTTGTTAATAATTGGGATTATATATCAGGGCATTTAAAATATTATTTTGATCTCGGTGTCGCGAAACCAAATATTGAATCAAGAGTACTATTTAACCAAGTAAAATTTGCTGATTCAAGCAATTTCAATAATGTTTACGTATACGCGGTACCCAAACTCGTAAAGACATCTTCTGTCACAACAAGAACAAATTATCTGAATAATGCACAAAAGCAGCTCTTACTAAATGACCTACAGGATGTTAAGCTAACGACTGCAGAGCTTATTGTAAATGATCCCGTTTATGTAGAAGTAGATCTTGGAGTAAAATCACCTTCCGAGACTCTAACACCTAGCATAGGAGATGATACATTTTTGGTAATAAATCGATCAGTAACATCTAAAAAAGACACTACCCTGCTTAAACAACTAGTATCAGAAACGATTATAAATTATTTTGCAACTACGAAAGACAATCTCGGTCTACTTGTCAGTATAACAGACCTAACAAATCAAATATTAGCGATTGACGGTATAACAAACGTCACCACGCAGCGTACTGTAGATGAGCAAGTATATACAACACCTGGTATTAGCTTGCTAATATATAACCCTGTCTACCCGTACAGCGACATTAATATTTTCACACAAAATGTTAAGCTCCCATATTTTAAGTACCCGTATCTCAAGGACGCACTTAATTTTATTAATAAAGTTGTTGTAGTGACACCTTCAATACAATCATTAATTAAGGAATACTAATGACATACAATATTCAAGATACATATGTCTATTTTGAAGTTCTTGACTATAACGGGACAAGTACCCTATCTGCATACACACTCGACATTACACCTCTCAATTTTATACCTGATTTTACAACTTCTAATATACTGTCAGGTACAAGAATTATATCAAACAAAAATTTAAGATGGGACTTCGGTGACGGTACATTTTCAACCGATCTAAGACCAACACATACATATAAATGGCCAGGTCAATATACTGTCACGCTAACAATATTTGATAGTGACGGTAACGCATATGATAGTACATTTTCTTGTACTGTACAAATATATGACTATATTTCAACACAAATTAATTTTCAAGATTATAGAGGGTTAATATATGATGTACCCGCAGGTAGATTATCCGATCCACTATATGTAAACGTGTATGATAGTTGGCAAAATTATAATGCGTTGAGTGGGACGGGGTATACGATAAATCTGTACGCATCTGGTGCTGCTGGTGATTACAACTACACACCTCTCGATGTTACTGATAAGTGGGACCATTTACGTAGTTTAAGTCGATTCTATCGTGAGAATAAAACACCAACCGGTGAAACAGAATATCTTGAAATAGAAAGCTTAACAGCTGCACATACAGAAATGTACGTTAAGCTTCAAGACAATCAAATAGTGCGGTGCAATGCATCAGATGTCGGTAGTGTATTTGTTGGTATTACAGGTACAGGTAAATTTTGGTATACTGATGAACGACCGAATGCTCTACTTACAGAGAATAACCCTATTATTATATTCGCAACACTTGATAATTCTAAATTTAACGATGCTTATACACAACGAATGCAAACGTTTAAATACGTAGATTACCCGATAGCAGGTTTTCAGAATATAGAACCTGCTGTATTCCCTGCTTTAAAAGTTAGGTTTAATTCAGCAGACCGTCTTTCAATAACTACAACAGGAATAGACGGTGAAGGAACACTATCTACGACAAAATTTGAAATACCGAATGTTTCATGGCAAGAGACGGAAATACCGTACGTAATAAAATTTAAAGACAAACATGGGTTCACAACAAAAAACTACCCACCACTTTCTTCATCATCAGCAAATCCCCCCCTCTTGCCACCGGAGTTCTATAATATAGAAACAGGTATTTCATATTTGAGCGGTGATCAATATTATCCTCTTGAAGGAGTAAAATTTTACGAAGACTTCACCCGTCAATCACCACAGAGTCTCGGCGCATTCTATAAAGGATATTTTGTTTCATCACAGTCTTCAGAAAATTGTATTCTGACGGCTGGTGTAGTTGTTATAGAGCCACCTCATTATGAAAAGGATTCATTGCTCGGCTGGGTCCTAGTACCTCAATATAATTCCGCAATAAGAGTATTACGAGAGGTGAATTATAATGAATTTACACACACAAAGACAGTCACATTAATTAACGATCAATCTGTAATTCCTGTTGCAGATAATAGAAATGCATTCGCTGTAGCTGTATCACCAGTCGGCACCGATAAGAGCTCAGATGATTACGAGACATGGTTCGCTGACGCTGTTAATGATAGAATATTTAAATATGACGTATATGGTAACCCGGTTGAGAATGGTCTATATAATCTTTCGGCGGTACCGACACTGATCAATAATCAAATTGTTGATATTGATTATAGAACTACAGGATCGAATCTTATTTCTGCTGCAGCTGCGCCTAACGGTATTGTTATTGATAGAGATGAAAATATTTGGGTAACATTGCTCGAGAGCGGATCTGCTATAAAAATAGATTCAACACGTAATGTAGTTACTGCAGTAGCAACACCATCAGGCGCCACTAACTTTAGTTATGCACTGAGTTCCGATTATTTAAATAACGAAGGCTTTGCTGGTGAAAACTTAATACTACCGTCATCAATTGATACCGACCGTAATAACGATATATGGATTACATATACACATCCTATTTTCAATTACCTAATCAAATACCAAGGTACCAACAATTTTACAATATTTGCTGAAACAAAAAAGGAGATACAATTCCCGGCAGGTATTGCCCCAGTAGAGGTTTGTATAGATAGAAATAACTACGTATGGGTAACTGCTAGAAACCATAACGTACGTGGATCTGTATTCGGCGAGTTTAATGACTACCTATACAAGTTTGATTTAGATGGTAATATACAAAATGGGTTCCCTCTAAGCGGATTTCAGCAGATTGGTAATATTACAGTAGACGGAAGTCAAAATGCATGGGTTTCTCATGACAGGGAATTAATAACAAAAGTTGACGCGTTTACAAACGAACGCACCGATTATATCGCGGGTGTAGGTAATAACAAAACAAATTATATTTGTAGTATTGGTGGTATAACTTGCGATACATCTAATAATATTTGGGTTATTAATAATTTCGATCGAAAGTTATACATGATCAATGGTAATACGATACCTCAGCCTCAGTTATCCTATGTTACTGTCGCTGATCTCGTATTCCCATCAGCAGGTCTACCTGTACTTAGTAGCTATACCACCCCAATTGAGGTTCTACCAAATCAATACAGTGACGGTCTTCAGGAATTTCAAGCCACTGGAGACTGGAATGGTTACCGTTGGATAAACAAATACGCGGCACCTGTCACTACAGTGAGAACCATTACCGGGTCTTCCAATTTATTCAATATATACCCGTCAAGCGGTAAATACGGTATTGCAAAAATAAACGAGAGCTGGGACGCGTCTGGATACTATAATTCTCTACGGTACCAGGAGTCACTTCTCGATAAAGAAGTATTTTTTGATAAATTTCTCGGTGTAATTGTTGGTAACGCTGCATCGCAGCCATATGAATTAGGTAAAACAGTATACGAAAAAATCGCTAATTTTGTCGACAATAAAGCTGATGTTGATAAAGTTAATATCGACTCACTTCTTTCACTCTGTAAGGAATTAACTGTTGATTTTGAGGAGTATAATTACCTATACCCGCCGCAATTAAAACGTATAGTAGACATGTTATCCATAAAGCAGAGCAAGCTCTGGGGATCAAGAAATAAATACGCTCTTAATTTCGATAACCGTGGTACAACAATGCCAAACGACACGTACGGTATAAATTTAAGTGCAAAATTAGATATAACTTCTAGTTATATTGTACCAGGTATACCAATTGTAGCAAAAGAACTCTTCTCTGACGTATATACTATTGTAAATACAAACTACTTCACAGAATCAACAATACCTCTCCCTCTATCGTCATATACACCTAGTTGGGGTTGGGGACTCACAGCACCAGCATCGATATCCGGTACTGAAATAGGAAATTATTACAATTTTTATCAATACAATTCTAAATATAGCGATGAGTATTATGACAATGTAATAGATTGGAATAGTGTATTTACAACTCTCGCACCGACGAACAGCTCTTATGATACATGGAGTACGGATGATGGAATAATACAAAATATTCTTAGCTATGAATTAACAAAAGGCTTCCGGTTATTTACTTCTGGTGTTGATGTTACCTATAACAGCTAGTTTCTGTTAAATAATAGTGTATGGCCGATGCGTTACAATTTATAGATGAAAGAATAAACGATTCAATTACGGCACGTATACCTGTCGATAATCCCGTTGATACGCTACAACCGTTAACATTTACAGAATGGCTCAAACGCAATACAGAACTGCTCACCACAACTGGTGATTTTTTGACGAGATATCAATCATATCTTACAAATTGGTATGCTGCAAAGGATATCACAAAGCAAGAAGCTGTAACAGAGATACAAAAATATTACACAAATCTTATTAATGACATCGTCATTAACTATACAACAACTGACGAAAAAAGATATCTCAAAAATATCGACATTAGTAATAACCGAGACCTTGCAATCGCTGTACCTTTCTTTGCAAAAAAAATTAAAGATATTTGCATTTATTACAGTACATTAAGAGATGATGTTCAGACTTCTGCCTTGAGTTTTAACTTAAAGGGATCAAATACCGGTATTGCAGATTTAATTTATGTAAACCTCACAAAAGCTCTGCAGGCACAGGATATTGTTGATTTATTCAGTACGTTAAATTTATCCCTAGCTGACGTACGCAATAATATCGTTATAGATGTAGAGGATTTATATGATACGTATGCGGATTATTATGATTTAAGTCCGACGTTACCTGCCTCTGCTTACGATACAAATACCGGGTTAAGAAATGATTATTTTAATTTAAATCAAAATGATGTAGATCCATATCTGTTCGGTAATTTTGATCAGAGCATTCTGCGGTCAATTCTTTCCTATCCGTTTTATCTTATAGAGCTTGACGGTAATTTTACTATAGACCCGCTTGTAAACTCTTCTCAGTTAAATCTACTAAAAGACAGTGACTTCATCAGCACTGTAAATGACGGTGACGTAAATAACTTAAATCTAGTAAACAAATCTCAAGAAATCACCAAATATATCGGGTCAGATTTTTATTATATTGTAACAGATACAACAACAGCCTTTACATCCGGTCAACTATTTACCGCTGATACAGAGTTTGCAAACTATTTAAACAAGCGTTACCCCTCTATTGCTGCAGTACCGAGTGAAGAATTTCTCAAAACCGGGTACGAGCTTGGTTTATTCTTTAAACCTGATAAAATCGGACTAGCTAATTTTACTAATTTTAAATTCACATCATTCGTTAACGTCGATGCACTGTCACCAGATACTGTCTACTACTTTCCGGATCCCGCTAAGTACGGAAATATTTCTGGTAATACAAAGCTGGAGTTCAAATCACCTTTAACGTTTTTTGAAGAAAATTATTTTAATAAGACTGATTATTCAAACCAATATAAGTTTGGTGACGCCAGTACAGATCCGTACTTTCAAACATTTCGCGCATATCAATCACGTGAACAAACGTTAAATCATACAAACTTCGGTGTCTCACGATATATTGACTCGCAGGATTTCTTTACAGGTAGTCAAGATACACTATGGAGCAATCCCGATGTATACCCGTTAGAATTAATTAGCCAATACCCAATAGATCTACGACAAAGCAATCTACTAACTCTGAATAAGACTCTATTTCAGTATAAGGGTGACGTCTACGGTAATGAATATGCTCTTTATAAGAGCGTATCAGAGATGAGCCGTGTCTCCGATATTTCACGTCCTAGAGCATTAGTTAATTATATTTTCGATGGCTACACTTTCTTCGATTCTCTATGCGGTCAAGGATATAATTTTAATTATACTGTTGCAGGTACAGCATCAAATGGTAAGATATTTTCTGGCGTCGTATTAAACACGAGTGTATCAGAACCAGCAAGCTTTTCCGATGGTGGTAATCCTACTATTATCACATCATATGATTTCGCGAGTAATTTCTTATATGAAGATCTTTTTGAAGATTTTGTCACAACGACATATACATGTACAGTAAAGGATGGCTTATACTTTACAAAGAATAATAACGGTATGTTACCAGATGTTCCGAGTGACATTGTATCATATAACCCGAATACCGGTTTACTATATTATAACGAATTAACTGACGGTGCACCCGCGCCTAACGCACCTTATGGTGTTGGTACATTTACGTATCAACCTGACTTTAGTTTAGATGCTCTTTCATATAACGGGTTTGATTATGATGGAAATGTATTTTATATAGACTCGTTGGACAGCGAACCCTGTACATTAGGTTCTTATACACATTCATACACAGAGCCGTCCAATTTTAAAGATATAAGACAGACCGGCCATGAAACAGTGTTAGACACATCAATTAATACAGTTTCTACAAAGAAACCGCTCTACTACACAAGAGCTGTAGAATACGGTGATCTTTACTTTAGAAACGCTAACAGTACAACCATTGGACCGGCATCTGCTACATTAAGTGCAGCGCTATTAAATTATCCACAGAACATAAAAGAAGAAATATACAACAAGCTCATTAATTTTGAAGTTTACTACGATGTCTTGCAGCTTGAAACAGAGAACTATTTAATTTTCGATAGACTGCAGTTTGACTATAATACAAACAGTATTACCGGATCGGTAAATGAATTTAGATACTTTAACCGCGGTGAATTACCGGACTTAGAACGGTTCTCTAATGTGTGGTTCAACGAAAGTGACAACACTCTTATGTTCTGTAAGACAACTTTATTACGTGATAGTTTAAGCGCTTCAAATTATAAGGTTGTATACCCCACGATATACAGAATTAATTTAAATAACCAGCAAATAAGTGAAATATACCCTGCAAAAGCGGTATCAGATCTTGTATTCAACGATTTAAGTGTATTCTCATTGAACGGTAAAGGTATTGAACTCAATATTGTGGAAATTGAAAAGCCAGTATTTAACTTTAGCCCTGAAACAGGCTTTTATACCCTTACATACCTCGGTAAAGATACAGCAGATTGCTTCTACATTGTAACTACACGATTTAGATACGTTAATAACACAGTACAGAACATTACATGTACCTTACACACACCTGTTATAGATGTATATGACATTACTTTTGGTAACCCGCAAGGCAGCCCATATCTCGAAACGTATACAACGCTTGGATCTGCAGCAGGTTACTTTAACGCCGCAGATAACACCTTTACATTCGGTTACGACGTGACAGCTTAATTAAGAGTAAGCAGATATTTTAGCGTATTTAACGTAGCAAGCATTTCGTCACGAATATTAAGCAAATCTGTATCAATATCCTTTAGCTCACTAGTTAATGCGGTCAAATATGAGATGTATGAATCAATCACCGTAAGATAACCATCATCAAAATTCGATAATTCAATACTATATTTTATACTCGCCTTTGTTTTACCGTATTTACCAATAAAGACCTCTACAAAGTCATCAATTAAAGTATCTAAGCTTTCATATGCCTTCCCGAACGCTTTATGCTGAGCATAGCTCGATGTCTGCCAATGAAAAATTCTTAATTGATTCTGTATTTCAAGAAGAGGTGTAATTAGTCTCACAATATTATTTATTCCTTCACGTTAAAAGCAGAGCATAGCAATGATACAGTATCAGTCTGTATAGTAGCTTGAGCTATAGGTAGATAGGACTCATAATCACCATAGGGATCTGCGGTAACTGCAGTTGTAAGTACATCTGTCGGAACGTTCACTGGTTGTTTAAACAAGGGGTTTTTATTAATTTTATCTAATATGAGTATCAGTAGTTGAAAAAGAACAATATCAGAGTTTGCCTCATTTACAAACTCTATAATATCATTTTTTATAAACTTACCCTTTAATACTTCAAACGGATTTGCATAATGACCAAATACAAAGTGTGGTAAATATTTGGTAGTTATTGTAGCACAATCCTTAATTACATGAAACGCAGACGGGGTCTGTATAGTTATACCTGTTTCTGGTCGATCTGCTGCTTTTTTAGCCGGACCGTAAAGCTTAGCCTCTTTTATTTGACTGTTTTGTAATATAAGATCTATAAATTTCATTTTCCGCAACACTTTAACATAGCTTCAATTTCATGCTTCATATAATTAATAGGATAATATGTAAATTTACAGGTATTTCTATCATAATACATTACACCGAGCTGATTAACTCGTCTACCTGTAATATTTTGAAACATATACGCATAGAGAGAGAGTTGTAAACCGTATATAGAGTACTCACAGGCGGGTAAGTGTTCGAGAGGTGTCAAGAGGTAATCATTGTATTGGCTATAAAGATTAAATTTCTTATTTGTCTTAATGTCAAATACACTAAAACCACCTTTATCCTCTACACGTATGATATCTGCTGTACCAGCAACCTTATACTCGTGATTATATACCTGATGCTCTATTAAAAGATCATCCCCTTTATTAATAATATTTAAATCTATATAGGCTTGTACCACATCAACAAATGATACATCGTATGTACCTAATTTATTGTATTGTTCAATAGCAGCATGTATTGCTGTACCATACTCTTTACTCTCATCGTTACTCTTCTTCCACTTTAACTTAATTTCTTCAACAGTTGTTTTTTCTTTCTTCGCTACCCTTTCAGCAATAAGATCAGCCTCGAACGGTTTCTTGAACTTATGCAGCAAAGTTGTCGCAGATGTATATTTGTCACCGGTATATGCGTTCTTATACGTGTGTTGTATGGGATCAAAGACAAGCATAGTAAATTATTCTAAAGAAACAATAAGAGATTTAATTTTTGAACTTAAATCTCTGACTATTTGTATACTCTCGTCTTTAAAAAGCTTAACATCCAAACAAGCATCAATAATACCATCGAGTGTTTTTATATCCGATATTGTAAGTTCTGTCTCTACCTCAATAAGTTCATTCTCGCTACTTGTATTTCCCATATATGTATATATTATACTAATATAACCAGATTTCAACAAAATGTTATTGTTTAAATTTAAACCAACAGAAAAAACATTCTTATGGCTTGAAGAGCATAAGATTAATTGCTTGGCTATGGAAGCGGCTTTGACTCTCCTCTATAGTGAGATTGAACCAACAATTCTAACACGAACAAAGACACTAACCATTCAAGTACTCTACGGTGCTGATGCCAGTGAGTATACATTCACTACCGACAAAATTTGTCTATGTGACAAGCCCGATGATAATGCAAAATCAAATAAGCAAATGAAGCTCGCTATTTTTGATCATTTTCTACATGAATTTCGTCATTGGATGCAAAGCAAAATATACAAGGTTAGTTGGACGAAATTAACGTACGATGAGGAAGATGTACAGCGAAACTCGCACGCATATTTTAGGAATGAATACGAAGTTGATGCACGAAGGTTTGCACGCGCGTATCTAAAGAAGTATTATAGATATTATAAACATTTCGAAAAAAGTTAAACTAATTACCTTGACCGTGGTTATTCATAAAAGCCTGCCATATTAGCTCGAGATATTTAACCTTCAATTTACTCATAGTACAATTTGTACATCCCTGAACAGATATTTCACTGAGTTCATGCTTATACTGCTCACGTAATGCCTCGCAATTCGGTATATTGTCAGGACAACTGTCTTCAATATTAAAAAATCTATTATAGTCTACATGCATGTTTCCACTAATTTAGCTTCCGCCTCTCTTCGCTCAAGAAGACCATCTAAGCCTTTACCTTCCCAGATTCTTTTCATCTTACGAAATTCCTTAGCAATCCCCTTATAGTTCTTCTTCGGAACCAAGTCTCTTATGTTCCTCATCTCTACACGACTGTCTCCAGTCAGTGAAGAACCTCTATTGAACACTAAAGACACAATAGCGCCATAAGCATCATCGCAGAGTTGATCTAAACCAGGAAACGCTCTTTCAGCAAGTCTAGAAAACTTTGTCCAGATAAGATTATTGAAAATATCTAATGCTTGATCCCAAGCTACTACTATGCCACTATTCTTATGTTGACTTGTGTAATCTTTACCAGACTGTCCTTTCTTACCAGATGCACCTTTAACAATATCTAATTGCTTCTTTGGCAGGAAATTAAATATCTTTTCTAATTCAGTAGGTGTGTAGTACGCGCAATCGATTCCTATTCCAAGAGTCATTCCACTAGCCCCTCCTGGCCATGTAGGTTTAGCTAAAAATTTATCATAGTATGATTTACCTCCGCCTACTTCATATTTTAAAATTAAATCTAATGCTTTAGGTGATGGTTTTTTCATATTATTACCCCCGAAATATCATAATCGTCTTCTTTTGTATTGTGAGTTAAAATTACTTCCTTCTGTTCTACTATAACTTCTCCCTTTACTTCAGCGTTTGAAGCACTGTTATATTTTAACTCTACAGCAGCTTGAACACCGAGATATGAGGCAATGATAATGGCAAATATCTCTATGGTCTTAGAAAAAAGAGTCACAAAAGCTGTTACATGCTCTGGCATCTGTATAGCTAAAAGAATAGCAACACTAGAGTAATATAGAGCAGCTAACATTAAGACTGATGTGAAGATAATAAAGAATTTCTTCGAAGAAAGATGATTAGTATTCTCCATCTTTGTTTTTAACACAGTAGGTGTATTGGGTGGAGCAACACCATTCTGCAAGAATGCAGTCGTGGATTTAGCTATATTGACAATATTCTGCCACATATAGATATTTATCTTTTAAAAAAGTTTAAACCCACTATTCATTCTAAGGTAGACATAACCACCAATCACGCCAAGAAGAGCTACGATAATAATATTTCGCCAAAGAATAGCTAAATCCTTCTCTACTAACTTCTTTTGCATAATGTTAAGATCTTTTACCATCCTGTCTCTCATTTCTTGTTGCTTTGTACGTTCAGCATCAAATTCAGATCTAGCTTTTGTTAAGAGCTCATTGTCTTTCTTTAATTGAATAGCAATATCCTTATCCTTTAAAAGATTATCGTAATCCGTAGAGTTAACTACTACAACTTTATCACTCTTATATTGTTCTGGAACAATTACAATCCTCTGTTTTGAGTCATTAACCTGTATTGGTTTTTGATAAACAGCACTAATTTGAATTCTTTTCTTAGGAGGGTTAATTAATTTTGTAGTTTCACTGATATAACTCTCAGCCAAATCAATTCTAGCTAAATCAATGGAATCTTTAGTAGCATAAACAGACTGACTTACTGCTTCTGTTTGTTTTTCGGTGTATACGGTACACCCTGTTAAAAGCATACACACTAAAGCTAATCTTTTCATATTAATATATTTATTTAATTTACTCAAAACATCAAACGGTACTATTGAACAGTCCCCAAAACTCTCCCACCCACAGGTTTATTACGAACGTTACTGTATCCTATTATATAAGGACCCGGGACACCAGTGCTTCCTATACTGCTTGTGCCTCCCTCTAAAAGACCGTTATTAGTAATTGTTGTTGGTCGTGTGAGCTGAACGGCAGGACCGCCCGGTACGTTAATAATATAATCAAGAACAGCTACACCGCCTCCGCC
>B570J29032_109959583_pt1 | contig 34932 bp, 37 predicted proteins | sample LakMenEpi16Nov12_FD_29032 | JGI IMG/M metagenome (IMG submission 29032) | reverse complement strand
GGCTGATGTACTCGATGAGCGTGTAGTCGAAGACGAACCAGCCGTTGAACCTGTTTTAATCTCTGAAGGTATCCCGGCAAAGCCTGCGGTTTACGACAATGGAAACCTAATCTCTGAGGCAACGGAGGAAGTTCCTGCGGTTTACACCGAGGGAGTTCCTGCCAAGACCCACAAGGAAGTAAAACTGAAAGCCGAGTACACGGTAGAGATTGAAGATATTACAGCACAGCTTGAGCAAGAAAAGATAAATAAAGAATCATTAGAATATCTTGCCTCGACTGATTGGTTAGTAATTAGAGAAATGGATGCTGGAATTCCTTGCCCTGCAGAAATTAAAGCAGAAAGAGCTGCAGCTAGAGCTAGAATCGTGAGGTAATTGTGTCTAATACAAAAAAGGTAATGAGCGATAGAGATTTTCAGCAAACATTGAAGCTATCGTTCAATGACGCAGATGCTTCCCTTAGCACAAATGGATTTCTTATTGCTAAGGTAGGAAGAAGAGTAGAAGTTGATGTATCGGGAGGAAGTGTTGCTGTTTACACTTTCATAGAAAATGGAGTAACCTTGTACGAATACACTATCACTTATACTGATAATACTCGTACACAAATGGTTTCTGCCGAAAGAACTGCTTAAAAATACGGAAAAATTATGCCTGTAATTTTTGATGTTTTCACCGGACAAATAATCGATACTGGAGCAGCATCTTCACCTAGCGTGTCTATAGGTGGTCCGGTAACAGGTGCTAATGCTAACTCAGTGTTGGTGGTAGATGGATCTCTTACGCTTCAAGATGTACCACTTACTAATGGCGAATTAGTAACTTCTCAAGGCGGATCATTAGTAGCGTCTTCCATTACCGGAGATAACGCTAATCAAATAAGCGTAGATGCCACTACTCATGCGAATGAAATACGATTAAGCCTTCCACAAGACATAGGCACAGGATCTACCGTAACTTTTAATAGTTTAAATCTCACTGGAACATTAGATACTACTCTTGCTAGTGGTACATTAAATATTGGACCTACCAATGCATCTACCATCAATATTGGTAATGTTGGAGCAACGGTCAATATTCAAGGTACTACCTTCTATCAAGATGTCACTAATCTTAATGTTAAAGATAAAAACATTACATTAAACAGCGGAGGAAGTGCTGGATCAGGTGGTTCTGCCGGATTGCATGTAGAAGAAAATGCAATAGTAACCGGTTATGTAGAGGTCAGCACTGACCGTCTTAGCTGGATTTTAAAATCTCCAGATACCGCAGGAGTAGTAACATTAACTCCCGGTTCTGCAGGTATTACCATCGATCAAAGTAGTCATGATCCTGTTACTATTGATGGCGTAAATGGTAACGGGCTGAATGTTACTGGACAAGTATTGTCGCTAGACTTAGCTAGTGCTTCTACAAATGGCGCATTAAGTTCTACGGACTGGAATACTTTTGATGGAAAACAAGACGCTTTAGGATTTACTCCAGAAGATGTTGCAAATAAATCTACCAATACTGCTCTTGGTACTTCTGACACTTTATACCCTTCACAAAATGCGGTAAAAAGTTATGTTGATGGTGTAGCCGGAAACTACTTACCAGTAGCTACTTTTGATGCTTATAATTTAGTACAAAAAGAACCTACTGGATTTGCAGATGCCTCTACTACAACAATATCTTTTAATGACGCTACTCGTGAATTTACTATTGCTCCAGTATCTGGAAGTTACGATGTATATGTAAAAGGTGCAAAATATACTAAATCTGCATCTTTAACTACTACTATTGGTACTAGCACAGGCAGTCATTATATTTATTTCGATGCTAGTGGTAATCTGACTAATACCGATGTTTTTAATTCAAATATATTTTTAGATAATGCTTTTGTATCTATTGTATATTGGAATAATACCACTGGTTCTCATGTATACTTCGCAAATGAACGCCATGGTCTAGTTATGGACGGTATGACTCACACATACCTTCATACGGTATTTGGAGCCAGATTTTTATCAGGCGGAGCATTACAAAACTTCTCCGTAGATGGCACTGGAAATACTGCTGCCGATGCTCAATTTACTTCTGACTCCGGTTCTATTCGTGACGAAGATTTATTAATACAATATTTAGCACAATCTCAAATTCCCATTCTTTATAGAATAAATACTGAATGGCGCAAAAAAGCAGCAGATGCATATCCCGTAATTTATAGCGGTACTGCCGGATACACTGGATCACATGGTCGCCTTCCTTACAATTTACTTAGCGGAGGAAACTGGTCTTTATCTGAAGTGCCAAATAATCAATATGTTTTAGTACATATTTTTGCTACTAACGACATAGATAATCCAGTAGTCGGCGTACAAGGCATCAATGCATACAACACAATAGTTAGCGCAAGAACTGGAGCAATTAGTGAAATAACATCTCTTACCGGTTTACCATTCGCAGAATTTGTAGCGCTTGGTACGGTTATTTTTGAAACTGCTGATGGTTATCCTAATGTTCCCAAAGCTCGTGTTCGGTCTACCGACACTGGTGCAAACTATGTAGATTTTAGGGGTACTCAAACCTACACTCCATCTGGAGCAGTGGCCAGTTCTCATAGTCTGCTCTCTAATTTATCAAATGACGACCATTTGCAGTACTTTAACCAAGCTCGAGGCGATGCTCGGTATTATACTCAAACTCAGGTAGATACTCTCTTAACCGGTAAACAGCCTGTTGGTAATTATATTACCGATCTTACCGGAGATGTTACTGCTACCGGACCGGGCTCTGTAGGCGCTACATTAGCCGCCGTAGGAACGGCTGGCACCTATGTCAAAGTAACTACCGACACAAAGGGCAGGGTTACTTCTGGATCCGCTCAAATCGACGCTACGACCGATATAAGCGGTATCCTGCCATTTGCTAATGGCGGATTAGGGTTTAATACATATCCCGGCGCTAACTATGTCATAGGCTTTAATAACGCTAATAATGCCATTGAATCTAAGAATATTGCAGCAGGTACAGGTATTAGCATTAGCCATGGAGCTAATCTTATTACCATTAGCGCAAGCGGAGCATCTAGTGGAGATATTCCTCCTACCACTTGGAACGGTTTATTAAATAACTTTACCAATCAATATATTACTGGACTAACATTCTCGTATTCTGTGACCAGTTTTATTGTTTATATGAGCATCTATATCGACGCTACTACAGATCTTTATACTTCTGTCGAAATTAGAGGGCTTAGAAAAGATCCATCTAATTGGTCTAGCTATGAGCTTCAATTTAACTATATTGGCGATACTATTTCTTTATTAGATTTTAACATGGTTAATAATGGACAAATGATGATGACTATTGGGAACATTGCCGGATTCAATAACGCTGTAGTAAAATTTAGGGCTTTATCTTTAACTTAATCAAATTTTAACAACTATATACATGAGCAGAAAGATCACTTTAAGAGATTATAATCAGATTACTGCGTTTGAGCATGATGAATCTCTTGACGCAAAGCGTGTCATAGTGGTCGGCGGAGAAATGCCTACCTTTAACATTCCGGAACTTAAAATGCCTGAAATACAAAAAATTGAAGTTCCTGTAATAATCACTCAAAAAGAACTACAAGTAGAACGCATAGAAGTTCCCGTTATTGTAAAAGAAACAGAAATTAAAGAAATCGAAAAACAAGTCATAGTACTACAAAAAGAATGGCAAGTAGAACGAGTAGAAATTCCTATCGTTCAAAAAGAAATAGAAGTTATCGAAAAACCTGTAATTCTTAAAGAAATTGTACAACAAGATTTACCAAGTTGGATTAAGGCATTGTTAGCAGCACAAGCCTTAATTTCATTAATAATGCTGTTAAAAAAATAAGCTATAAAGTAGGAGAAATACAAATGGCTATTATGACCATCACTATTAACGCTAGCAAACTTTCTGTTGGCGATATGAACGCTAAACTTAAAGATGCGGCAAACCCCCAGTCTGGAATGGTAGAACTGGAAAACCTCATCAAAGGAATTGAAGCAGGAACTGTAGACGCTACTGTTGCTGTTGCCGTTACTGGCGGAAATTCCGTTACTTACAATCTGTCTTAATTAGAGGCAAAGTAAATGAAACACAAGTTACATCAATTGATGAAGAAAAAAGCCGATAAAGGTGAAGTTCTTTCTGAAAATCATGCCAAAGCAAAATCCGGTATTCTGGAAGATTTGATTGGTGAAATGATGGACATGGAAGGCGATAAGGTTAAAAACCTTAAAAAAGTCACCGTTGCTTCTGATTCGCCAGAAGGACTCGAAAAGGGTCTCGATAAGGCAAAAGAAATTGTTGGAAATAAAGATCTCGCTCCCGAAATGATGTCTGAAGAAATGCCAGAAATGGCTTCTGAAGAAGAAGAATCCGAAGAAGAAGAAGCTCCTGAAATGGAAGCATCTGAAGAGGAATCTGAAGAAGAGGGTGAAGAGAAAAAAGTTGCCGATTTAGAAGAAGAAATTAAGAAGCTTAAAGAAAAACTCGCCAAGCACAATCTTGCTTAAGGGGTGCTAAATGGCAAACGCAAAACCGTGGATGACAACGGACGATCTGATCGCCTCGATAAAAAGGCGTATATCGTTCCCTATTAGTCAAAATTCGCTTAAATATAGTGATTTGGTAGCTTTTCTAAACGAAGAGTTGCAGCTTAGTGCTGTGCCTTCGGTAAAGATGGAGCATGAAGAATACTTTATCTACAAGCAAACTGTGGATTTAGTGAATGGAGTGAGCCGTTACGAGATACCAAATAGAGCGATTGGCATGACTTTGCGTGACTTGAAGTATTCCGATACATACGGAAACTTTTACGACATGAGTCGTATTGCTCCGGATGATAAGGCATTTTTTCAACAAAGCAACGGATCAAATCAAACAATCTCTAAATATTATCTGGAAGGTAATGAAGTAGTACTTACTCCTCTTGTACAATCTGGTGCAAATGGAAAGCTAAACTTCTTTATTTTTCTAAGACCAAATGCATTAGTAAACAATGATAGAGCTGCTATTATTCAAAACTTCAAAAAAGATATTGAAGTCGTTAATAATACAAACATAGAGGCTGGTGATAAAATATATATTGGATTGGGAAATAACTCTCCTACACCCGATCTTTATATTTTTGAAGCAGTAACGGTGATTGATCCTCTTAATCCTAACTATCAATTTGTTATAGGCGCTACGAATGTTTTAACGGCAGTTAATTTAAATACTGCTATTAATGCTGCAAATTTATCTGGCGTTTCTTCTAATGTGACTGCAAACATTGTAACAGTTACATATAACGATATTTACGATAGTTTTACTTTGATTAAAAAAGAAAATGCTTTAAATCCTCAAGGGTTTGAAATAGATAATCAAAACTTATCTATTAATTTTAATCAGCTTCCGTCGACATATACTGATCCAGAAACGATGGATGTAAGTTCTTTATATTCCGTTGGGTCTTTAGTGGATTTCTTACAAACGAATCCCGGCCACCGTACTTATACATATGACATTCCAATTGTCGCTATTAGCGGAACCGTTGCTAAGTTTTCTGTATCTAGTCTGCAAACATATTTAAACAATAGCAGCGGTGGAAGTCTTTCGTTTTTTAATATTAAAATTGGAGATTACATTTGTTTACAAAATGAATGTATTATTCCTCAAATTCCCCCTGAATTACATAATGCTTTGGCAGAAAGAGCCGCTTCTCGTGTATTAATGGCTATTGGTGATGTGCAAGGATATCAAATTAGCCAATCTAAATTAGCAGAAATGAATAAATATCAAGAAACGCTAATTGGATCGAGAGTAGAAGGCAGTATCTCAAAAGTTTTTAATCGTTATTCATTATTGCGTTTAGGTAAGAGCCGCTTCAGAAGGAGGTACTAATTGGCCTCGCAGATTAACCTCAAAGCATTGGGTTTAAATTATAGCCCCAACAATCTGGCTTTGCCGGAAGGTTCGCTCGTTGTCGCTGACAATGTCATTATTCGTCGAGATAATGTCGTTGAATCCAGAAGAGGATACAATGAATATACTGACATTCTAGGAGATGGAACGAAACGATCTAAGCAGGTTATTGCATATAAAAATCGCATTCTAAATCATTTACATCAAACTCTTCAATACGACACGGGAGAGGTTGATATTAACGGAAAAGCGATTTTTGCTGATTTTGCCGGAAGCATAGAAGAAGTAGAAGATGGTTTAAGAATAAAATCCATTCAATCTAATAAGAATTTATATTTTACTACTAATAAAGGGATTAAAAAGATTGCAGCCAGAAGTCCTGCAGATTTTACTACCGCATCAGGATTTATTAAAGATGCCGGTGCAGTAAAAGCTGTAAATTTTTATGCCAATTTGGACATAGTGCAGGGCCAACAAACAGGATTTCTTCCTTTAGATGCTACAGTGGCTTATCGAGTAATTTGGGGATACAAAGACTTAAACGATAATCTTATTTTAGGAGCACCAAGCGATAGTATTGCGGTATATAATTATCTTTCTTCTGTAACTGCAATGGATATTAATGCGCTTTGTTTGACCTTAGATAATCTACAGCAAAACGGCGTTACATATTTTTCTGTAATACACAATATAAACACTAACGCATTAAGCGAAACATTCAATACGACATTTTCTCAGGAATTTTATACAGAAAAAAATGCTTCTGCTGAAACAATGCGTACTAATGTTGTAGATATTGCCACTTATATCGATAGATTTTCGCTTTTAGCCGATACAAATGCTATTGCTAATAATAAACCTTTACAGATTAGCACATTTGAAACTACAGGTTCGCAAGGAATTGTAACTTTTTCTTCTGGTAATCCTACTGAAGTATTTAGAGTAGGAGATAGAATTGAGATACAAGGAGCTGGAGCAACATTTAATGCTCTAAATAATACCACCACTACTCCTTTTTGGTTAATTACAGAAGTATCTGCTACTACAATAAAGTTCTCATCTACTGCAGCAGCAGTACCGGCAGCAGCACCTGCAGCCACTACAAACATTTATTCTTACAATTATCGCAATATTGTAAATACTGCTCAAAATGATGTTACCGCTCAAGGATCTCCAACATTTGCAGAGTCTCTTGTAAATTTAGATATTCCGCTTGATGTTCCAAATTCTGTTTGGGCTAATATTTATTCAAATGTTTATTATATAATTTTACAATTAAAGACGGATGCCGCTCTTCCTTCTTCTAAATATATTTCTTCAGCACTATACAATGTTTATCTTTTAGATTTTCAAAGCACTACCGAGGCAAATGTAAAGCTTCAGATAAATATTCCTTCTACTATCCAAAACAATCCAGATTATTTTGTTCAAGTATATCGCACTCGAAATTTTGTGGCGGGACAAAATGCAATATTGGGTATCGATGTAACGCCTGATGAGGAAATGAACCTTGTATACGAAGCATTTCCTACTCCAGCAGAATATGCGGCTTTGCTATTAGAGTTTATTGATACTTATCCAGAAGATTTAAGAAATACAAATACTCCTTTGTATACAAATCCTGCTACTGGAGAAGGCATTAATCAAGCAAACGATATACCGCCGATTGCTAAAGACATTAACTTTTTTAAGAATGTTACTTTTTACGCAAATACAAAAACTCGTCATCGCATAAATCCTATTACATTGCTCGGAACAAGTAATATTAATGATGGGGATAAAATTATTATATCAGATGGAACCACTGCAGGAACCACTGAATATACATTTAATTTAGGTTCTCCGGAAATAAATACATTTACTTTTGATAACAGCACTACTGTAGCCGATCTTCAGAATAAATATTTTACAATGAATTCTGCAGATGACGAAATTTTTTATTATTTTTGGTATCGTTTAGATAATGTTGGCGTAGATCCTCTAGTGCCAAATAAAATTGGAAAAGTAATAGATATTTTAACCGGAGATACATTAGCAAAAATATGTGTTAAAACCATTAATGCTATAAACTCCCTTAGCTACGATTTTACTGCAATTACCAATAATACTTATACCATTACAGTTACTGCAGCAAATGCCACACAAGGGGATATTTACGAAGATACAAACGGTAGTTTATTCACCGTTGTTAGTACGATCAGTGGAGGCACTACTTTAGTAGTTATAGGAGATACTAATCCCGTTGCTGGTCCAAGTAATTTGTCGCTATTACAGGGATCTGGAGACCCTACAATTTCTTATTCTGCGTTCACTTCAATAACTAATGTCGTAATTAGCGAAAATGTAAATGAAGGCATTACTTCAGATGCTACCATTGGAGATATAAATGCTTCTAAACTTTCTTTGTCTATCGAGCAAGGTAGTGGGGAAGATGCATTAAACAATAAAATACTTTTATCTCAAGTGGATTCCCGTGCTCAAGCCATTGATATTACCGCAAGATCGATGGTTTCGGTTATAAATAAAAATATAAATAGTCCCATTAATGCATATTATATTTCTGGATCTACTACTTTACCGGGAATAATGAATTTAGAATCTAAAACTCTTTTAGATATTCCTATTTATATAATGGCTCAAAATTTAGCGGTAGGTACTTCTTTTAGCCCAGACATCGCACCATTAAATAGCGCCGATCAAACTGCTAGTAAATATATCACATCTATTACTCCGGGAAATCCATGTACAATTACTACAAATATTCCGCATGGATTGATGACCGGAGATAAAATTATCATTGCAAACACAATTACAAATGCTGATATTAATGGCATTCATACTATCATTCGTACTGGTGCTAATACATTTACTATACCGGTAAATGTTATCACTGTTACTTCATTTGCTGGAGCTTGGTCTAAACTTTCAGATACTGTAGTTTCTTCAAATGAAAAGAAACCAAATCGCATTTACTACAGCAAATATTTACAACCAGAAGCTGTTCCTATTCTAAATGCTTTGGATGTTGGATCTGAAGATCAAGAAATATTGAGAATATTTCCTCTTAGAGATAGTTTGTTTGTTTTTAAACAAGACGGATTATTCCGTATTTCTGGTGAAGTAGAACCATTTGTTATTACACTTTTTGATACAAGCTGTGTGTTAATTGCTCCAGATAGCGTTGCTGTTGCAAATAATATTATTTATGCTTGGACTAATAAGGGTATTTCAAATGTAACTGAAGCTGGCGTTACCGAAATTAGCAGACCTATTGATACCCAAATATTAAAATTAGCATCAAGTAATTATAATACTTTTAATAAAGTTACATGGGGATTGGGATACGATAGCGATAACAGTTATACAGTATTCACCAATTCGCAAATTGGAGATCAATACGCTACTGTAGGATTTCGTTTTTCTAACCTAACAAATACATGGACAAACATTAAAAGATCTCAAACCTGTGGAGTAGTTAATCCGTTTGATGATAAAATATACACAGGATCTGGTACTTACTCTTTAGTGGATCAAGAAAGAAAACAGTTTAATAGATTAGATTATTCTGACAGGGATTTTGGAGTACAATTAACCGATACTAATATTTTAAATGGCGGAGGTACGCTTCGTTTAGCTAGTGTTAGTGGAATTAAAGAAGGTGATGTAATCACTCAAAATCAAATACTAACTATTTATGCATACAATTCTCTTTTAAATAAATTGGTATTTGATCCTAGTACACAAAATCCATATGACACTTTAACAATCACCACTGGAGCGAATTTAAGAACTGCTATAGTGAATTTAGCAAATTTGTTGGACACAGATGTGGGTCTTACTTCTACGAGCTATTTTGCAAATATTGGTGATTATACTGGCATTATTACCGATGTAACTCCGGACATAACAAATACAATAATCACAACAAGTACTCCGCACGGACTAATTACTAATCGACGAGTTACTATAAGTGGTACTAATGGGACCATTACTCCTAGTATTAATGGTACTTATTCAGTAACAGTGACTGGACCTAATACCTTTACTATTCCGGTGGTCATTATTGTGGGTGATAGTAACCCATTAGGGGTAGGATTGACCTACTCCACCAATCAAAATTTGCAAACACAAGAAGATATTGCTGCTTGCTATAACATCATTATTAATATGCTTAATGAGTTAACTAGCGGCACTTCTTTTAAGAATTATGCAACAGTATCTAGCAGTCAATTGTATGAGGCTGTTATATTGTCTGTAAATAAAGCTTTAAATATTCTTACGGTTAATTTACCGCTTCAATGGATCGTGGGTCCAGCTCAAATCTATAGTTCTATTGCTTGTGAATTACAGTACGCTCCTCTTATATTTGGCGATCCTTTAAGATTAAAACAAATATACGAAGCTACTCTTATGTTTAATAATAAAGCATTTACGAGAGCTACTGCTTCGTTTAGTAGCGATTTAAAACCAGAATTCTTTCCTATTGATTTTTACGGTCAAGGAAGCGGTATTTATGGTCATTATTCAGAACCGGGATATGGTTTTGGATTTTATGGAGGGGAAAGCAACTCTGCTCCATTCCGTACTATTATACCAAGAGAAACTCAAAGATGTCGTTTTATCAATGTAAAATTCTCCCATAATGTCGCCAGAGAACTTTGGTCGCTTTATGGCATAACTCTCACTGGAAATGTACAAGAGAGCACGAGGGCATACCGTTGAAGCTGCCTAGTTATCGACGCATTATTAAAACCGATTATGCCGAAGAATATCAAGCTTTGGTGGAAAAAATGGCGGTATCCATCAATTACGGGTTTGATAGTTTATATGACGCATTAAATAAGAAGTTAACATTTAATGATAATATTATTTCTACTTATGCAGAATTGAATGTTGTCGTCGATGTTGATGGAGTTCCTCAAAATGGCACCGTTTTTAAATTAGATGCATCTCAAACTAGCATTAGGGGCTTAATAGTACTTGATTGTTATACTTTGAAAACGCCAAACAATCCCCCTAATTCTGCTCCGTTCGTTTCTTTTGGAAAAAGCGAAAATAGCGTTATTTTACGCCGCATTACGGGACTTACTCCCGATGTTATTTATACAATAAAATTATTAGCAATTTAATAAATTTTAACAACTATAGGTAGGTTAATAATATGCCAATTATCTCAGCTAATCAACAACAACCATCTAACGAACCAGAATCCACAATGCCAGAAGGAAGGCGACAAAGGGGTACTGGTTTTACTAATATTGGTCGCATTCTAGGAGCTAATATTGGTGCTGGTCAACAAATGGGTCAGCAGGTGGGTCAAGCTTTGGGTCTTCAAGCAGGTCAAGTAAGGGCCGGTGCAGAAAGAAGTGCTCAACAATTTCGCACTCAAGCGGAAGAGGCAAGATCAAAAGCATTACAAGATATTTCAGGTGTTGGTCAATTTTTGGGAGCAACTCCCGCATCTGTACCTCAAGGGCTTGCCGGTCTTAGTGAAGAGCAAGCAAAGACTGCTGGAGAAAAGTTAAGAGGTGCAAAATATGCTGGACCATCAAAAATGATGGGAGCCGAAGGACTACAGAAAAAAGCTGGTACTTTAGGCGAAGCGGCTATTTATGGTTATGGCGGTCCCGGTGGTCAAAGACAACTTCTGAGACAAGCGGTAGCAGCTCCCGGCACATACACATCCGGTCAATCTATTTTAGACCAAATTTTACTTGGGCAATCCGCAGCAGGACAAAGAGCAGTAAGAGGTGGGGCACAAGAAGCATTAGGCACAAAACAGGCCATTGGTGGATTACTCGGCACAACAGCACAAAGAGCTAAAGATATCGAAAGTGAAGTAGGTAAAGAAAAAGAAAGAGTAGGCAAAGGTGCTTTGGAATATCTTAGTGGCATTCAAGAGCAAGCTACAAAACAAGGCGAACAATTTGCTTCTGAAACTCGCAGAGCAAATGAACTTTTAGCTGATCCTACTCAATTTGGAATGAAAATGGATCCGAATTTAGGAAGAGTGTACGATCCTATTAAGGCAGAAGAAGATAAAAGAATTATGACCACTTTAGGTCAAAGAGGATTGGGTACAGGAGTTTTGGTAGATCCGTCACAAAGCGATTATTTAACTACTGTATTGCAAGGTCTTGCTACTGGAGAGACAAATATTAACGCTCCATACTATCAAGGGCCACAACAAGAAGCCGCTCGCAATTTAGCATTGATGACAGGACAAACCGATTTAGCTAAAACTATTCAAGAAACTAGCCCGTTTAGAACTGCAGTGTTTGCAGGAGAAGAAGATATTAAAAAGGGGCAAACATATCAGGATATGATGAATGCTATTCCTGAACCTGTTTCGCAAAATATAGATTTACAAAGTAAGGGACAATATTTATTAAACGCACTAAATAATAACACAAGTGATTTTGGAAAATTACCAAATTATAAAGAAATTTATGAACAAGTAACAGGAAGAGATTTAAATATTCCTAGAGACAAAGTTGAAGGAATGCGTGTTTTATTAGAAACCGGATTATATCGATTAAAAGAACAAGAAAAAGCACTTAGAAATGAATTTTTAAGTAAAAGAATGACTCTTCAAGATTATTTAAATCAAATGTTTGGAACAGTATATACTTCTGATCCCACTAAAGGAATTACAATGGGAGAACTCCCTCAAAGAACTGGTCCGAGGCAGGTGTAGTTTATGGCAAAAGGTAAAGCAATAGGTACAGGATTAGGTGCAGCAGGAGGAGCTTTTTTTGGGGTTCCCGGATTACTTGCCGGATCTGCAATTGGCGGAGCTTTAGGTGGTTTATTTGATAGTGACGATGAAGCACAAGAAGCAATAAGACAAGCACTTGCGCAATTTGAAGGCATTGTACCTCCAGATTTAGCGCAAGCCATTGTCTTCACGCAATTTCAACAGGGTGGACAGTTAACTCCTCAGCAAATGGCGATGCTTCCTATCGAAGCACAAGAAGTCATTCTTCTTCAAGAAACACCAGAAACAAGACAAAGACAAGAAGCTCAATTAAGCGCATTAGAGCAATTGGCTCAAACTGGTATGGGAGCACAGGAGCGTTTAGCTCTTGAAGAATCTCGTTTAAAAGCAGCACAAAACGCACAAGCTCGCCAAGCTGGTTTATTGCAAAAGTATGCTCAAATGGGACAAGGAGGCGGTCCTGCTTCATTAGCTGCTCAATTGGGTGGATTACAACAGTCTTCTCAGGATGAAATGCTTGCTAATATGCGAGCAGCAGCAATGCAACAAGAAAACCGCAGAGCTGCAATACAAGCAGCAATGAGTGGAGCTGAAAGACTTCGTCAACAAGACTTAGGCGTTCAGCAATCTAATGTTGAAGCTCAAAGACAAAGACAGCTTTTCGATATTCAAAATCAACTTGCTCGTCAAAAAGCAAATGTCGCAATGAAGTCACAAGCGGATATTATGAATCTTCAGCGTCAGCAAGAAATTATGGATAGAAATATTGCTATGCAAAATCAAGAATTGTTGCGTAGGAAATATACTGCTCCACAACAAATGTATGAAAATCAATTGGCTTTAGCAAAAGCTAAATCCGGAATATATGGCAATCAAGGCAAGCTTGCTCAAGAACGAATGGCGGCTGAAGGTCAAAATTGGTCAAACATTAGTGGAGGATTATTGGGATTAGCAGGAACCGCATACAAGGGCGGAGCTAGCACTGAAAGTTTATATCCTTCATTTGGTAAAACTCGAGAAAGCAGTATGGGAGATTTAAGATATAAAAACCCTAGACGCTTTAGTTTATTTGGCGAAGACGAAGATCCCTCTGATTATTTTAAATAATAAGTAAAAGGACGCTGCGATGGCAAAAAGTTTAGAGGACATTATTAACGAATTAATCGATGAAAATGTTAGTGAAAAAAAATCTAACGAATTACTCGATGAATATGTTAAAAAACAAGCAGCAGCAAGAACTAAAGGTATTCAAACCAAAGGTGGAGTTTTTAATCCAGAATTTGGTGGACCAGTCAGCATGGCTGAAATGGTCGATGTTACTCCAGAAGAAATGGATATAGCTCGTAAGAGCGCAAAAGCTTTAGAAGAATATCAAACCGTTAATGAGCCAGAAGCCATAAAACAGGTTTCAAAAAAAACTAAAACTCCCGCTGAAAAAATTCGTAGAATAGTAACAAAAAGCGCAGTAGAGTCTGGAACTCCATTAAAAGTTGATAAGTTTGTTAAACAAAAAGAATTAGAACAAACTTTTAAGCCCGTATTAGAAAAAGAAGCAATTCGTGAAAATTTAAGACAGCGCTATGCCAGTAAGCTTGGATCTGCTGCTCAAAAAGCGGAGCCTGTAGTAGAGGCTGTTTCAGATGCTGAAAAATATGCATCAATAAAACCAATGGTTTCTCCATTGGAAGAGAATATAGATGCTTTAAAAAAGCTTCCTACTGACATTAAAAACAAAGTATTATCTTCTCTTTTAAAAGGTAAAACATCTGCTATTGATTTATTAACAAAAGGAGCAAAAATTGCAGCTCCTATTCAAACTGCTATTGCTGGCGCTGAAGCATCAAAAGCTGGTGGTGAATTGTTTGGATATGATAATTTAACTACAAAGCAGAAGATGGGAAAAACCGCTAAACTTCTCGGCGGATCAGCAATGGCTTCTGTACTTCCAATGGAAATTATGTCGGCTGGAGCTGCTACTCCTGTTGCCATTCCTACCGGTTTAGTGGGTGCTGGTTTGTATGGTTTGGGTGAGTATTTGGATGATTCAGGACAACCTGTCGTGTCTCCTGCTCCTGTATTTGAAGAAGATAAAAAAGAAGCAGATAAAGCTCGTACTATTGATGTATTAGATAAAGTTAGCGAAAAAGACTTACCTCAAATTTTAGAAAAAAATAGACCTCCAGTTGAAGAAGTTAAACAATATGTAATCGAACAGGCTAGAGAAAGAGGAGAGGATCCAGCTCTTGCTTTAGCTCAGATGGCGCAAGAATCGTCTTTTAACCCATTTGCGGTTAGTGAAGAAGGAGCAAGGGGATTAGGTCAACATTTTCCAACAGCATTTGACGATGCCAAAAAAATTGATACGAAAGGTACTCTTAAAAATCTTTCTTATGAAGAAGCGATGCAACCAGAAAACTGGAAAGCTCAAGTTGATGCTTTTTTTGATTATCGAAACTGGTTAAAACAAAACAGAAATCCTCAAAATGAAGAAGAATTTTTAAAGCTTTATCATGCAGGAAGTAAAGGTAAGTATTACAATACTCCTAAAAATGTCAAATATTTTAATGAAATCTTGAGAAGAAAACCTAGATACGAAAAAGAATTAACAGGTATGAATCAATTAACTGAAGAAGAACAAGAATTAGATAGAAGCCCAAGTTCTGTTGCAGCATCTCCTGAAGAAAAAGCAGATGCATTAAGAAGATTAAAAGCTTTTTTAACCTCTTCTTCTGCTAATCTTGGAGAAGAAAATGCTCCATTATCTTTTGGTCCGGTAGCTTCGGGTGAGGAATATAATAAATTTAGACAGGATCAAGAAAAGTTAATGGCGCTTAAAGATAAATATGAATATCTTAAAGGCTTAAAACAAACGCCATTCGAACGCCCTGAACCTAAAATTCCAACTGCGGAAGTACCATCAGATGCCATTACTCCTTCTACTGAATTAGAAGGATTAGAAAGAATGGCACAAACTCAAAGCGATTTTCAAGATCAATTAAAGCAAGCTCAAGAGCAAAGAAAAAGAGATATTCTTATTGGTGAAGTAGGCAAATCCGTAATGCCTATTATTTCTGGTTTATATGGAATAGGGTCTCGCTCTAAAGTAGAAGTGCCAGAAGTAAGTGCGTTTGATGAAATGATCAAACAAGCAGGAATGCCAATTGCTGAATTAAAAGAAAAAATCGCTATAGAGAAAGATGATCCAAATAGCGATGCTTCTAAAATGTTGCGTCAATTGGCAGAAGAAGATGTTTTTAAAGCTACGGGGAAAAGAGTTAATTTTGGAAATATGTCATATAACCAATTAACTGAAATATATCCAAATATATCTAGAATGGCTGAACGCCTTGAGTTAGCTAAAATTAAAGGTAAAGAAGCGGCAGAAAAACGCTCTGACAAAGAAGAGGCAAAACTTACTGAAAATCAAAATAAATTTTTAAATACAGAAGCAAGTAGAATTACAAAAAGCGATACTAGAAAAGCATATCTATTAACCGATAGCGCAATTAAAACTATTGATGATTATATTAAAGATCCTACTCCGGCAAAATCACAGGGTCTTAAATATTTGTTTCCGAAACTTATGGATCCACAAACTGGTGTTAAAGAAGGCGAATTAAGACTTCTTGGATTATCAGGAAGTGCATATTCGAAGGCACGAGAATATCTATACGATATTTTTAGCGGTAAATTTTCGAGAGAAAAAGCAGAAGATTTTAAAAATTTAATTAAAAGCCGACATCAAGTTTATTCGGATCAATTTAGAAAAGAAGTGGGTTCTATTGTTCAAAGAGGAAAAAGATACAATCTTAAAGAATCAGAAACACTTAAAAATGTTCTAGGCGAAGAAGAATATGAAAGCTTTATTGAGCCAGCGATTAAAGATTTTGCAAATAAAAACTTTAATGGTGATGTTGAAAAAGCAAAAGCTCTTTTGATTGAAAGAGGAGATATTTAAATGCTAAAATTTAAAGATCCTACTCCGGAAGAAATTGAACAATTTGAAAAAACTTATGTACCTTCTGCTGTTTCCTCTCCTGTTCCGGTAGCAGAGGAACCAATAATGGAAGAACCTTCTACTGCATCTGATTTTTTAAAAGCAGCAGGACAAGGTGCTACTCTTGGATTTGGTGATGAGCTTCTTGCTGCATTAAGAGCAGGAAGCGAAGTGGCTTTAGGAAAGCCTGAAATGTCAGACTTGGCAGAGCTTTATCGTAAATATCAAAAAATTAATGAGGAAGCCTATAAACAAGCTCAAGAGCGATCACCTATGGCAACGCTTGCTGGAGAGATATCCGGAGGTTTTTTAATTCCCGGTGGAGCTGCAATCAGAGGAGCTAAAGCACTAGGCGCTACAAGTAAATTAGGACAGGCTGCTTTATCTGGGGCATTAATAGGTGGAGTTGCTGGAGTTGGTCAAGAAAAGGGCGGAGCTTCTTTAGGAGAATTAACGGAAGCAGGAGCCACTGGAGCTGCTATTGGTGGAGGTTTAGGTGCGGTTTCAAGAGGAATGGGAGCATTGTATGAAAAAGGAACACAAGGAATAAAAAAATATATACAAGAAAGTCCTGCTGTTCTTAGAGCTATTCATGGAGCTAAATTAGAAAAATTATTAGGGGAAGAATTAGATACTATTGGTACTGCTATCGCATCAAAAGAAGGCACAGATATTGTAGTACAAAAAGTTAATAATACAGTAAACGATATCGTAGATTCATTAGCTGCAAATAGAGAAAAATACGGCAAACAAGTATTTCAAATTTACGAAAAGGCTAAAGGAAAAATACCACTTAACGATAAAACATATAATTCTATATTAAATGAAGCTCAAGAAAACCCCGAGTTTGCTTCATTATTAAAAAGTTTTAATAAAAATGTGACTTCAAAGCTTATTTCTGGTCAAGCAGATTTAAAAGATCTTGTCGATTTAAGAAAAAGCATTTTACAAAATATTAGAAGGAAAAAAGAACTTCAGTTAATTACCGATGATGATTTAGAAAAACTTATTGGTACTTTCGGTGATGATAAACGGTTGTCTGGCGGTTTAGTAAACACTATTGATAATTTATTAGAATCAAAATTACCGGGTTTAAGACAAGCTAGAACTGAATATCAAAAAGCTGCTGAAATTCCCGAAATGATTATCAACAGAAGTGATGATCCATTAGATCATGTAATTAAATTGTACGATAAAACTGACGAACAAGTTAGACAGTCATTAAAAAAAGAAATTACGAGATACATTGCTCAAATTGGTGGCAGAAGTTTTCAGTCTGTTGAAAAAGAAAATTTATTAAAAAGAATCGCAGAAGCAATGCGTACTCGCCCAACAGAGGGAATGGAAACTGTTTTAGGTAAAACAGCAAAGATTAAACCTGAAATACCCGGAGCTTCACCTGCTGATGTTTTTCAAAGAAAAGTAGAGGAAGCAGGAAAAGATGTTGCTGTTCTAAAAACATTATTAGGAGATAAACCTCTCACAGACGAAAATATTAAACAGGCAATGAGTGCGCTTGGCCCTACTGGAATTGTAGAAACGGGATTAACAGAAGCTGCCGTATCTGCAGCCAGAGCCGGTAAAACTTTGGCACCTGTAGCTAAAGGATTAAAGAAATATTCTGTAGATCAGCTTCGTGGATTTGCTGAGATGCTTAGAAAAAATCCGGCCACTAAAGAATTTGGTGAAAACGCAGTACAGGCATTAAACAATCCTTCCGATGCTGCGCAAGCTGCATTTATCAATCAAGTAATGCAGGATCCAAAAAAGAGACAATTATTAGGTATATCGGTGAATAGAAAAGAAGAAGAGTAAAATAAAGCGGAGGGGGCTTTATGGATCAGGAACATTTCGGTTTATTACAAACCATCGACAAAAAAGTAGATGAAGTTAAAGATAAGATACACAATGTCGAAATCGTTCAAGTACGAATGGAAAATGATTTAAAATATCACATAAAGCGCACTGATATTTTGGAAAAAAAAGTATTTGATATTGAAGAAAAGATACAACCAGTAGAGGCAGCTAAAGAAACTATCGTTAATATAAGTAAGATATTGGCATTATTTGCTGGTATCTGTATTGGTATTATAACTATTTTAAATTTCTTTAGAAGCTAGCGTTTCTTTTTCTTTTTTTTAAAAAGCCATTTTCATCAAGAACGCCAAGCTTCTTTAATTCCACTCTTGCATTTAAACGATCTTGTTCATCATAACCTTTTTCGACAATATCTTCTAAATAGACTGTATGGTTGCTTGCTTTTTGTCTTGTTAAGATATCTCGATTCCGAGAATTGTTGCGATCATAACAATCTTTTCTAAGAGTCTTATTGCGGTGTAAATTCTTTTTTGGCTTAGTAGTGTTTATATTTGCGTTTACATACTCTTCTGTAAACTTATTAAGCCATTCGAGTTCTTTCTCAGTTAATTTGTGTAAATAGTCATAATCTAAAAGCTCTGTTCGAGATCTTAGATTTAAACTCGGATCTAAAGCAGGATACTTACTCCTCTGCCTCCTGTTTTGTTTTTGCTTCCGGGTAAATGATTTCTTTCCTGTCTTCTTTTTTGATGCTGTACTTTTTCGCCGCCCCACGCCGTTCTCTCCCCCTGCGCCAATTGAGTACCGCCTCTACATCAATTGACTGTTTTATACTTTCATCCACTGCAAACCATTTAACATCACTGTCATTAAATTTTTTGTACTGTAAAAATAATCCGCACATTTTTGTAAATCTTAAATAACTAAGAGTACTCTTTTTATTTTTATAGCACCAAGTATCGTAGATATAATAAAGGATATCCGATTCAATATACAAAGAACCGGGTTTTACATGACACTCAGTTAAGAATTTTTGAAAATAATTACGGTAATTTTTATTTGTTAAATTAATTTTTTTAAATCTGTTCTCACTAGAATTTGTATATTCTTTGATAATGTTGAGTAGTTCTTTTATTTCTTTATTTAATTTAAGTGTAGAATTTCTGTTCTTATCTGAACCAAAATAAGAATACATTTTTAAGTTAAATATATTTCTTGAGAGTTTTTCACCTTTGTTCCATTGCTTGTATAATTGAAATAATAAATCAACACTGACAATGTGATTTCCTGATTTTATATTAAATGCATCAATAAAGGAGAAAATGTCACCGCCAGCATCATCGGGAGTTTCTTGTCCCTCTGTACTGTCATTTAGAGCTTTTAATAATTCTTCGGTGGATATTTCACCTCGCTGCCTGTCTAACAAGCAATCCTCCAGCAATAGTCACTATAATACCCAAACCAAACCAAGCCATGTTTTCCCATTTATTTAAAGATTCAGAAGCTCTCATCGTATTAATGAGGTCTTTATTTTGAGATAATAATGTATTGGTTTTTTCTACATAATAAATCTCATTATCTTTGTATAACTTTATAGATTTTTCATAAGAGGAGTTTAATGATTTTTGAAAATCTAATTCGGTCAATTTAAGCCTAACATCGTTGGCTTTATTATTGTCCATTAAGATACCAGCAAACGGAGCAATGTCGCCCTTGTTTAAAACAATGACTTCTTCTGCTCTAATGTTTGTTGAGAAAATCAGCGTTATCGCTAAGACTATGATTGGCTTTTTTAGCATCTTCCAATTCCTTTTTTATTTTTTCTCTAGCATGTTCTTCAACATCTATGTTTTGTGCGTTAGCTTGTATCTTGTCTTCAAGCTCGTTAATTTTATCTTTTGTCTTTTCGTTTTGTTCTTCGATATTTGGAATGAATTTTTTTCCAAAAAATAGCACTCCTATAATAGTAGAAATAATAGTTAACAAATACTTCATTCCGTTTTACTCCCGAGATTTTTGGCTCTGTTTTCTTTTCTGATTTTAACTTCTTCACTTGTCTTTTTGCTATGACACTTTTCGCAAATAACTTGAAGCTCAGAAGGATCGCAAAAAAGCTTGGCGATAAAGCTGTCATACCCCTCCCAACCAGTTAAAGGCACACAGGGATTAATGTGATCGATGTGTACTTTCTCCTGTAACCCTCTACATTTTTCGCATCGATAATATTCATCCACCTTAGCTCTAAGCATCACTTCTCTTCGCAAAGGAGAATGAAACCAAATCCTTCGAATGGCTGGTACTATCTTAGTTTTAGGATTAAACTTCTTCTTTTTCTTAGCCATTTAATAATTTGTCTCGATGTATGAATAAAGCCTCAGCACAAATTTCAGATTCCAAATCATCAAGTTCAAACATTTTTCGAAACTCTTTGTTTCGCAAAGCATCAATAGCAATTATAACGCCTTGACGCTTTCCTTCTTGTAATGCCATGTAAATAGGTTCGTTATCTGATTTTGTTTCCATCATTTTTTTAACGACTTTCTAAATGTGCAAACAGTACAACTAATTAATTTCCTAACTCCTAAGTCAGTAGTTTTAATGTTTCCCTTTCCACATTCTTGGCATAAAGGAGTTTTCTCTAAATGTTCTTCCTCGATTAATTCCTCTTTATTATGCTGAGGCTTGTATTTTTTATTATTTCTTTTGAGTTCTTTATGGAGATGGCGATTTTCACTTTTAAGCTTACGAAGCTCTTGTTCGAGCTTTTCCACTTCATCTTCGCCTTCACCCTTTTTTTGTCGTCCCATTTTTTTACTCCTGAGGAGCTGCCTCCTCGACAGCAACCTCTTCTTTTTGCAGCATGGGTTGAGCATCTTCCTGCAAAGACTTAATTAAAGCGGCTACTTCGGTATAGGGACGATTAGCCATATAATTGAGGATTTCTTGTAATACTTTAGTAGATACGATGTGTTTCATTTGTTTTCTCCTTATGTCTATTTGTTATTATACTAAATTCATTTACTTTAGTAAAGATTTATTTTTCTCGGTGGTTAATAGATTTGATCGTCCTTGATAGTTTTTTCCGCAATCATTGCAGACATATCTTTGGTATTTGGCAATGGCAGTGTATGCGTATCCTTTTTTCTTTAGACTATCACTTCCGCACACACATACTTGATCAGTGTCGTCAGAATATACTGAGTAGTTAACTTTCGGTTCCCAAGCTCTAAGGGTCGTATAAAGCTCCTCTAAGGCCAGTACATCGTACTTGTTATACTTCTCCATCTCTTTCCACGCATCCTGATCTCCAGCCAAACAGCGAGTCCAAAGAGTAAATCCAGAATTCTTTATCTTCTTATACTTTTTATTAAGTTTATCGCTCAGATACTCTAGTTTGTTACTTGTGAAAGCAAAGTGCTTTGATGCTATCTTTTTAGTATCGTAATGCTTAAATCCGCTCGGAGGCTTTAATCCGTTAATTGCGAACCTAGCATACAATTTCTTTTGATCAAAAGCCTGACCGTTTTGAGTTACCACTATATCGGCTTCATCTAAAAGTTTCCAAATGCCCTGCAGTAATTTTTTATCATTTTCAACATTTCTGGCATTGCGCTGATCCATGTACATTACTTCATTGCTATCTGCCCATTTAGCAGCCCAAGAAATTACAAACCAATCTTGTTTAATTTGATTGAGAGAAATTGTTTGATCCCAAATTGACCACATGTACCCGAGAATTGGCGCTGTCTCTATGTCGAAAAATAATATTTTAGGCTGCTTCATTTTTTCCCCCGTTTGTTTTTACCTTCCAACATAAGAATAAATTCTCTTACATATGGAAAAGCTTTTTCCAAGTTTTCTACTTGAGTTTCAGTAAGGTCTAAATTGTAGTCTACAGATAAAGCATGAATATATTCGTGAAAATATGTGTGGATGGTTTCTTTATCGCCTTGATTAATATTTAAAGTAATTAAATTGGGATCAAATCGTGTAGTGCCGTAAGTTTTTTTTCCGGTTTTCTCATCAAACCAGAATTCGTCACTCCATAAAACTTCATAATGAGTACGAGCTTTCGTGCGCACTCTATTAGGTATTTTTTTTCTCAAGTTTTTCCAGTTCACCTTCATACCTATCCTTATAACTTTGTATTAATACTTTACTATCATCTAAGGTTATTATTATGTCCTGAACCGGAAGATACTTTCGATAAAAATTAAGACTTTTCCGAGATAGATTAATAACTTTCAGGATGTTATTAAGATCCTCCACTAGACTTTTGTACTTCTTTTTGTTTTTGAAATCTTTTATTGAAGTAACCACTTAAATTAATTTAATTTACTAAAAAGGTAAAGTCAATCCTTATTATTGATATTTATTTTTATAGTATTTCTAATAGTTTTTTGGATCTTTTGAGGCTGTAGTTTACAAATAGATCGGATGGAAGAACATTCGTAAAGAATTCAGCAGATCGGAATACTTTCTTATACATGGCATCTTTATCATAATCGCCAGTATAATTTTCCATAAGGCAAAGGCTTCCGTCTGATTTAAAAAAAGTCCACACCTTGTCGCCTTCTCGATATGTACTGCCGTGTATTGCATCTTTGACTTTAGTTTCGTTTGATCTTTCGCTAGTGAATATCTTATCTGTAATAGTTTTTTTACTGCACCAGCGTTTTATATCTTTAATGCCATACTTAATCTCTCGGATATACTTATAGTAAATATCCTGTATTTTTTGATGGTCGCCATTCTCCAATAACTCTTGAATCACTTCCTCGGCGAATTGCTTTAACGCAGGTTCACGCTTTGAATCTTTAAGGGCAGATCCTTTAATCTTTATTGAATTATCTTCTTTTTGTAGAACATAATTTTTAGGAGCAAAAACAATTACTCGTTTAAAAAACCCGTCATCTTCAAATCGTATTTTTTCTGGATACAAAGAGTTAAGCTCTACGAGATTTTGCTCTCTTACTGATTTATTCATCAGTGATTTATTTGGATCTGAATAGGTAATACTATCGGTGTCTGCATTCACAATAGTATAATTTTTTGACTTAGCCCAATTAATGGAGATTTGTAATATTTCTCTACCGGTTTCAGTAATGAAGGCTGCAGCGCTTGGGCTATTAAACAACAATCCGTTTGTTCCTAAAAATCCGTAACAGCTATTAATGAAGATTTTATATGCGCCTTGCAGGTCGTCGAAGTATTTATCTTCTTTAGCTTTCTTTTTGTACTCTAGGCGCTTCTCGGTAAATGTTTTAACAAGCTGTAGGAAGTATTTGTTTGGATCCTTGTCTTCATCAAACACTTCATATTCTATCATGATGGAAGGATACAGAGAGGCCACATCCACCTTATGACAGGCAGAATAGATACCAATTTCTCCGAGCGATATTGCTCCCTGATACTCCATCGCCTCATCCGCATTTGGAAGAGAATGAGCATCTTGTAAATAAGCTCGCATCATCACAGCATTGATTTGCGATCCAGTGGCTCCAGTCATAATCTCCTGATAAGTCTTGGGAATGGATTGGGCCATGTAAAAGAACGGAGGGGCCATGAGGTCATACAGAGCTAATGCATCATCTGCATCATGTTCGGCATATGCTTTTATTTTCTTTAGTTCTTCTGGATTTTTATAGTTATCTTTTATTTTATTAGCATCATAAAATTGACGATCAGATCTTTCTAAGCCTTCATGTTTTATGATGGATTTTAATCCATATGACTCGTATTTCCTGCCGACATCATATTTGATGGAAAGAAACATAGTATCAACGATACTTCGCCCATAACATTTTACTTTTTTATAATGAAGAAATTGGCTTCCATCTTTTCGAAATTTAGATTCGTGATCTTCGAAATTCAATCCGCTTCCATCTCTGCCCAAACTGAGACTACCGCCATGGCAATAGCTAAGATAGGGAAGATCAAAGCCAAAAATATTATGGCCACACAAAATTGAAGGATTTTTTTCACGAACCCATGAACACCAAGCATTAATCATCTCCTGTTGATTTTTATAATCGTCGCATGAAAATAACTTACGAGTGATATTTCCTCTGCTATCTCTATAAGTATTACTAATTAATATTACATAGGATTTTTTATCAAGGTTGATGCCGGTAGACTCAATATCAAAAGATAATATTGAAACTTCTTTATGTTTTAATCCTAAGAAGTAGCAATAACCATCCTTGATCATTGCTGCTTCTTCCGCATTCCAAATGCTGAACGAATTTAAATTCTTCCAGCGATTTCGATATTCTATAAATGTTTCTCGATTTTTAAATAAAGTGCCATACTTGTAAAAGAGATTACCTTTTAGTCTGGAAAATTTACCGTCGATATTTTGATCTGATAATATCCAGTACCTATGAGGATAAGTGATAGTTTTAATTTCTCCATCTAACTCTTGTTGAAATATTTCTACCGCTTCATCTTGTACTTCAATGCTTACAATCCGCTCAATACCAGCTTTGCCATGAATTAATTTATCCATAATCCCTTTATGTTTTTTTAATTGTAGCCTTTACCGTCTGGACCCTTTAATGATTTAAATATAGTTTCCTTTTCTTTCTTTGGTTCCTCAATTACTTCAATATGAATTACTTTGTCTTTCTTAACGGCTTGATTGTATACATTTACTTTTTCTCCAAGATAAAAATAAACATCATCTTCGTCGGTAAGAAACCCCACTACGGATAATGGAGATTTGCTTATCTCCACTTCATCTCCGTTTTGATTAACGCTTTCCACCGTCATATCAATAAGAATGGAAACATATTCTTTAGCAAAAATTTCAAATAAGTTATCGGCAAACTCTTGTTCTTCTTCCATTAGCGACCTCCCCACTCTTCCATTTCCCGAGCTTCGTTTGCCCTTTGTTGTTTTTTACGCTCTTTGAAATGTTCAAACTCTTCTCTTTCCTCTTCAGTCAGAGAACGAATGTTTCCTCTTATTGGATCCCAAGAAAAGTCCCCTTGCCACAAAGAACCAAATCGATTCTTAACAACTGCAAATGATATATATTTATCGTCCTCTACAAAACGAGGATTATACCCTTCACGCCATAAGGTCAGCACTGTTGAGCAAGCTTGTTCAATTACAGAACTTCCTTTTATCTGTTTCATGGAAAGGAGCGGATCAGAAATATCCGGTGTCGAATGCTTCTGTGTTTGTAAAAGTAATAAGATGCTTAACTCCTCTTCATTAGCTAAATCTTTAAGTTGATTGGCGATTAACGCTGCATTGGCAGTAGCATCGCTATAAGGACCAGCGAGACACTCAAGATAATCAATAACAAGTAAACGAGGTCTAAGTCCTGTTGACTCAGTTTGCCTATTAATAACATCTTTGATGTCAGCAACAGTGAGGCCAGATTTAAAGTTAAAGCCAACATTACGATAAGTATTTTTAATTTCATTAGCAATATTCTTCGCTTTTACTGGATCTACTCGAAATAGCTCCAATGCTTTCTTGAATGAATAACCTGTGGCTCTTTGTACAAGCTTTGCATATACGATAGGAGCGCCCATATCCAATGACAAGAATACTGACGGTATACCGTTTAAAGAGGTATTCAACAGAAAATTCAAAGCCATCGTCGTTTTGCCTGATCCGGGTTGTCCGAGTAGACCATTCAGTGTTGAGGTCGAGAACATTACATTTTCATCAAGTTCTGTAATGCCTGTCTTAATGATGTTCTGTTCAAAGTTTGTTGCGTAATCAGAAAACTGTTCAGTTAATGTATCTAAATCTACGCAAGGAGCTTCTTCTTTTTCTTCGGTATCAAATCCCATGCGTTCGCAATAGGTTTTAAGCCAAGCATTAGTCTTAGGAGAATATTGCCCACCTTCCCAACGATCAGAAAATACCGACTCCTCAATAATGTTATTCCAAAGTTCTTCTTTAGGAAACTCATCTTGCCCTGTGCGCCTAGCTTGCTTTTTAAGCGCAGTTTTACACATGTAATAGGTTTGCTCTTTGTCATAACCCAAAGCCCTACAGGTGGCAGCTAGAACCATTAAAGCTTGGTGACGCTCGCCTGATTCAAATTGACCTTGAGCAATAGCCCATTTGTATTCTTTCCAGCCTTTCGGCGGTTTTGATGCTGCCTCGATTTCCACTGTTTCTTTCTTTTTCTTTTCTTCTAATTTAAATAAGTCTTGAGGAAGGCGTACAGGAGCTGCAGAAAATTCTACATCTTCTCGAGCTTCTTTAGCCAATTCTTTAATTTCATCGATGGTCATTTCGTCTACTTCAGAAATATGCAACGGTATCTTATACAAGCCAGTTTTGGGATGCTTAGTATATTCCAGTCGAATAACTCTCGCCGGATCACTTACGACAACATCGAAAGTTTTTAAACCTTCAGCAATAAATGTAGTGGCTTTTTTGAATTGGTCTGGCGTTACTTGTTGCTGTCCTAAGTAAAGAACAACATGAAATCCTTTACTTCCTGAATAATAACATTGGATGGTGTCTACATCAATATTGTACCATTCCACAAGTCGATGGGCTAAGGTAATTACATCCTTCCTTGCATCATCAGGATTATTTGCGCTATCAAAATCCCATACAAGAATATCCGTGGTAACATCTCTGATGCCAGAAACTGAACCCTTTTCTTCCACCTTTTTTCTTTGTTGTTCATTATATTTATAAATGCTGATGTAATAATCTTTATTGGGATCTTTTTCTAGTTTCTCTAGTTGCTCTAAAGTTACAAGTCTCCCCTTGGAGTTTAGACCCTCTTTGAAATTGTAGTATTCCATGCTCATCCCCTTGTTTACCCCTTATTGAAAAAAACCCTGTAGCTTGCCGAAAAGGGATAATAAACGACAAACTACAGGGCATCTATCTGGTATTATTCTGCGTTCTTCAGCACTACCAGTTCTGCAATTACAAAGTCAGGAATCTTATTGATGCGTTCTTTTGCTTTTTCAGCAATTTCACCATTAAGTTTTCCAGCATTGATTGCAGTTTCCAACGATTGGAGTTGGAACTTTTTATTCTCTACACGGATTACTTCGCCTTCTTTTAAAGTAAGCGCAGTACGAAACTTTAGATAAGGAGGTTTGCTATCGTCCTTAGACTTAAGAAACGATCCCACTACTTCTCGCTTTAATTTGCCAGCCATTTATTTTTCTCCTTCATTTTCGGTATTAGTATTCGCTGGAGATTCCACCGTAGTTTCTCCTTCGTTCGCTTGGTTTTGCTGGATAGCTTCTGCTAATACTTTTTGTTGAAGTACAAACTTGGCATCCATCAAAGCCTTAGCAAGTTTAAAGGCTTCCTTAGCTTCTTTGCTATAAAAATTTTTATCTAATACTTCAAGTGGATATCCCACTACCGCTTCATTCAAGCGTCTTGCGTCCTTGTTAGAAAGCTTAGATACTAATTTTTTGTACATTGGCCAATAGTATTTAAATACCATTGTAGCAGCTTGATCCGGAGACAAGATGGTTTGTTGCTCCTTATTTTCAGCTCCAGTCATCTGATGCAGTCTCCGTAGTTTCTGAAACGGCAGAAGTCGTTACAGTCTTAGGTTTGCGAAAAGAGGATTTACGCATTGGCTCTACCGTTGCTTTGGTTTCTGCAGCTACTGCAGGAGTCGTGGCGGCAGATACTGCTACAGGTTTTGTAGATCCAATCTCAGGACTTTCAAAATCCGCCTCTGCCATATCCTCAGTAGGAATACTAAAGGTTTGAATAAGAGCATACTTGAGAGCAGCAGAAAGTGCTTTATTCGTAGCCTTATCACCGCTATCAAGTCCTTCAGCAGGAACGGGGCCAATGGTTACTTTAGATCCATCTTCAGCATAAAAATCATATTCCATCATGATAGAGACATGCTTATCGACACCAGCTTTACCGGATCCACGAACTACATCCTTTAATTCGTGAGTAAACGAAGTGGCACGAGGAGACATGAAAACTCCATGCTTAGTGAGAGCGGGGTACAAAGCATTAACGAATTGATCAATGCCTCGAAATTTAAACCCCTGCTGTGTGTTCTTTTGATCCTTACCAATTGCTCCGACATCTTTCATGACATCAGACATTTTTTTATAAATAAGACTGCTCATTTGATTCTCCCTTCTTTATTTTTATATCGTTGCATTCAAATGTTCAAGATGCGTCTTCATCATCCTTCACATTTAAAAGTCTTTCTATTTCTTCCATCGCTTCTTTATCTTGCTTTTTAACTTCATTTGCATACAAAAATCCAGCGACAGTTTTCATCAAATATAAACCGCCAATCATAACGGATAATTTTTTATCGACGCTGTAAAACAAAACAAAAATGGAGACATTCATTAATAGTGCTCCAATATCATGGACCACCATATTTAAATGTTTTGTGCTCATATTAAATCATCTCCCAAAAGAAGAACTTGTAAGCGTTCTTGCATGATAAATTTTTCGGTATGTGATTCAATCTTTTTAACTTTACCGGCAACGAGTTTGTTTGGATCAAACTCAACGGAAACAACATGATACTTGCCTTCATTTTCAATTAAGCTGTATGCATGCCTAACATTGTGAGGATTAACTGTTGGTTGTTCAACAATATCCTCTATTTGTTTAACTTCTTCTTTGTGTTCCCCTGTTGTTGCCATAACCTCTTCTTCTTGTTTTAAAGATGAAATCATAAATTTAGGCTTCCTTCCCATTTGTTCCTCCTTTGAATTTGAATGACATGATGCTGGAGACAATGAAGTAAATGCCATCCGTATCCTGTAAAAACGAGTCACGATTAAACTTAAGAACATCAAAAAAATCTTCTTTAGCTTTTTCGAAAACGATTGTGTGTTGTTCCCCATTGTTCAAGTATACCTCTATATTCACTCGATTTTCCCCCCGAGCTTTTCCAAAATAACTTCGGATGTTTCTTTAACGATAGCCACTCTAAAACCACCGGAGTAAAGCTCTGATCTCATCATAAACGATTCTGGTTTATCACGCAAGTCAATATCTTTGATAATTGTTACGCCACCCGGCCCAAAGAAAAAAATCCCCTCAGATAGTTTTACCCACATTATTCCCCCTGTTTTTGTAGCCCATCCATTTTACCCTTATAGCAAAGATTAATATAATCGCATGGCCCACCGTAGGTATTGGTACACATTGATAAATTTCTGGTAAAGTGGCCTGTTTTTATAGCGGTATTAATATCGTCAATATTTTCCAATACAAGATCTTCAGTTTGTGGAGGAATCTCATTAATGAGAAACTGGACATAGACTTCTGGACTGACTGTTTCTTTCCATTCTCCATTGCATCTCTTCCCTTCTATCTCATTTGGACATGTTTTGTGTCTTCCGCCAGAACCATCGTAACTACACTTGGCACAGCTTTTTTTGCGGTTCTTGATAAGATGTTTATTTAAAACAATGTAACCGGCCTTGCGGGTTTTGTACTTATCAGTAACAGCATGGAGATACAGAGTTAATTGAGGTGATGTCAGCACTGCATCTTCTTCGTATTCGATGGCTGATGTTTTTAAATCCAATACAATCGGAGTATCGTAACCTTCGACTTCGGCAACAATATCAATATAGCCAATGACTTTATCATCGCCATTATCAAGTTCGATATACTCCTGCGTGCTATGTATTTTTGTAAGTCGGTGTAAGACTTTTTCACGAAAAGCTTTAATCATGTAGTGACCTTTATGATAAAGGCACCACCACATCGCATGGTTCGCTATTTTCTTTTCTTCTTCGCTTAAATGGTCGTGTCCTAATTTATTTCTTTTCTCGATGATTTCGAGAATCTCTTTCGTAGTCGAGCCCACTTCCTTCGCATTCTCTTCGGAGAAAAGGTCTTTATCAAAATCTGACTTAGAGTATACAATGGTAGTACAAGTAGGAAGAAAAGTAAGATGGTTATTAATAGCTTGATGCGTCCACAAATCATCAAAAACTTTTTCGGGATCGATAGTTCCTTTTCCATTTAACAGTTCTCCTATTGCTTTATCTAAAGCGCTACCAAAGAGAAGTGCCGCTCTGGACTTTATGGGGCGTATCTTTTTTAAATACCAAAATTCATATGCTTTTCCGCACTGTTGATATTTACTGACTTGTGAGTGGCTTAAACGATTCCCCATACTCCCTCTCTATTATTGTCTCTAAGTTTTGAACTGATGTAAATCTTTTATTTTCAAATTCCAACAATCTGCTTTGACTGTAAAATTATTGGAAGGATCAACTTCGCCTTTTCGAAATAGCGTAGCCTTCTTAAAGAATTCTGGTTTGCTCATGTAGCCAACCAAGTATCCTTTTACATAAGTTTCGTTTTTACGAAGAAGCGATACAAAAAAATAAAAGTTCGCTGCTTGTTGATAAAGACTATAAGGAATAGAGCATTCGTAATCTATCTTTGGGGGAACGGTTCTATCTTTGGTTTTAACTTCAATGCGACTGCCTTTTAGCAAGATGTCGTGTTGATATGTGTTATCTCGAACTGCTTCTTTAAAATGAGATAAAACGCATTCCTCTCCAAGAAATCCAGCAAGATTTCCAGAACCATTACGGATAGAATGATTTAAAACTCCAAGATCATCTGCTAATCTTTTGGCGTTTTGGATCATTTCATCGGTGATGGTTACTTCAATCATTTGCCGTATTCTTTTTTCTTGTACTCGAGAACATATTTGGCAGATTCAAATCCTTCAAGATAATTTGGCGGATTTGGAAAGTCTCCATACTTCAAGCTTTGATACCTTTCGTTTAAAGCATCCATTGCTTGTTCGTATCCGTCTTTCTGTGCCAAGGTAATAGCCTTTCTTATTTCTCTCATGGCTATGTCATTCATACCTTGACTTGCACCGTCTAACGCCTTGTTAATAATAATCTCTATTTCTTTTTTCATGGCGGAACCCCTCCCGTGTTAATATAGATATCATATTCATACAAAATGATTTAATCAAGGGGTTTCATTGCCTTATTTAATTTTTTAAATAGACTTTATTTATAAGCGTTTACCATGCGCATGAGACTCCCTCATGCCATTTGTTGTGATCTCAATGAACTCTCCATTTTTTCTAAGTTCGCTCAGAGTATTTGCATTAACATACGACATACAAGAAAGCAGACCTGCACGAATTTCATCCAAAATTGGAACAATAGATCCCTTACATCTGACATAAGTAGATACCCCTTCAGCAGTTCTATGCTTTGCTATTTTGTTTTGTACTTCGTAGGATTCTTTTGAGGCCGAACCACGATAAACCTTGTGCGGTGTATCGTTATACATTTCTACATTTCCCGGAGTTTCATCTGTACCAGCGAGCATGCTGCCGATCATTACGGCTTTTGCTCCCGCCATAAAACACTTAGCAACATCTCCGCTATTGCGAATGCCACCATCTGCAATGATATGATATCCAGTGGTAACGCAATCCATTACGCTTCCCAATGTAGGGATACCAACTCCGGTGACGATGCGAGTGGTACACATAGAGCCTCCACCAATTCCCACTTTAATAGAATCAGGACGGATGACAGTGTGTGCTGCAAATTGATGAATAGATTCTGCGGTAGCAAAATTACCCACCATTACATGGATATTGCTGTCATACTTTGTTCTCTTTCTAAATTCGTTATAAGCGTTCAAAGCATTAACAGATGCACCATGAGCTACATCTAAAACGAAATTGTAGGCTCCACTTTCATACAAAGCCATGGCTCTATCTACTTCTTTATCGCTTGCTCCAAAGGAAACAAAACAATGTTTGTATGCCTGAAACATTTGTACATTCTCTTCAACGGTACAAAATCTATGTAGTGCGCCAATACATCCATTTTCAGACATGGCTTTAGCCATTTTTGTGCCTGTGATGGTATCCATGTTTGCACTGATAATAGGAAGTTCTAATACTCTAGCTGAAGTTTCTGTCTTTCCTAAATCAGTGTGCGTGTAACAATTTTCTCTTGTAGAGATATTGCTAAATTTAGGAACGATAAGTACATCATCAAATGTTAGATAGCGTTTCATCTTGTTTCCCCTTATGTCTCAGTAAAAGATTTTTTGATACGAGTTCGCAAACATTTTTTATTTTGGTGGTAGCAGGTTTGCTACATACACTTTTCCAATCAACGCTCATCTCTTGATCTGCATTATCCGCAATACCATTTGGATAAGAGACTGGCAGATTCTTAATTTCGCTATCAAAGAATCCGATAATATATTCTTGAGGAACAATCATGCCGTAACCGAATTCTCCTGAACCTGCGAATACAAGTCCTGCAATCTCTCCGTCTTCATTAAACACTGCAGATCCAGATGATCCCGGCATAATAGTGGCGGAAACAATTTGAGCCTCGAAAGACTTGATGATGGGAATCACACCGAGGAATTGACAATACTCAGCATTGCCGCCTCCGGTAATGTCTTCAATCTTGCAAGGTCTAAATCCAATAAGAACTTTAACTACTTCTTTCTGACTAAAGTGACCCCGAGTTACGATGTTAGGTAGAAGATGAGGATGACCGGAAACAATGGCATCATCATATGGTTCGGGTTGTTGATTAGATAATACTGTATTAACAAAAAAGTTTGTATTGGTACTGATTAGGCAAAGGTCATGTATTTGACTTACTTGATATGACTTAACGATACCTTTTACTCGATCTGACCTAATGATCCCACCGCTAGTCAATATGGAGCATACATGAGCGTTAGTTAAGATTTGGGATTCATTTCTTTTGGAGGAAATAATTACGCCTGTTCCACCGGATCGACCATCATATCGAGTAATCATGACACTTGTACTAGCGTATTGAGAATTTTTTGTGGGCTTGATAGTGTCGCTCATCATGAGCTTTACTGCCATTGCTAAAACCACTGATAATAATCCTAATGATAGGACTTTTTTATTCATTCGATCCTCCCCGTTGATCGGTGTTTTTTCAACAATTGGTATTGAAAATATTTTCTAAGAATTTTTGCCTCTAATTTTTCGAGACTTCTATTTAATTCAATACGAAAAGAACGAAAAGGTTTAAACAATAGGTTGCAGATCCAAAGAAGAAGCGGTTCCACCAAATTCCATCCCCCTTATTAATCATACTATAAATGTATATAGTTGTAAATAAAAAAGGGGTGATAACTTTCGCTACCACCCCTCATCCCCAACTTGTCAGTCATTCATTTGACAGGACAAGCCCCCGTGAGACATTCAGTGCTATCCAACAAATCACTTTCTTTTACTTCTACTGCAGTGATCGGTTTTGTTTTAGCAACAAGTTCTTCATATTTTTCCTTCGTAATTTCTTCGTAAGGAGCTTGATCAAATCCGTGATCACTATGAAGAAGAAAGCTAACAGTTTTAACATTGCTGTTATAGTTATTCTTTAACCATTCCTTGATAACAGGCAACTCTTCTTTCTTGTAATAAACCGTACACGATACCGCATTATCAGACCAATTTTTTTGTAACTCTTTTACAAAATTCATCTGATCAATCGCAGTAACATCCTTAGCTACTACAGTGCCATCTGGATATTTGCAAGGGAAAGATACGACCACGGTGTTCTTATCTTCCGATCCATCAAAATTCCTTTGATATTCAACATGGTATCCGTTTTCACGACACAAATTAACAAGATTAGAATTTGATGCCATGCGTATACGACGAATGAAATATTGAGAATATCCGGGATGCACTCCCGGCGTAACACCTGCGAGCAAGCTCAATGTGCCGCTAGGCTTCACCGTGGTGAGCTTCACTGATGTAGGCCAGTTATGTTTAGCCGAATACTCCTTATCGAACTCACGAAGTTGAGTGTAAGTGTCAGATAGCCACCCACGCTGTTCGGGAGATGATTGAAGATATCCAGTGATACCAATACCCATTCGCATATTCTTATGCACAATGGCCTGAGTCTCAGGATGATGACAAGGCAATGCAAGAGAATGCTTATTTATGCGATAAAGATATTTTGCTACTTCAAGGAGTTCTTCTTTAGAAGAAATGTTAGGAAGATAGATTTCAGCAAGACAGCAAGTTTCTTTATCAGCAAGGGATTGCTCGGCACACTGTCCCACTTCTAATCCTATACCGATAGTAAGACTATGGGTTTCAGGGACAGTGCAGCAATATACAAGTTCTTCTTTTCCATCTTCATAAATCTCCACCACTTTATTTCTTTTCGATTTAATTTTGTATGTGGTGGTTTTATTTTCAAAAGTGGATAATCGACTAAACTTTACAGAAGAAGAAAGAACAATAGCCGATTCTTGGGAAACAGTAAGTCTCCAAGATTCTTTACATTCATATTCTCCATATCCATCATTAAAATTTCTACTGCCGCTTTCGTGCATCGAAGACAATTTAGAATATACTCCGATAGTTTTAAGGAGAGTTTGGACATCAAGAAGAAATTGCTTATGTGTGGAGCTTAATTGATACATATATCCATTTTTTGTATCGGATGCTGTACCATCTGCATCAAACAA
>B570J29032_109959584_pt1 | contig 35029 bp, 28 predicted proteins | sample LakMenEpi16Nov12_FD_29032 | JGI IMG/M metagenome (IMG submission 29032) | reverse complement strand
GCAAAGCGAGTCGTCCTGTGCAGACGTACGATCTGATTCCTTTTCTTACTTCGCGTCTTCGCGTCTTCGCGTGAGACCAACCCCAGACCAAGAACCGATCGAAAGGGCCATCCCAGATGGCCCGAATGGATCCACCCGACAACACGGTGAATCACTTGGTTGGGTTCTAAGCATGGCTACGCAATGGTGAAACCGAAATCATCACTATGTAGCGACACATCGCAAGCCTTCCGTTTCTTTTGCGCCAGCCGACGCATATCTTGCGTGGAAAAGAAAAGAGGGCGGGGGCCGACAATCATGCCGAACCCCCGCCCTCTCTTTGAGATCACTTTTTTCTCGGCGATCCAATCACGGATTTCGCAGGCAGCAGTTTTTGTACTTCTTGCCAGATCCACAAGGGCAGGGATCGTTTCGGCCGACGCGCTGATCCATGTTGCGGATCGGATCGAGGCGAATAGGGGGATCGGAATCTTGAGCCGATGAGGAGGCGGAAGGAGCGGCCTGTCCGCGAGCCGCAGCAGCCTCGGCCTGCGCGACCTGGCGAGCCAGGTCGGCCGTCGATTGCGGCGTGTCGTGCCTGGCCGAAGTTTCCACAAAGGTGCTACCGACAAAGTCCTCCGACAAACCTTCCATCCGGAAGATGATGTCGGTCATCTGCTCCCCAATCGAAAACCACATTTGTCCGTACATCCGCATCCCTTCGCGTTTGTACTCCACCTTGGGATCCATCTGCGCGTAACTCTTCAGCGAAATCGCCGACCTCAGGTGGTCCATCGCCAGAAGATGATCCTTCCAGGCGCCATCGACGATATTCAGCAGCACCTGCCGTTCCATCCTTCGAATCTCAGGATAGTACCGCTCATCAATCGCCTCGCGCACCATCCTCCGCACTTCCTGTTCGTCATAGCCAAGCCATTGATCGCCCTCGGGAAGATCAAGTTGGCTTTGATGCATCCACTGTCGAAACGCTTCCACGCCAGCCTGGGACTGTGGCAACTGGGAAACCTTCGTCCCCGGCTTGGCCCCCGAAAACAGCTTGGCGACCACCTCGTGCGATTCCTTCGCCACTTCCTTCGAGCGTTGTTCGGATCGCTCGCTGGCCGCATGAACCCCATCCAGGCTCAATTCCGACGGGATCTCGCTGATCCGAAGCGATGGGTCATCGAATCGATTGGCCGCCCATTCGAAGAACTCGGGGGCTCGTATCGTTGTCGTTTCCTGACTTTGACCGGGAACTCGGAAGTTCATCAGGCCAGCCATCACTGGATAGGAAACCTCACGAGCCCGATAGGCTTCTTCGGCGCTCCTGTAAAGCATCTCCTTGAGTTCCTTCGGCTCCTTGTCGGCACACTGTGATGGAGCGATCTGAATGCCAAATTTATTCGCCATCCACTCGCACAGCATCTTCATGCCATAAGCTTCCTGAAGCAGTGGCGCCCCAGAGAGGAGGTCGACATCGCCGATCTTCTCGCGGATTCGCTCTAGCAGAAACTCATCGACCCGATCGCGCCCCGCCTTCTTCAGCTCGGAAGCTCGCAGCTGGGTTCCGAATCGGCTGTTGGCGAAATTGACCAACGCTTCCCAGTTCCATTCCGACTCCTCTTCTTCGGATGGAAGGTTTTCGTCGATCGAATCGAGAATCTGCGTTTCGGCAGCCCGCTCGGCCATGTCCTTCGCATAGTAGATCGCCGCTTCCGCGTCGGTGGTTCGGAAGTCTTTGGCATCTAGCTGGCAGCCTAGTCGCGGCCCGGCCCAGCGGGCGAACGATTCGGGCCCGAACATCGGGTCGGTGAATTGATCGACGTTATGGTGAATCTGATCGCGAATCTGCTCCAGCACGATCTCGCGACAGGAAGTACCATCCAGAATCCGCTGCCTGTAGGAGTAGACTCGCTTCCTCTGCTGATCCATCACCTCGTCGAATTCCAGCAGATTCTTTCGAATATCGAAGTGGCGTTCTTCGACTTTCTTCTGAGCGGCGGAGATGCGTTTGCTGACGAAGGAGCTTTCGATCGGCTCCCCATCCCCCATCCCCAACTTGCCCATCATGTTGCGGACCCAGTCCCCAGCGAAAATACGCATCAGGTCATCTTCCAGGGAGAGGAAGAATCGGCTGGTCCCGGGATCACCTTGGCGACCGCATCGCCCGCGCAACTGCAAGTCAATTCGCCGCGACTCATGTCGCTCGGTACCCACCACATAAAGTCCGCCGATCGACCGAACGAACTCCCCTTGCTCCTTCATCCGCTCCTTCTGCTCAATCTCATGAACTAGGCTGTCCCACACCTCCCGCGGCACATCCAACCGAGTCGGATAGGTATGTTGGAGGCGTGCCCAGGCCATCGTTTCGGGATTCCCACCGAGAATGATGTCGGTGCCTCGGCCTGCCATGTTCGTGGCAATGGTCACCGCCCCAACACGCCCTGCCTGCGCGATGATCTCGGCTTCGCGTTCGTGGTTCTTCGCATTGAGCACCTGGTGCGGAATCCCCCGCTGCTCCAGAAGTTTGCTCAATCTTTCACTCTTCTCGATCGACACCGTCCCCACCAGGACCGGACGCCCACGGCGGTAGGAGGTCTTGATGTTGCTTCTGGGGATCTCCTGCAGATCCTTCTGCCCTTTTTCCTTCCAGCGGATCGCGGTATCGGAATCCGACACGATCTCGCCGTCGTGGAATTTGCCATCCTTCGTCTGAATCGAATCCCACTTGCTGACCGACTCGATCTCGTCGGCCACCGCCTGGTACTTCTCCTTCTCCGTCAGAAAGATCATGTCAGGGAATTCGATCCGCTGCATCGATCGATTGGTGGGGATGGCGACCACATCAAGTCCATAGATCTTGTAGAACTCATTGGCCTCCGTCATTGCGGTTCCGGTCATCCCGGAAAGCTTCTTGTAGAGCTTGAAGAAGTTTTGCAACGTGATGGTCGCAAGGGTCTGCGTTTCTTCCTTGATCCGCACCCCTTCTTTTGCTTCGACCGACTGATGCAACCCGTCGCTCCACTGCCGCCCTTCCATCAAGCGGCCCGTGAATTCGTCGACGATGACGATCGCGCCCTCTTTCACGACGTAGTTGACGTCGCGTTTGTAGAGGTAGTGTGCCTTGAGGGCGTTGTCGATCATGTGGGGCCATTCCATATTGCCAGCGGTGTAGAAGCTTTCTACACCCGCCAGCTTTTCAGCCATCCGCACCCCCTCGTCAGTCAGATTCACCGTGTGGTCTTTTTCGTTGACCGTGAAATGCTGCTCGACCTTCAAGCTCTTGGCGATCCGATCGGCCTCGGTGTACTTCTTTACATCCTGATGGGCAGGCCCGGAGATGATCAGCGGCGTGCGGGCTTCGTCGATCAGAATGTTGTCGACTTCGTCGATCACTGCATAATCGAGCGGCCCTTGAACCTGCTGCATCTGAAGAGGGAATCGCTGATCTCCCAACCGCGCCTGGCGCATGTTGTCGCGCAGGTAGTCAAAGCCGAATTCGTTGTTCGTTCCATAGGTGATATCGCAGGCGTAGGATTTCTGCCTAGCATCGTTGCTCATCTGCGACTGAATGCTACCGACGGTCAGACCAAGCCCCATGTAGAGCGGCCCCATCCATTCCATGTCTCGGCGAGCCAGGTAGTCGTTGACGGTGACGACATGGACCTTGCCTCCCAGGGCATTCAGATACGTCGGCAGGGTGGCGACCAGCGTCTTTCCTTCTCCAGTGACCATTTCAGCAATGTTGCCGCCATGCAGCACCATGCCGCCGATCAGCTGCACGTCGTAGTGACGCATTTTCAGGAATCGCTTACCACCTTCGCGACAGACCGCAAAAGCGTCGACCAGAATGTCATCCAGTGTCTCGCCACTGGCCAGCCGCTTTCGCAGCACCGCTGTCATATCTCTCAGCTCGGTGTCCGAAAGCGACTCGAACTTGGTTTCCAAAGCGTTGATTTGCGAAATTTTGCTTTGGTAGCGTTTGATCTGGCGAGCGTTCGAGGAGCCGAAAATACCGGTGATGCCTCGCTCGATTCCCGAAAGCATTCCCTGCAGGGCGCTGCTGGTGTTTTCCCAGATTTTTTCCAGCTTATCCATTCGTGCAATCCCTTTGCGATCCGCTTCGATCCCAACGCTTGATGACGATGCGTCCGAAGCCCCGGCTACGGAAGCCCTCATCCCCTAAAGCCCAATCCTTGCCTGGCCAACCCCCGCGGCAACCCAGCTGAGCCCCATCGAACTCAGGAAAAGCCGCTTTCCTCCAAGCCCCCAAACCAGCTTGTGTAGCTAGCAGACGCCCTGGATTGGCGGGAGGTTAGTCCCGCCTCTTTCGCGGGTCAACGTATCTTCCAGGATTCTGGCCATATTGAGGAGGGGCACCAAGGCAGATACCTGTGCAAATTCCGGATTGGCCCCTGGCTTTTGAACGGAGGAGGACTACCATAGCCTGTTAATTCATCCGGATGAATGGATAGAAGATCGCCATGAACACCACCGAACAATCCGCCGCCTCGGTCATGCTTTGGATGCAGAGTCTCTCGGACATGACTCGCGTCCGATTGCTGCGACTCCTGGAAAAGCAGGATTTGACTGTCGCAGAACTCTGCTCAATTCTCCAAACCCCCCAAAGCACCATCAGTCGTCACCTGAAGCTATTGGTCGACGACGACTGGATTAGCTCCCGCAGGGATGGCACCAGCCATTGGTATCGAATGCGTCTGGCCGATCTCGATCCAGGCCAAAGAAGACTTTGGAACTTGGTTCGGGAGCAAGGGATCAACAGCGACCAATGGCGACTGGATGACGACCGCTTGGCCGACGCTCTTCTTGCACGACGGTCTCGAAGTCAGACGTTTTTTTCCTCCGCCGTCAAAGATTGGGATCGACTTCGAAGCGATCTCTATGGTGGCCGCCTGGATGGGTGGGCTCTCGCGGCGATGATGCCTGGAGACAGCGTCGTGGGTGATCTAGGGTGTGGCACCGGGGTGCTCAGCCAAATGATCGCCCCTTGGGCGCGGAAAGTGATCGCAGTCGATTCCTCCGCCGCCATGTTGCAGGCGGCAAGAAAACGGCTCAAAGGGATCACAACGGTCGACCTGCGCCACGGGGAGCTGACCAATCTACCGGTGGAAAAACAAACTTTTCATCTGGCCATCATGACGCTAGTGCTTCCCTACGTCGAGGAACCCGAACGGGTCTTTCGGGAGGTAGCGCGAGCGACGCAGCCAGGTGGCAAACTGGTGATCGCCGACATGCGGTCGCATCGCCGCAGTGAGTATCGGGAACAACTAGGACATACTTGGCTTGGCTTTCAGGAAAAGCAGATTCGGGATTGGTTGCTGGAAAGTGGCTGGAGACCCCAGCGGTGGCAACCTCTTCCGGCCGAGCCAAAAGACAAATCCCCTGGCCTCTTCGTGATGACGGCTGTCTGCACCGCTCATTAAGAAGAAACAAGTTTTTTTCAAATTCGATTTCGGGCATCGGCCAATGGGACGATGCAACACTCTTTTTTCGAAAGGATGATAGGCGAACGATGAGCAAGACAACGAAGACCGCAACGAAGAAAGGGGCCGACGTCGACCCCGCAACCTTGCGAGTCCCCTACCGGGTGAAGGCGACTGATCTACTGGCGGAAGGGAAGCGGGAAGAAGCCGAAGCCCTCGCGACACTTGGACGTAAAGAGATCGAACTGGCCGAAGATGAAATGCCCGGTCTGATGGCTCTCCGTAAGCAGTACGGCAAGAAAAAGCCGCTCAAGGGCGCCCGCATCATGGGTTCGCTGCACATGACGGTACAGACTGCGGTTTTGATCGAAACCCTGGTCGACCTGGGCGCCGATGTGCGTTGGGTGAGCTGCAACATTTTCTCGACCCAGGACACGGCTGCGGCGGCCGTCGTGGTCGGTCGAGGCGGGACGCTGGACAATCCAAAAGGGACTCCCGTTTTCGCCTGGAAGGGTGAGACGCTGGAAGAATACTGGTGGTGCACCGATCAGGCGCTGGTCTGGCCGGACGGGGAAGGCCCCGATCTGATCGTCGACGACGGTGGCGATGCGACGCTTTTGATCCACAAGGGAGTCGAGTACGAAAAGGCTGGCAAGGTGCCCAGCTTCAACGCCAACACCGAACCGGAAGAGTGGGGCGTCATTCTCGATCTGCTCCGAAAGGACCTCAAGAGCGACCCGAAGAAATACACTCGTATGGCCAAGAGGATGCGCGGAGTCTCGGAAGAAACCACCACCGGCGTCCATCGCCTCTATGAAATGCAAAAGAAGGGCCAGCTTCTCTTCCCTGCCATCAACGTCAATGACTCGGTCACCAAGAGCAAGTTCGACAACATCTACGGTTGCCGTCACTCCCTGATCGACGGGCTCAACCGTGCTTCGGACGTCATGCTTGGCGGCAAGGTCGCAGTAGTCGCCGGCTTCGGCGAAGTCGGAAAGGGATCCTGCCAATCACTCCGCGGCCAGGGCTGCCGGGTGATCGTCGCGGAAATCGATCCGATCTGCGCTCTTCAAGCCGCGATGGAAGGATACGAAGTCAAGCCGATTGAAGACGTGCTCGACATCGCTGACATCTACGTGACCGCCACCGGCAACAAAGATGTCATCACCGTTGAACACATGCGGAAAATGAAGGACAAGGCAATCATCGGCAACATCGGCCACTTCGACAATGAAATCGATATGGCCGGGCTCCAGAAAATGGAAAAAGCCGGCAAGGCCGAACGTCGTGTGGTCAAGCCTCAGTACGATCAGTGGTACTTCAAAGACACCAAGAAGAGCGTCTTGGTTCTAGCCGAAGGACGTCTACTGAACCTGGGCTGCGCCACCGGCCACCCAAGCTTTGTCATGAGCAGCAGCTTCACCAACCAGGTTCTGGCCCAGCTTGAACTTTGGAACGAACGCGAATCGGGCCAGTACGGCAAGCAAGTCTACGTGCTTCCCAAGCACCTCGACGAGGAAGTCGCACGACTCCACCTGGAAAAGCTCGGTGTCAAACTCACCAAGCTGACCAAGTCGCAGGCCGATTACATCAGCGTCCCAGTCGATGGTCCTTACAAACCTGAGACCTACCGCTACTAAATCGCCCAACGCCATGGCTTGAAATTCCGCAACGCTGGCTTCTCCTCCGAGTAGCCAGCGTTTTTTCGTTTACAGAACTTGTCTCTGGTGGACCTAGCTCACCCACTGAGCTCACCCACTGGCCTTATCCACTGGCCTCATCCACTGGCCTCTTCCACTGGCCTCTTCCACTGGCCTCTTCCACTGGCCTCTTCCACTGGCCTCTTCCACTGGGCTCACCTCCATCCGGCTCGCGTTCCCTTTGAACGCTTTGCAATTTGCGATTCTCCCCAGAATGCTTTGCCAAGATTTGCCCGCCGCTAACGAAAGCCTGGGCTAATAGGCAAATAGTCACCTTCAGGAGATAGAAAATGCACTCCAACCACGCACCCCGGCGGCCCCTTTCGAAGTGGCTGATTCATCTTTTTGCGGTCCTGATTTGCGTTAGCTACTCGCCTACAGCCACCCAAGCCCAAGAGACGGAAACGGCCGCCGCTCCGGGGTCCGTGATTGCGAAAATGGGTGAAGAGGTCGAAAAAGTCCAGTCCTTCGTCGCTGGCGATTGGACGAAAAGATGGATCGCGGAAGTCGCTCAACTGGAGAAGGTTCGCCCAAGACGGATCCAGGTAAAAGAGCAGGATATCCTTGCCGACGAGTCGCTGTTTTACTCGGGCCGTTATGGATCGCCCCTCACCTACGCTCGCGCCCTCGACCTTGCCGAAAAGCATGGATTCGCGCCAACGGAAGGCTCGAGAGTCTTCGACTTTGGATATGGAAGCATCGGCCATCTGCGGATGCTAGCTCAGATGGGTATCGATGTTACAGGCTGCGATGTCGATCCTCTGCTTCCCATCATGTACGCGGATAGCTCCGGACCCTACCGAAGCGGCCATGTCCAACTTCTCGATGGGAAATTCCCGGCAGAGCCATCGTTAGTGCAGAAGGCCGGCGACTCCTACGAACTGTTCCTCTCAAAAAACACTCTCAAACTCGGCTACATCCATCCGACGCGGGAACCCGCCAGCCCCCGCCATGTGATTGACCTGGGAGTCACCGACGAAGTGTTTTTAAAGCAGGTCGCTTCGATGCTCAAACCACAGGGACTTTTCGTCATCTACAACTTCTGCCCACCCAAGGCCCCTGCCGATAAACCCTACATCCCCTGGGCTGAAGGAGAATCTCCTTTCACCAAAGAGCAGTTTGAGGAAGCTGGATTCGAAGTCCTGGAATGGAATGTGGTGGATGACAAGCCGGCCAGAGACCTAGGCAGGCTTCTCTCCTGGGATACCGAGGGAGGCATGGACCTCGAAAATGGCCTGTTTGCGTGGTACACCATCGCTCGCAAGAAGTAACGCTTCGCCACTCTTTCCGACAGGTCTAACTGGAAAGCGGTTCCAAGGGCCAGACGACAACGTCCACGCCCGAGGAGTAATGGAGCAATGGCTCTCCACGAAGCGTGATTCCGAAGGGTCTTACCAGCCCATCGGCCTCCACTTGGCCGATGGCTTTTTGCAGTGGCCACGGGACATGATGGACATGGCCGCGATAGAGTTCCCCCTTCGGAGACTGTGCGTACAAACAGTATCGCTCGGCAAGAAAATGCTCCAACGTCCCGGCCCTCGCTTCGAAGATCTCTGACTGGGGACAATACGCGGCTTGCACCCCCACGTCGGCATCCCGGCTGCGCGACGAGTCGAATCGGATGGTGTGTCCTTCGGCCGTCAGATGAATGTCAGCAAAGTGATAGGGCAGGTGAAAAAACCGCCTCGCTGCCCAGACGGCCAATCGATTGCCCGCATCCAGGCTGAGGAACCAAACGCCAGGCTTGCCGTCCCTCTCGACATACAATCTCAGGTTCAGCTCGGGAAAGGCAGAGACTCCTGGAAGATCCGGGAAAGGCCGACGCATCACACCCGTCATCCGGAATGGTACCACCCCCACCCAGCTGGTGCCGCCAAACTGCTGGATCTCCAGCGAAGCCGGCACGAGTGAACGCAATTCCGTCGCAGGAACTGGCCAATGCGCAAAAAGCAGCTCCTTCCAACTCTGACGCCAAGTCCAAGGATGACCCGGAATTGGCCACGGACGATGTTCCTGTCGCAAAAACGCACGATGTTGCATGAGGATTGATCCCGGAACTATTTTCTGTATTCGACTGCGCGAATCGTCGTCAAACATCCAGAGATAACGCCACATTACGATCGCCGATGCATTTCGCCAGCGGTTGCTTTTAGCGAGTGGACGGTCATGTCTTCACCACGTTGGACCATCCCGACCCTCCGCAGGCATTGCAGATATCCGCGAATTTCTTTCCCCATCCCTGGCAGGCGTCACACTTCTTCGATGGTTGCACCACCGATACCTTGCCTACTCCGTTGCACCCAGGGCAGGATTCGGTGAATCGCTTGCCACTTCCGGTGCATAAGTTGCACCTTTCAGGTGAGAAGCTTCCCTGCATCGGGCAAACCAAGCCCGGAGATGTAGCGTTGGCTACAACTTCCAACTCCCTTTCCTGCACCACCATCTTGCTCGCTTCATGCCCGCAATACTTGCACTCAACCCGAGTGTCATAGCTCACCCGCTCAACTGCCACCGTCTCCTCTCGTTCCACCTCCTCCAGAACTTTTCCCGCCGCATCCTTTTTGACCTCCTTGCGTTTGACTTTCTTGATCCCTGGCTCGCGTCCAATCTCCCTGCGCTGGGTCTCCTTCATTGCCCACCAGCGGTTGCAGGCGGTGCATTTGGAGGACATGCCGGTGGCAGTGAAGATCAAGGCGATCACGGCAATAATCGCCAGCGGGACCAAATAGATCCAGATTCCCATGACGTGACTCCCTAGCAATTTCAGACGACGATTCGAAAAACCATTTTGTTTCCGATGGATTCATTGGGACATCTACCCCAGAGGGTGCGAAGGAATATCAAGGTTCCTCTGGATTGGTCCCGCTCCTAGCCTCGCGTACCGCAATCAACTCCTCGGTGGTCCGCAGGAAAAACATCCCATCGGAAATCGCAGGGGTTGCAAGGACCTTGGCCCCCCCCGGATTCTTGGAAATCAGCTCAAAAACCCCGCCTGCCTTCACCACCAGCACACAACCATCTTCGGCGGTGAAATAGAGTCGCCCATCCGCGGCAACGGGAGATGCCGTGAAACTTTGAATTTCCGCGTTCAACCGCTTCTTGTAGATCTGCTCGCCCGTCTTCGCTCGGTAGCAGGTGACCACTCCACTGTTGGAGCAGGCATAAAGAAAATCTCCGTAGACAATCGGTGTCGGCATGTAGGGACCACCACGCTGATGACTCCATGCAATCCCGGGGTCCGAGCTGACCGCCTCACCACCTTCCCTCGGCATTCGCCCTGGTAAACGCAGTTCCCCGCGTGCCTCGGGGCGAACGGCGATGATCGGTTGGATGGGAGCATACCCACTGGCTAGGTAGATCAGGTCGTGAGCGACGTTGGGCGTGGGTACGACGATTTCCGAATGATCTTTCAGCCACCAAAGCAATTTGCCATCCCGCGCGTCGTACCCTCGAGCAGCTCGGGTGCCATGAGTGATCAACATAGGTAGGTCCCCAAAGGAGTGAACCACGGGAGTCGACCAAGTTGGAATCTCCTCTCGCGCCATCCTCCACCGCTCCCGGCCTGTCTTCAGCTCCAAACAGACGAGAAACGACCCCTTCTGGATATCGCACTGAAGAAAGAGACTGTCACCAAAGAGGACTGGGGAACTGCCGAAACCCCATTGGTAACTGGCATCGTAAAACCACCCGCTATCCAGCACCCCAAAATCGCGACTCCAGATCAACTGCCCACTGGCATCGTAAACATACAGCCCTTCCGATCCGAACCATGCCACCACATGATGTCCATCTGTAGTCACCGTGGGATTTGCGTGCGAAGACTTCGAGTGTCGCTTGCCCATCGGCTTGGCCGTTTTGCAGTTGCGTTGCCAAACGAGTAGTCCTGTCTTTTTCTCAAGACAGTAAAGCCGGAAATCGTAAACGCTGTCATCCGCGATCGAATCAACCGCTCCAGTCTGACCAATCTCGACACTTCGATTGCCTTCCAGGCTGGACGCCGAGGTGATGTAGAGATAGTCACCCCAAACAACGGGACAGGAATTCCCCAGCCCCTCGATTCGACTCCTCCATGCGACATTCTTCCCTTCGACCAGATCCCATGACTTGGGCGGATTCTGCCCGTCTGCGATACCTCGCGATCCGGTCCCGCGAAATCCTGGCCAATGGACTGATGAGACGTCGAGATCCGATTGGCTGGATCGATGTGCGAGCGAATCGGTGGCATCCCCCGCGAACGACTTCTCAAAAGGTTCCTCTTGGGATTCAGAAACCGATGGAGAAAACTCGACATTGCCTCCCTCTCGCGACAAAATCAGCTTGGAGACCTTGCCCTCGGCCATCTCAAATTCCAATCGCTGCCCGCCATTGAGAAAAGTGTTTGTGCCAGTAGCAAAAAAAAGGATCCCCGGTACCCCCATCCCGAAATCGACCTCCACCCCATTCTCCTCTGATCGTATTTTCAATCTGCTGGTCCCATCGGTCTGGGCATAGTCCCCTTCGTATAGCTTTCGTTGGTCCGCCGTCGGCCTCTCCAGGACACGAATGGGAAACTCCAGACCTTCGAAGTAAGGGAGCAATTCCTTCGCTTCCTTCAACTCGGCTAACGCAGCAGCCAACGATAGCGTCTCTTTCGAAGCACGACCTGATTTGAGGACCGCCGCAAGCAATTGGGCATCCCCATCGCAGATTGCATTCAATAGCAGAAGATCTGTCCCTTCCGCGCCGCCAATTAATAGCGTCGTGACCACGTCGTAGTGCTTCCCATACTGCGCCCAGTTCAGCGGCGATGCCTTGTAGAAGGTATCCTTGAGATTTGGATTGGCACCGCGATCCAATAGGAGTTTCACCACAGCCAAATGGCCACGATCGCTGGCAAAGCTCAATGCAGTCGACTGATAGGCCGTTGCAGCATTGACATCAACCCCCGCATCCAGTTCCCGAGTCACTGCGGCCAAGTCTCCAGAGCGAGCTGCAGTCCAGAGATTCTCAGCAGCGGCTGAAGCGGGAGGTTGCTGAGCCCTCAGCGAAGGGCGGGCGTTCGAAAATCCAAAGACGACGAAGAGGCTTAGCATCCAGCCCATCCGCGCTTGAAACCAAGGGGTCCGACGAGTTCCTGAATACAGGGTAGTCGCTTGCATCGTGATCTCCCTCCCAAGTTCCATGCATCGAGCGTCCGCATGTGCCACGCTCCCCACCTCTTCGCAACCATCATCACCAGATGGTGGATGGTTTTCTTAAAACATCTTTCGTAGCTCTCCACCGCCTGGCGGCGGTGGCTACCTGGCGCGGTGGCTACCTGAATACCCTTTTCGTCTCACGATCGTCATGCGGGCAATTCGAATCCTTTTCGGCGAGGCCTAGTCAGCAATTGATTGGCCTCTTCATCGCCTACAAATACTTCCTTCTCAGGATCCCATCGAAGTGGCCTATGCAATTCTCTGGTGATATTCGCTAGATGGCAGACCGACACCGACCGATGCCCGATCTCGACGTCAGCAACAGGTAGCTTTCGGCTTGCGATGCAGTCCAGCCAGTTCTGAAGATGCCACCTTGCCTGCCATAGCGCCAAATCGTCACTCCATTTCCGCTCTTCTTCGACGCTGTCGACCTGCTTGAGCAATTCACGGGCGATCTCGGGCGGGTTGGAACTGAATTTGTTTCGGTTGATTTCCAGCTTCCCATGTTCACAGACAAAAACCGCGCCTCCCATCGGCCCCTTCCCAGGCTCAATCACAAAATTCACCACCACACCGCTAGCGTACTTCATCCGCACATGCCCATTGAGCCCTTCGGAGAGCGGCTGCAGCTCCACGGGTCCGGTCCCATCCATCCCCAAAGCCCATTGGATTTGATCGACACCATGAGCCCCCCAGTTGGTCATCTGACCGCCGGCGAAATCTCGCCACTGCATCCAGTTCATCCATCGTGCACTGTACGGGCGATCCGCTGCCTGATTCAGCCAGAGATTCCAGTCCAGCCCGGCTGGCTGCGGCTCGGCAACCAATGACTCCGTCGGCGCAGGCGCTGGGCCTTCGTACGCAATCGCCCGCACCTCCAGGATCTTCCCCATTCCCCCTTCACGAATCAGTTGGCACGCAACACGATTCATCTCCATCGAACGCTGCTGCGTCCCCACCTGAACGATGCGCCGGGTCTTCCTCGCGACTTCGACAAGCGCTCGCCCCTCCTGGATGTACAGCGACAGCGGCTTTTCGGCATACACGTCTTTTCCCGCCAGACAGGCTTCGATACAAGGCTTGATCCGCTGAAACTCTCCAGTTGCGACAATGACCGCATCGACATCCGGCCGGTCCAATATCTTCCGATAGTCCGAATAGACATCCCAGTCTGCTTTTACCTTTTCGCGAAACGCCTCAGCGCGCGGCTGGTTGCAGTCAGCGACGGCCACCACCTGCGCTGCCTCCGGCAATTGCTCCAGCAACAAAGATCCACGCCCCCCAACCCCGATTGCGCCGACTCGAATCCGCTCGCTGGCCCACAGCCGATGAGAAGCTGATGCCATGGCATGCTTCGATGGAACGGCAGCAAGGGAAAAACCCAATGCGTTGGTTGTCGTTGAAAGCCACTGACGTCGAGACAGGTTCCAAGCCTTTTTCGATTCCATTTTCTTGACTCCCTGAGCCGTCAGGTTCCTGCAGAGGCATTCTCTTCGGGCGATACCACCAGGCTACTCATACGCCCAGTCATCCCGAAATCCCATTCTAAGGCATCTTCCCGCTCACCATCGCAAGAAGGTGGAAGATGCGAAATCAACTTCCAACGGAGACATCCTCCGCTGGCAGCGGTGGATACCTGGAGCCTGCGGGGGGCCGGACTCTTCCTAAACACCACCGCCCGAGGGTCCTGGTGGACGCGGTCCTGCGCGGATAACAGACCCAATTGAAGGAAAGTAAAAGCCATTTTTTTGATTTTTTTCTAGACATACCGAATTTCCATCTGTACTATTCAGTTAATACAACAGTACAGGAGACAGATGCGATGCAGATCCACATCCAGGCCCACGACGGGGTACCGATCTACCTGCAGGTGATGCAGCAAATCAAATACCTAGTTGCTTCGGGAAGGCTAAAACCGGGCGAAGAACTCCCTTCGATTCGGACGCTGGCCGAGCAACTGTTAGTCAATCCCAATACGGTCGCTCGCGCCTACCGCGAACTAGAGACGGCAGGGGTTGTTGAGAAGCGAAGGACAGCCGGTACCTATGTCACCGACAACGGCTCCCCGTTGGCTCGCAAGGAACGCCTGAAATTGCTCAAGGAACGAATCGATCAACTCTTGGTCGAGGCTTTTCAGATGGGGTTCGATTTGCAGGATGTACTCAAGATGGTCCAGCAGAGCGAACTGGCAAACAACCAGATGAAAAATGGAGAACGCAACCATGATTGAATCTGATGCTTTGGGCTCCAGCCCGGTGGTCGACATCCAAAGGCTCAGCCGGAGCTTTGGAGAAAAAAGAGCGTTGCTCGATGTGTCACTGAAGATTCCGCGAGGCAGTGTGTGCGGACTGATCGGAAGCAACGGTTCGGGAAAGACGACGCTGATCAAGCACATTCTTGGCAGTCATTTCGCACAAAGTGGACGGGTACGTGTTTTTGGTGTCGATCCGACAACCCATCCAGCGGAGGTCTTGGGGCGCATCGGATACATGTCGGAGGATCGCGAGCTGCCTTTGTGGATGCGCGTTCAGGAAATCATGAACTACACGCAAGCGTTTTTCCCCGCATGGGATCCAGCTTACGCAGAAGAGCTACGGCGGATGTTCGACCTCGATCCAATGGCACGAATCTCCAACCTCTCGCGTGGCCAAACCGCTCGCACCTGCCTCCTTCTTGCACTGGCCCACCGCCCCGATTTCCTAGTTCTTGATGAACCCTCTTCAGGGCTAGATCCTATCGTTCGTCGCGACATCCTTGCCGCTATCGTCCGCACGATCACCGACGAGGGCCGAACGGTTCTCTTCTCGTCCCATCTACTTGACGAAGTCGAACGACTCGCCGATCGCATTGCCATCGTCCATCAAGGACGCATCTTGCTGGACGATGAACTGGATACGATTCGCGATTCCTTCCATCGTTTGACGTTACGCTTCAAGCAGCCCCAAGCCGAAGCACCAAAATTGACCGGAACCATCAGTCACAAAGGTCGAGGCGATGAATGGACTTACCATTGCCGTGGGGAGCGAGATCATTTGATCGAAGCTGCGAAAGCTATTCAGGCCGAGATCGTCGAGGAAACCTCTTTAAGCCTAGACGACATCTATGCCTGCTCGATTCATCAGGCTTAGGGAAACCCAATTTCCAGCTTTTTATCCCTCCCAATTTAATGAGGCAGAACGATGCGATCGATTACCAAAAGTCTGTTCTGGGAGTATGTGGCTCGCAATCGATGGTCCTTGCTGGCCTGCCCCATCCTAGCCTGCACTCCACCTTTGCTGCTTATGTCGATGCTGCGTGGGATCGATCGATCTGCTGTCGCTCGTGAACTACTCGGTCTTCACATCGTCAGCGTCCTCTGCGTCGTGATCGTGGTCGCTGCGGGAGTTCTGCTGACGCAGGGAAGCCCAAGTCGCCTGTATCGGAAGCCCATTTCAAGCACTGCGATCACCAACTTTTATTTCTGGGGAGGCGCGCTGCTGGTTGCCGGCCAGGTCGGCGTGCTGATGGCCTTGCTGCGATCCATGTTCATGCCGGAATGGCCAATCGCCAGTCCCGTCCTGTTTTCTGTCGTGTTATGGGCCGCATTTCAGCCATTCGTTCGCACTTCCGAACAAGCGATCTGGTGGTATGCTCTGGCTCCCGGAGTTGTCATCCTGATGTTCCTGTGGTTGATGCGAAGCCATGGAATCTCAATGGAAGAAGGGGGTATCTATGGCCCAAAAGCGAATTACTGGTCGAAAATCACTGGGATCGATTTGCTGATTGCAACCGGAACGGTGCTGACCGGTTACGCTCTGACCAACTGGCGCATCAGGAATCATCGCTGTGGGCGGCCGGTCCCCTCTTTCTTGTCGTGGAAGGAAGTCCAGACTTTTCGTTCGATGGTTCACGCCCATCAGTGGTTTGATTTCCGCAGTCGCACGTCGCTTTTCGCGATGCTGGTTTTGGCGCAACTGGCCATTTTCTGGGTCATCGCGTTGATCTGCGCACTCCGCAATCCAAAGGTGGGATGGGACATCGCTTTTTCTGGCACGATCCTAGCATTGATCGATCAATGGTTGGCGCAGATCCTGATTGCCGTGACCAGCAGCCTCGGCCATTCCGCAAAACCTGTCCATGCACGCGACAAGGACCTCGGCACTTCAAAACCTCGCACCGACGGAATCAGTTCCTACCTACAGACCTTGCCGATCTCACCGCCCGAAATGGCCCGTGCCATGCTTCGCTCCAGTGCCCTTTCGGTCGCCATAGCCACAACAGCAATCGCCCTTTCCCTGGCGCTGCTGGGCGGACTCAGTCAACCATGGACCAGCACCTCCAACCCATTGCAGCTAAACATCGATTACTGGCGAATCGCAATCCTCCTGACAGGTGGCTCCATGCTAGTCTCTTTCGCATTGATCAACCGCCTTCCCGCTGTGCACGCGAATGCAAGGAGGCTTGAATACTGGGTGGGGCTGATCGCCATCGCTGCTTTGCTGCTGACGCTTCGATCTCCTGCGCTGCCACAGATCGCAACGGTCCTATCCGGGCTCTGCATCGCAGCTCTCTTGTACACCACTCGGAAAAGTATCCAGAACCGAGACACCAACTGGACCGAAACGATTTGCATCTGGCTCACAGCCGTTGGTTGCTCTCTGATGCTAGCGGCCGCGATTCCAGCAGAGTACCGATCCATCGGTATTCCGATCCTCCTGATTCTGGTCGCTGCGGCCATCCTACCATGCTTCACCACCACATCGGAAATCCGTGCGATTCGAACCAGCTGAATTGGTTCAATAAGCGACGATCAGCTCACGATTCCTCTTTGCGATCGACCGGCCGAAATGCTACGTCTTCTTCGGCCTGGACCCTTTGCCAAGTTTCAATCATCTCCGATCCATCGGGCAACGTGGCGCTTTGGATCCAGAGATCCCCATCGAAGCGGCAGTCAAAGGCAAAGTCCTTACCGAAGACATTTTGCTTGAACTGCGGATCCAGCCCATAGCGCATCGTCTCGATGTACTTGCCATTCACCACCTTCCAGCTTCCTCCTGCCGAACGAAAAATTCTTCGATCCTCCGGCTGGTACCCGATCCAGATCAGATGCACCGGCGTAATGTGCTTGATCGTAATCGATGTGCGATGCAATTCGCTGGGGACCCCACCGAACGATGCAGAAACGATGCGCCACGAACCGACTAGCTTCTCGCGGATCTGGTCATCCGAAGGAATTGCAGCGTTCGTCTTCGCCCCAGAAGCCTCTTGAATCCCTGCCGCCAAGCTGACCACCAATCCAACTAGGCCAATCAGCGCCACACCAAAAACCGCTCGCGGAATTCTCTTCATGGAAAAACCCCTCATAAAAACATCGCAACGACTCCCCCACCACCCTATTCTAAACCCCCGGGCCTTCGTCTCGGTGACTGAGGCATACCGAGCGGAATTGACTCCTCTTGGTGAGCCTATCCGACCATACGATCGGTCGGTGTTTCAATGCGACCCACAGGAATCCCCGCTCGACCTCCTCGCGTCGTCCCTTCTCCTACAACAGCGCATCGAGCCATGGCGATGGTTTCTTGTAGTTTCGTTGGAAGATATACTCAATGGACGGCGAGCGATCGGAGCCACGATTGATTGAGCCATCCTATTGCCAAAGACGTAGCCATGCTTCCTGCCCGACTCTCGGTAGCAATGTCGATTCTGAACTTCTATCGCTTTGCTCAACGTCTCGTCGTGCCGATCAGTTTCCTGATGGCACTCTCATCCCTGGTTGTCCAGCAAGCTTGGGGAGATGACGAATCGAGCCAGCTTGAGCAAAAAGCTCTGGCGATCTTTCAATCTCGCTGCATCGAGTGCCATCAGGAGAAAGTACAGGAAGGCGGCCTGCGACTCGATCGCCGCGAGGGCTTGATCCAAGGAGGCGATTCGGGGTTGGCTATCCAACTTGGTAACAGCACGCAAAGCCTTTTGGTCACACGCATCACCGCCACCGATGACTCCCGAATGCCCCCCAATGGCTCTCCTCTGGACCCAGCGCAGATCGATGCACTCAGCAAGTTTATCGATCAAGGGGCCCCCTGGGGCAACCAGACGCTTGGCGACCCACGGCTACAACACTGGGCATGGCAACCGATCCAGTCGACTCAACTCCCAGAGGCGACTGAGATGCACAAAGAAGAAGGCAATCCAATCGATCGCTTTCTCGACGCGTCGCTGGCTGAAAAAGGCCTGATGCCACTGGCGACTGCGTCGCGAGAAGCTTTGATTCGAAGATTGAGCTATGATCTGCTGGGCGTGCCACCATCTCCTGAAGAAGTCGATCAGTTCGCTGAAGATCACAGCCCTGATGCATGGGAGAAACTAGTCGATCGGATGCTCGCGTCACCCAGATATGGAGAACGATGGGCCCGCCACTGGCTCGATATCGCTCACTATGCCGACACACACGGGTTTGAACGCGATCAGCGTCGCGATCACGCATGGCGATACCGCGACTGGGTGATCGACGCATGGAATAACGACCTACCATTCGACACCTTCGTGCAGCATCAAATCGCCGGCGATGTACTTCCCGGAAAAACTCCGGAAACGACGGTCGCCTCCAGCTTCCTTGCCGCTGGACCATGGGACTTTGTCGGCCAAGTGGAAACACCAAGCCCCCTGATCAAGCGTTTGGCGCGCGCGGACGACCTGGACGACATGGTGGCCCAGGTAATGACCAGTTTCTGCGGCATCACCATTCATTGCGCTCGTTGCCATCATCACAAACTCGACCCCGTGAACCAAGAAGAGTACTACGCGCTAACAGCGATTTTTTCTGGAGTCAAACGGGGAGATCGCATCGTCTCGGATGACGAAAAAAGGGCAATCGAAATCAAGCGTTCCCAATGGAAAGAGCTGCAGCAGAAGTTGGACCAGGAGATCCAACGAGCGACTGGAGGTCTATCCCTGGCCGACATTGTAGGGGGAGGAAACGGACTGGGAGCCGGAACTCAAGGGAGCGGCATCGACCCCAGCACCGGGGAGCGTCGCGAGGAGCAAGATCGCCGAGGTTTCCTCAATGGCGTTGTCGCCAATCGGCTGAACGCAACCCAAAGCGACTGGATCGACTCAGTCTTTATTCCAGATGGCGGCCCGATGCGCCGACTTGCTATCTCCCAATCGGGCACCATCGCAGAAGGAATCCCAGCCACGGACCAAAAGGTATGGGACGCGATACGAAATGGCCCAGTCCACTCTCAGTTTTCGACCACCCTTGATGGGATTGACTGCGCGCCACCAGGACGGAGCATGCTTTCACTGCACGCCAATGCCGGCATCACCTTTCGATTGCGACGAAATCTCTTGCAGCAAACGCTCTCCAAAGAACCACCGCTGGGAGGCGAACCGAACTCCGACGCCACGCCGGACTCTCTGGCCGTTGCTCCAGATTCCACGCAGCGATTCGTTTTCCAGGCGATGGTGGGCTACTTTGGAGAGACCCCCAGGGGCGGTGCCGATGTCTTCGTCCTGTTGGATAACCAAGTCGTCTACCAGCACCTTGGCCTGGGACGTGACGATGGGCTCCAGTCGATCTTGGTGCCGCTCCCACCAACCGACTGTACCCTGACATTGATTGCTACCGATGGCGGTAACGGCATCAGTCACGATCAGGTCTGTTTCGTCGATGCAACCATCGCCCCAAAAGATCGTGATCTTTCCGATGAGGATTCCCAACGCATCGATTCACTGAAAAAGGAATCGGAAGTGTTGCGAAACCAACTTGCATCGCTGATGGAACCACGGCGCGTCTATGGGGTGGTTCCCGAATCGCCCACGGAGGTGAGGCGATTGCATCGCGGCAATACGGAGGATCCCCGTGAAACAGTCCTACCGGGGACGGTCAAGAGCATGGGACCGGTCCATGGATCGATCGCAGAGCTGGACAACCAGTCTTCCGATGCACAGCGTCGCACCGCTCTGGCTCAGTGGATTGCTTCCGATGAAAATCCCCTGACCGCCAGAGTCATCGTCAATCGACTGTGGCACCACCACTTCGGACGTGGCATCGTTTCAACTCCCAGCGACTTCGGCCTTGGCGGCACCCTTCCAACACACCCAGAACTACTCGACTGGCTTGCACAACAACTCCAGCAAGGCGACTGGTCGCTCAAACGAATCCAGCGAATCATTCTGCTTTCCAGCGCCTACCAGCGCAGTTCTCTGGGCTCCAGCCATCCAGGTGCGGCTCAAGATGCGGACAATCGGTTTTTGTGGAGGCAGAATCCGAGACGACTGGATGCGGAATCGTTGCGGGATGCAATGCTGACGCTTTCCGATTCTATCGATCGTTCGATGCACGGACCGGGCTACCGCGACTTTGAATATCAGGAAGAGTATGCACCGGTCTATCAGCACCGCGTGCTGGAAGTACCTGAGGTCTTTCGCCGGAGCATCTATCGATTCGTCGTTCGCACGACACCCCACCCGTTCCTCACGACGCTCGACTGCCCCAATCCCGCCACCCTGGCGCCCGTGCGCAACACCACCACCACGGCAATTCAGTCGCTGGCTACGCTCAACAATGCCTTCGTCTTGCAACAAAGCGATCGCTTTGCCCAAAGAATCGAAAGAGAATCTGGCCAGAGTCTTGACCAGCAAGCGAAACTTGCAATTCGGCTCGCCTTCGGAAGGGGAGCCACCAACGAAGAAATTGCACAAGCAACCCAGCTGATCCAAGAAGCCGGCCTCTTTCAACTCTGCCGAATCCTTTTCAATACCAATGAGTTTGTTTATGTCGACTGAAAGGCCACTTGGCGATCGATGCAAACCAGATGCGAAGCTTCCGGCTGGGCTGGCTGTCGAATCGCCCCGTCGTGATTGGCTCAGCCGCCTAGGCAGTGGGCTGGGTGCGCTCGCCTGCACGACGATGCTTCGCCGCGATGGCCTTTGCAAGAACAAGAACTCGAACGATTCCCACCGAGGCCTGCACCATGCACCGCGCGCCAGGCAGGTCATTGAGATCTTCTGCCCAGGTGGACTCAGTCATGTCGATACTTGGGACTACAAGCCGGAATTGGAGCGGCTACATGGAACCCCATTCGATTCCGAACTGGGAAAGCAGACGTTCGCAGGCGTTGCTGGCAAGCATGCCAAGAGTTTCTGGACTTTTCGCCAACGCGGACAATCTGGGCTTTGGATCTCTGATCTATTTCCAAGACTATCGCAACACGCCGACGATCTCGCCCTGATCCGATCGATGCAGAGCAAAACGGCGCTGCATGGACCGGCGATGTTCATGATGAACAGCGGATTCATCCAACCTGGCTTCCCCTCCATGGGATCCTGGGTCACCTACGCGCTGGGGAGTGAAACCGACAATCTCCCAGAATTCGTCGTCCTTCCAGACCCCCGTGGACTACCGCCAGGTGGCATCATCAATTGGGGAGCAGGATTTTTGCCTGCTATGCATCAAGGAACGGTGATGGAGATCGGTACGCAAGGCGAAGCCATACGCGATCTGTTTCCAGCACGTCCCATCGATCGTAGGGCAGAAGAACAAGGGCTCCAGATGCTGCAGAAATGGAATCGTCAGCACGCCACCCATCGGTCAGGCGATTCCCTTCTGGAAGCGCGCATCGCTTCCTTTGAGCTGGCAGGGAAGCTACAGATGAGCGCGCCCGAGGCGGTGGAACTGGCAGCAGAAACGCAGCGAACGAAGGAGCTGTACTTGCTGGAGGATCCCGATGTTGGCCCCTTCGGAAAGCAGTGCCTCCTGGCTCGACGTTTGGTGGAACGGGGGGTGCGATTCGTTCAAATCTATTGCGGCGCGGAAAACACCTCCAAGAAAGCCATTCGCCCCAACTGGGACTCCCATGAAGACATCGTGCGCGATCATGGCTATTGGGGCCGAATCCTCGATACCGGTGCCGCTGCCCTGCTGGCAGACCTAAAGGCCCGCGGCCTTCTGGAATCAACGCTCGTCATCTGCACCAGCGAATTCGGCCGGCAACCGTTCATGCAAGGGGAACAAAAGGGCAGAGATCACAATCCAGGTGCCTTCACCGCCTGGATGGCCGGCGGTGGAATTCGTGGAGGCACCTCCTATGGCAGCAGCGATGCGATCGGATTTCGGGCGGCCGAGCGTCCCACTTATTGCTACGATCTTCACGCCACCGCGCTTCATCTGTTAGGAATCGATCACCAGAAACTGACTTTCTATCACAACGGAATCGAGCGTCGGTTGACCGATGTGCATGGTCATGTGATCTCCGAGCTTCTGGCTTGAGATGGAGGAAAACGCGAGGGATCGCCCTGTAGCCATCGCCCCCTGTAGCCAACGCCGCCAGGCGGTGGAGTGCTTCGCATCCCGTCCATACCCATCGATCCACCATCTGGCGATGGTGGCTACGAAGAGTTTCGTCACCTGCGAAGGCCCCATAGCCAACGCCGCCCTGTAGCCAACGCCGCCAGGCGGTGAAGTGCGTCGCATCCCGTCCATGCCCATCGATCCACCATCTGGCGATGTTGGCTGCGAAGAGTTTCGTCACCTGCGAAGGCCCCATAGCCATCGCCACCCTGTAGCCAACGCCGCCAGGCGGTGAAGTGCTTCGCATCCCGTCCATACCCAACGATCCACCATCTGGCGATGGTGGCTACGAAGAGTTTCGTCACCTGCGAAGGCCCCATAACCATCGCCGCCCTGTAGCCAACGCCGCCAGGCGGTGGAGTGCTTCGCATCCCGTCCATGCCCAACGATCCACCATCTGGCGATGGATCAGAAGGGATCGCGATGACTCGCAAAGCCCAAAGGGGATGAAAAGAAGTTCGCTTGGTCTCCAGCGATGCTCAGATTTTGAAGCGGGCCACAAGATCGCGAAGGCTTTGCGCCTGCGCTCCTAATTGCTCGGCACTAGCCGCCATTTCCTCCGAAGCTGCTGCGTTCGATTCCGTGGTATGGGAAACGCTACGAATCGCCGCTTTGACTTCCTGGGCACTTGCGGCCTGGGCTTCCGTCGAAGAGGCGATCTGGCCAATTCCTTCGGCTGTATCGTCAACCGAGGCCACAATCTTCTTCAGCGACGAACCAACTTTTTGTGAAAGACTGGCCCCCTCTTCCACCCGCTTGGTCGACTCCTTGATCAGTTTGGTGATCTCCTTTGCCGCTTCGCTAGATCGTTCGGCCAGTTTGCGAACCTCATCGGCTACCACGGCAAATCCCAGCCCATGCTCGCCGGCTCGCGCCGCCTCAATCGCCGCGTTGAGCGCCAATAGATTGGTCTGACTTGCAATTTCACTGATCACTTGGATGATCTCGTTGATCTGCTCGCTCGACTTCTGAATCAGCTTCATGGCGTTGATCGCTTCGTCGACCGTCGTCCCGCCTCCCTTGGCCAGATCCGATGTTTCGATCGCTTTGTTCTTTGCAAGATTTGCATTTTTGGAAATCACCTCCATGGCGTCGATCATCTGAGCGACACTGGCGGTCATTTCTTCAACGGAGGCAGCTTGCGTCTGCGCGCCCTCACTCAGATTCGCACTGCTTTCGGCGATCGTGCGAGCTCCTTCGTTCTGCTGCTGAGCGGCTGCCATGACCTCACCGATGATCGACCGAAGATCTCCGATCATCTTGCCAAGACTTGCCCCCAACCTCCCCATGTCGTCGCTGCCCGCAACGCTCACCGATTGAGTCAGGTCCCCTTTGGCCGCCGATTCGACCGTCATCGAAAGCTCATTGACTTTCTGCTCCAGCACCCGCTTCGCTTCAATCTGCTGCGCATGCGCTGCCGCTTCTCGCTCCTCCGTCTGAATCTCGCGGAGCGTATCGGCGGTAACGTCGGCCGCCATCTTCACCACTTTGACCACCGAGCCACGTTCGTCGAGCACGGGACTGTAGGCGGCCTGGATGTAAATGACCTTCCCCCCTTTCCCGAATCGTTTGAATCTCGCGACCTTGAAAATCCCTTGACCCAAATCGCGCCAGAAGTCGCGGTACTCCGAAGAGCTTCGGTACTCTGGGTCCACGAAGAGGCTGTGATGCCTTCCCTGGATTTCCTCCAAGCTATAGCCGATCGCCTGAAGAAAATTGTCGTTGGCCCAGAGGATCGTCCCATCGGTCGTGAACTCGATGAAGGCCATCGATCGGCTCAGCGCATCGAACATCCTACTTTTGGCAACGAAGGCATCCTCCGCTGTGGATTGCTGCAGCGACTGAATGGCAGACGAAGTGGTACGGCGGCCTGTTCGACGAGAAGCGTTGGTTGGGTCGGCCATCGGGCGACTATCTCCGTGAATGGTTTTCTGTTGCTTGTTCTAGGTTGTCCAACAAGGCGGCACTCGGGCTTGTGCTGGATTAGGACGCAATTCGAGATCGCTTTTCCTTCAGTCCGGCTCCGGTTGCCAGCAGGATAGGCTCAGGAACTCCTGGTTTAAAAAGCTCCTGCCCGCTCTCCCTTGGATCCAGGACTCGACCTCCCCACGACCTCACCAGGGACACTTCAACCAATCGGCGAGCGGACGACTTATGGCCCAGACAAAGAGCCCACATCACCACCCCTCGCCTGGGGGCTCCAGGAGTTAGACTAGTTGGACACAACTGCCGGTCAAGCAGCGTATTGGGGGAGCGACTGGGCAAACTGGAGATCCGTTTCCGGTTATTCCGATCGCACCATGCAAAACGACCTAAGAGGCTAGTGTGCCAATGCAACCGTCGTGGTAGCCAAACTTCCTCATCCCCTGATTGCTGCCGCGATGCAACGAATTGGTGGGGCCTCAAAAACGCGGAATGCACCAATTAGATATAGAAAACCAGTGGATGACCAAAGAACTCATCCGCTGGAAATTTTGAGGCGATCTTCTCCATCCATCTGACGGTGAGAACCATGGAACGGTGTCGCATCCGGTAGTCTTACATGGCGAATGGTTTGAGCCCCTCGACGCATCTCCTCATGTCCACTCCCTACTGACTCAGGCATTGCGGATAGGATCCGACCAAGAGCAACGGGGCGCATCGCGAGGACTTCAACAGTCGCCATTGGCTATCCTGCAACTAGAAAAGCTTTTCGCGGTGCAAATCGAGCCTCGCTCGAATCCATTTCGCGGGCGCTGGACAGCGACAACACGACGGATTGGCACCTTGGCTTGATGGCTTTCGAAGCATGACCTGAAAGCACTGAAATACTCCGTGGATGCCTTCTACCCTTTCTACCTTGGATAGAAAATGGACGATTTTGTCATTCCGTTGCTTTGGGCGAGCTTCCTTTATCTGCTCACTTTAGGCCCATTGATCGCTTTGGTCCTGACCATTTCCACCTGCATTCTTAGATGGTTTGGAGATGCAATCAAGCCGCAGAGCCTTGGCAAGATTTTTGCGACCTTTTGGGCTACGGCTTGGGTACATTTCGTCATCTGTTTTGCTACTTTTCTCGCCGCTCCCATCATGCTCGACGAGCGTTATGGAATTCTCGTCTTCCAGCTCCTTACATTTCTTCTACCCGTGGTTTTACTCACCGTCATCGTCAAACCAACGGCTTTGCAAGCCATTCTCAGCTATATCCTGCTAGTGCCGATGAACGTCTTCGCGTTCCTGGTAATTGCCTTCTACTCGTTCCCTGCTGCGGGTCTTCCGTTCTACGAAGATCCGAGCATTTTCTTCAGCCGGTGAAGAATGCCACTTCCCAGAGTTGGGGCCCACGCAAATAGCGCCAGTGCTCCTTCGGCTCAATAGGTTCAGGGGGTTGGTAACGGGATGGGACATTGGTTCTGGTGTGTTCCGCGGCGGGTTGTTTCTGCATGCGGTGCCAATCGTAATCAGGCCGCGTCACACACCCTACGAAGAGGCGCGGTTGCTGGAAAAGACCCGTAGGGTGTGTGAGCCGGGGCGAGGTGCGTTGGACGGCGGTGTGGTAAAGACTGCCCCGCGAACACACCAGGGAGTTGGTAACGGCGCGGGACATTGGTTCTGGTGTGTTCCGCGGCGAGTTGTTTTGCGTTCGGTGCGATTCAAAAACGCGGCCCAACCTTCAAGATAGACTCGAAGCCATCCCCGGTGACCTTCGATGGGCGGCTCCCTAAAGATGCCGGCATACGATCGCTGACTCCAGGGAGACCCAGATGTCCCGAAAAAACCGACATTTCGGGTTGCTAAATTTGACGCCGCGTCAATAATTGACGTCATGGTCGAATTAACGCGAAAACAGCGGGAAATAGAGCAGCGCACTCGGGAAATCCTTCGGGTGGCCAAGCCGATTTTGTTGCGAGAGGGGCTGCACGCCCTGACGATGGATCGCGTTGCTGCGCAAATGCAGTACGCCAAAGGGACGATCTACAATCACTTCCCGCACAAGGAAGAAATCGTCCTGGCCTTGGCGTTTGATGCGATGCGCCTGAGGCGTGCACTGTTCCATGCTGCAACGCTTGAAGACACCTGCAGTCGTGAACGACTGATGTGCATCGGCCTTGCTTGCGAATACTACACCCAACACTGCCACGAAGAATTCCAAGTGGAGCAGTGGATACGACATGCGAACATCTGGGACAAGTCATCTGCAGCCAGACAGGAGTGCATCCGCGAATGCGAGGCGGGATGCATGGAATTGGTTTCCGGACTGGTACGCGATGGCATCCAGTCAGGGGATCTTCAAGGCTTCGATGGGGACTCGCCGGGCCACGCGCTGAGCCCTGAGGAGATGGTCTTCGGTCTGTGGTCCATCACCTTCGGTTCCCAGATTCTCTCGTCCAGCAGTCCCTCGCTTCCAGCACTTGGGGTGATGGATCCGATTCGATCCACACGAGTCCATTGCTGCACGTTGCTCAACGGATTCGGATGGCGTCCCATCTATCCAGTCGATGCGTATTTGTCGCGGATTGAGCAATTCTCGGAAACGATGCTGCCAAAATTCCAAGCCATACAGCGAGATCATGCATGAACGCAACAGCGCCGCGACAACCGAGGATCGCTCCTTGGATGGTGCGATGGACCATCGGTGGTGCCATGCTGACGGCTTTGGCCTGGATGGTTTTCTTTTCTCACGAAGCCAAAGGGCATCGCAAGGCACCTACGCTACGCCAAGATAGTTCGCTAACAGTCGATGGCGATGCTGCGACAACTGCACTCGATTCGCTTTCGACAAACGGCAAGACCATCGGCTCAATGAAAATCCCCCAACACCCAGTCAATGGGACTGAACTGCTGGTGCGAGCCTACACGATCCCCGATGGTCGTGGAGGAGTTTCCAGCCAGCGAACTTTTTCAGGTACGCTGCAGGCGCGGTACCAAAGCCTTCTGGGCTTCCGAGTTCCGGGCAAGATCATCGAGCGGCATATTGAGGTTGGTGATCGCGTAGCGAAAGGGCAAGTGCTGTTTCGCCTCGATCCCACAGACTTTGATCTGCAAATTCAAGTCGCGGAATCGGATCTGGAAGCGGCGAAATCGCAGCTGATTCAGAACGAGGCAGAAGAGCGTCGGCTGGCGGAGCTAAGGCAGACGCGTTCCACCAGTCAGTCGGATTATGAACTGGCACTCGCAGCGCGCGATACAGCCCGCGCACGCTTGCGGGCCGCTGAGAATCGCTGGATGATGGCGAGGAATCAGCGAGACTACGCGGAACTGATGGCAGACCAGGATGGTCTGGTCACCAAAATCATGGTGGAAGTTGGCCAGGTCGTCTCTCCGGGGCAACCCCTGGTCCACTGGGTACAGGGTAGCGATCTGGAAGCGGTGGTGAGTATTCCGGAATCGCTGCAAAGGACGCTCGATCAACGCAACGCATCCATCCGTTTCTGGTCTCGCCCCGACCTGATCGTTCGCGGTGTGTTGCGTGAGATATCCCCCGTCGCCGACCCGCTTTCGCGGACCTACGACGCGCGATACACCTTGATCGATCCTCCTAGTGATTTGGCTCTGGGCCTGACAGCCACCGTGGTAATCGATCAGTCCGATTCCGATGGCATCATGGTTCCCATGGCATCGATCGCTCAATCGGAAACAGCCCCCATCGTCTGGCGCATCGCCAAAGATGGTTCCGTCGAAGCCGTTGCTGTCGAAATACTAAAGTACGGCCCTCAGCACGCTCTGGTCAAGGGACCGCTGGTCCCCGGGGATCGAATTGTAAGTGCCGGGGTTCAGCGGATCGATACGCAGTGCCGCGTGCGTGTTTGGCAAGACACCCTCTGATATCGATTCCAGCGTTGCTCGAATTCGAATTCATCCTTTCCAACCGACCCTGCCGAAGACTGGTGCCGCAATATGGCCGTTCACGAGCCCCATGAAGAAGATCGACGGTCGTTCAGCCAGAACGATCATCGGTGGAATCTATCCCGATGGGCGGTCACGCATCAACCTTTTGTCTGGTTTCTGATGCTGGCTTGCAGCGCGGCCGGCATCTCTGCCTACATGCAGATGGGAAGAGCTGAAGATCCCACTTTTGCGATCAAAACCTGTGTGGTGGGTGCCGCTTGGCCTGGAGCGACACCCGACGAAATGCAACGTTATGTCGCCCAGCGCATCGAAGACAAATTGCGTGAAACCCCAAAGCTAGACTTTCTGCTCACCTACTGCATCAGCGATCGCATGATGACGTTGGTGCAACTGAAGGACTCCGTGCGAGGTCGCGCTGTTGCAGATACTTGGTATCAGATTCGCAAGAAGCTGGACGATATCCGTGGAGACCTTCCCAGCGGTTTGCTCGGCCCGAATGTCGATGATGAATACGGCGACGTTTACAGCGCGATTTACGCATTCACTGGCGAAGATTATTCACTTGCCGAGCTGAAGCGGATGTGCGAGCAGGCTCGTAAACGACTGCTGAAGGTGAAGGATGTCGAGAAAGTCGACATCATCGGCGAACAGCAGGAGCAGATCGTCGTCGAGTTCTCTCACAGAAAGTTAGCGACCCTGGGGATTACTCCCCAGCAGATCTTTGACAGCGTGGCCCGGCAGAGCGGCATGAGACGCTCCGGGAGCATCGATACCTCAGAAGATCGCATCCACGTCCGAGTCAGCCGCGACTTCGGCGGGATCGAGGAGATTGAAGCGGTACCGGTCGAGGCGTCTGGTCGAGTGTTTCGACTCGGCGATGTCGCCAAGGTGACGCGCAGCTACGAAACACCACCAAACTTCCTGATGCACTACAACGGCAAGCCAGCCGTTTCGATTGGCTTGGTGATGAGCAAAGGGGGGAATGTACTCGAGCTAGGTAGGTCGCTCCAACAGGAAATGGAACTCCTAAAGATGGAGATACCTTCGGGAGTTGAGATCGGCACCGTTTCCTTTCAGCCCAAAGTGGTGGAGGCGTCGGTTGGCGAATTTCTCAAATCCTTCCTCGAAGCACTTGCCATCGTGCTCATCGTCTCCTTCATCAGCCTGGGCTTGCGAACTGGCATCGTTGTGGCCTTGAGCGTGCCACTGGTGCTTGCGATTTCCCTCGTCATCATGCACGCGATGGGAATGAATCTGGATCGAATCTCCCTGGGCGCTCTAATCCTTGCACTCGGGTTGCTAGTCGATGATGCCATCATTGCCGTGGAAATGATGGCTGTAAAGATGGAACAGGGCTGGAACCGACTGGAAGCCGCCACCTTTGCATGGACTTCCACCGCCTTTCCGATGTTCTCCGGCACCTTGATCACGGTCGCCGGCTTCCTGCCAGTGGGATTTGCGCCTTCGACTTCCGGAGAGTACGCGGGCGGGATCTTCTGGGTGGTTGGGATCTCCCTGATTACCTCCTGGGTTGTGGCGGTGCTGTTCACTCCCCTACTAGGACTGCATCTGCTCCCAGATCCTCCCAGCCATAATCGTTCGGGCCACGGCGACTCCCATCATGCATTCGACACCCGGTTCCATCGACTGCTGCGGGGCCTAGTCCGCGCCGCCGTTTTGCGACCATGGATGGTGGTCGCTACAACCTTTGCTCTCTTCATGGCTTCCGTCTTTGGCATGACCAAACTGCAGCAGCAGTTCTTCCCGCAGTCGTCCCGCCCGGAACTCATGGTCGATATCCGAATGAACCAAGGGGCTTCAATCGGTGCCACGGAGGAAATGTGCCGACGTGTGGAGACCGCAGTGCTTCCATGGATGGACGGAGCCAATCGAAGCGACACCAATTCGACTCCTAAAGGTCCCAGCGATTCGGACCTACCACTTCTCGAAGCGGGCGACGTGCTCCATGTGGCCACCTACATCGGTGCGGGCTCCGCCCGTTTTTTCCTCGCGCTCAATCCGGACTTACCCAATCCAAGCTTTGGGAAATTGGTGATACTGACTTCGGGAGTCGAGGCAAGGGAAAGGTTACGCAACCACTTGCTGCGGCTTTTCGAAAACGATCCGCACTTTTCCGATGCGTCGATGCGCGTCCTGCGACTCGATTTCGGCCCACCCGTAGGCTATCCAGTTCAGTTTCGCGTTGTGGGGCCAGACAAAGTCGTGGTTCGAAACTTCGCCAATCGCGTGCGAGAAGTCATGCGCAACGATCCCGCTGCAGTCGATGTGAATCTGGAATGGGAAGAGCCAGCCAAGGCGATTCATGTAAGGATTGACCAAGACCGAGCCCGATTGCTGGGACTATCACCGCAGGAGATCGAACTGGGATTGCAAACCCTGCTCAGCGGTTCAACCATCTCGTTCTATCGGGAGGGAACCGAAACCCTCCCGGTCGTGGCTCGCGCGATCGACGAAGAACGCCTCGACCTAAATCAATTCGAGGACATCACTCTCTTTACACTCAGTGGAAAGAGCGTCCCGTTGCAGCAAGTCGGTCACTTGGAATATGGACAGGAAGACCCGATTGTCTGGCGCCGCAACCAAGAACAGATTCTCTCTGTTCGTTGCGATATCACCGATGGCAATCAGGCACCCGATGTCAGCCTTCGGATCGACCGCTCTCTCAAGCAACTGCGAATGGAGCTCCCCACGGGCTACCGAATCGATCTGGGAGGTAGTGTCGAAGAGAGCAATAAAGCCAATGCGGCGCTCTTTGGGATGTTTCCCATCATGGTCCTGGCGATGCTGACGTTGCTCATGGCGCAAGTCCAGAACTTTCGGAAAACGCTCCTCATTTTTGGAATCGCACCGCTAGGACTGATCGGCGCCGTCGCTTCCCTCCACCTGTTCCACGCCCCCTTCGGCTTTGTCGCTCTGCTGGGCGTCATCGCCCTTGCAGGCATGGACATGAGGAACTCTGTCATCCTGGTCGATCAGATCGAGCAAGATATTCGGTTGGGCCTGAGCCCCTGGGAAGCGGTGATCGAATCCTCTGTGCGCCGCGCCCGTCCGGTGATCTTGACAGCGGCGACAGCCATTCTCGCGATGATTCCGTTGACGCGAAGCGTCTTCTGGGGCCCCATGGCAATGGCCATCATGGGAGGACTCTCGATCGCAACGTTTTTGACATTGATCAATCTCCCAGCCATCTACGTCATCCTGTTCCGAATTCGTCCAGAAACAAAAACATCCGCGATCGAAACCTTTCTGAAATCGACCTCCAACAACCCAACTGAAGTTCATTCGCAGTGCGCCATGGACTAGTGGACCTTCGAAGAAATCCATCGGCCGCTTGATCACTTCCGGGTAAACTTGTATTCCCGTTCAACTCTTCCTGCAGTCCCGAATTGCCCCCGTCTCTCTACGAGGTGGATCATGCGTGGCATCGCTGCCCTGGTGTTCGTTAGCCTTCTTTCTCTGTCGACTCCTCTTGGCAGCAGAACCTTCCTCGCCTCGGTCAACACAGTCCCACATCCACTTTGGGAGACGTATGAGCGATCATTGCGGGATGCCAAGTACGTCGATCTGACTCACTCGATTGCCCCTGGGATGACGGTATGGGCTGGCTTTGGTGCCCCCACTTGCCGTCCGGCATTCGACCCAAAAACCAATCGCCCTTACTCCTACAACCCCGACGGCTTCGAAGCAAATCAATACACCCTGCCTACCGACCAGCTTGGGACTCAACTGGATCCACCGGCCCACTGGAATCCAGATTTCCCAGCCATCGATGAATTGCCAGCGACGTTCGCGGTTCGTCCTCTCTGCGTGATATCCATCGCTGAACGCGTCGCAGTCGACCCCGGCTATTCACTTCAAGTATCCGATATCAAAGCATGGGAAATGAAATTTGGCCGCATTCCAGAAGGCTCCGTCGTCTTCGTTCGCTCCGACTGGTCGAGGGACTGGGGAAAACCAGGGCTCGCTGAAAGAACGGTTTACCCAGGCGTCTCCTTGGAGGCAGTGCAATACCTTCGCTTAGAACGCAAGATCCTATTTCATGGCCACGAGCCGCTCGATACCGACGCGACCCCGACCCTTGTCGCCGAACGCTGGCTGCTAACGAATGGCTACACCCAGGCCGAAGGCCTTACCAACCTCGATCTGGTACCGGAAGTCGGAGCGTTGGTCTCGATTGGCTTTGCGAAATTCCAAGGTGGCCTTGGCGGCTACGCTCGGTTCATCGCGATCTGCCCACCCGATTGGCGACATGGCGATACCATGAACTCCACCCTCGAAGCACCATTAAGCAAACGAGACAGCCCCCTTCGATGGGATCCCGAAAGCGGCGTTCGACGGCGTGAAAAGGTCGGAACCAGATGATGTCAACCGACTCTCATGCCCGATCGAAGAGGCTGTCACGAGTCAATGACATTCCCCCCATCAGCCAAGCAACGAGCGGTCCCTTGCCGATCTTCCAAAAACCAAAGGCAAATGAGCCCCTCAAAGTGGCTCAGCCTTGAACAGTTGAAATCAGGCCGTGACTCCAGCATGGAACCGCTGCACAGCAGTGGGTGACTCGCGACCCACTGCCCCTGAAATCGCCGGAATGACCTTAGTTCACTCCATAGGGAACCGGAACTTTTTGGAGCTTGAATGGATAAGACTGGGGCTTCCCTGTCTTCTCGGTCGCGCGAACGATCACCGCCTGGATCTCTCGTCCGGATGGCAGTCCGCCAAAAGTGAATGCCTGCGTACTAAGAGACTGGGCGTCCTGTCCGAATGCTCCGCCGCCATTACCACCCCCGCCGCCGCTGCCACTGGCGCTACTACTGCCACCTGCACTTCCCGATGCACCAGGGGCGTGCAAAACCCCTTCGCTGTCTTGAATCCACACCTCAAAAGCACCTTGCTGCTCCAGCAAGGCTTTCATCATCGCCTGCGCATTGCCGAATTGATTCCCGCGCTTCTTGCCAAGTTGCGGTAGATCCATCGTGACGTGAATGCCACGATCATTGCTCTGCAGATCCTTGAGAACGAACAGGTGCTCTCCGTTCTTCTTTTTCGATGGCTTGCCATTCGGGAACTCCACCTCTATGCGGCGCCCCGGTGTTACCTTGAGTTCTCCCGAAATCGCCAGAAAGTCGGTGTCGTTTTCTTCCTGGAAGTAGGCGATCGCGTATACTTCGCGGCAGGCAGCAGGAACAGGGAGACCAAGGTGGAAAAGTCCGAAATCGAACTGGAATACGAACGTCGCTGGAAAGCGATGCGCCCCTTCGAAAAGGTAGCGCGCAGCGCTGCCATGTTGGCTTGGACTCGCCAACAGATGGCCATAAGAATTCGAAACACTCAGCCTCATTTGACGGACGAAGAAGTGAGGTGGCACGTCGCTTTGCAACTTTACGAACGCGACCCAGACGTGGTCAACCTGATCCAGGAACAGCTTGGTAATGTTTCCCGTTGAAACATTTCAAAAGACGATGCTCCGGTTCGTGGCAATCGCCGAGGCGATTGGCCTTCCTTTTCACATTACGGGCGGCTCGATCAGTTCAGCCTATGGCGAGCCTCGTTTGACGCAAGACATCGATATCGTGATTTGTCCAGAGCTGGCTAGAAATCGGGTCGACGACCTGATCGACCAACTGGCTTGCTCTGATTTTCTATTCACAGAGCGGGTTCTACGGCAGTCGGTCCAGACCGGCAACCTGTTCCAGCTATTGGACAAGACGGAAATCTTGAAACTCGCCATCTATCCAAGGGAATTAATCCCTGGAGAGCTGCAGCGGTCGCAGATCATGGAGTTGTTTGACGGGGTTTTCCTGCCGGTCTTATCGCGCACCGATGCTGCAATCTCGAAACTCATTTGGATCGAAAAAGGGAGCCACCGCAGCCGTCGCGACTTTCGCAGCATCTTTCGGAGTGGCTCGGAAACACAGCAAGCAGACATTCGAGCCCAGGCTGAGAAGATTCGGTTGAGGGAATTGCTCGAAGAAGTACTGAGCGAATCCGACGAAATCCGTTGACTCGATACGCCAGTTTGTTCATCAACCCTGCAATTACTTGAACGGATCTTTATGGCTGAATGACATCGATTGGGAAATGAATCGGATGAGTATTCCAGAACCGAAAGTCGAGCATCACGAAGGTCGTGGCATCCGTAGCTGCCCGATCTTCCCGGAGTTGCGACCGATCCTCGACGAAGCGTTCGAAATCTTCGGCGACAAGAGCGAATACGTGGTCGCCGCTCCGCAGTAACGTGCAGCTGCCAACAAGGCGATGGGTTGGAAGAACTCGAACCTACGCACCGAAATGACGCGACTACTGCGACGCGCCGGAGTTTCAGGTTGGCCACGATTGTTCCACTCGATGCGAGCTAGCAGGCAAACAGAACTCCAACGCGAGTTCCCACTGCACGTGGTCTGCTCTTGGCTTGGCAACTCACCACGTATTGCCCAGCAGAGTTACTTGCTGGTTACGGAAGATTGGCCTGCTACGAAAAATCTGATCCATGAGTTATGAAGGTCTCGTGAGCATTTTTGCAAGGAGACCTTAGATGAGCAAGCAGAGACG
>B570J29032_109959585_pt1 | contig 35138 bp, 25 predicted proteins | sample LakMenEpi16Nov12_FD_29032 | JGI IMG/M metagenome (IMG submission 29032) | reverse complement strand
GCTCCCATCGTCAACATCAAATGAATTCTGCTTTCGGCAGAATGTTTTTTATTTTCTTACGAATTTGTGAAAGCAAAGCTTTCCCATCTTCCTCAGAAAACAAAAAAGTCCCGCCTATTGGCAGGACTTCATTTGATGCATTCTGTGGAATCTGTTGATATGTTTTCGAACTCGTTTTTGAATAATCTTGAACTATTATCCAAAACCAAATAAAGTCTATAAAGGAAGCCTTAATTTACAATAGTTGTGTCATAATAATAATACTGTGGTTTTCGTGAAAATCAAGCATGTTCACGCCAGTTATATAATTAATTAATCCACTTAATAAATAAGCCCGGTATCGTATTTATTAATAATTTAGTTTTGAGAATAAATCAATTAAAATTAACCAGATTAAAAGAAATAAATATGAGAACAAGTATATTTTGGACACTGTTTATCCCCTTAATTATTATAGCAAATAAAGAGCCAATAAGCCCGAAAGCATTCAATGAAAAATTAAGCAATGGCCTTTGTTTTATCGAAAACAAAGGTCAGATTCACGATCAAAACTACAGGCCACGCCCTGATGTTTTATATAGTGCCACTGCAAGGGATATGTTAGTGCATATAAAAAATAACGGTGTGAGCTATCAATTACACAAAGTAAACAACTATAAGGAATTAGAAATTGGCACGAAAAACCTGAAGCCTAAAATTGCCTATGAGAAAACCATCTACCGGATAGATCTCAACTGGTTAAATGCTAATACTGATTTTACACGAAGCGAAGACGAAGCAACACCTGAAATTAAAAATTACTACTTGTCCCATTGCACAAACGGAATATTGAATGTCAGGAGTTATAAGGGAGTAACCTTAAACGGTTTATATAATGGTATTGATTTGCATTACTATGAAAAGGATGGTGACTTGAAATACGATTATATAGTGGCACCTGATGCAAATTACAAGCAAATACAAATTGAGGTAAAAGGAGCAGACGTGACCCTGAATAAAGATGGCAGTTTGCTTTTGAAAACGCCCTTAGGTACGGTTAAAGAAGGACAACCAATTGTTTACCAAAACGGCGTTCTATTGAAATCAAATTGGAAATTAGATAAGAACATCCTGAGCTTTGAGATACACAACTACAATCCCGGATATCAGCTGATCATTGATCCTCTTACCAGGCTTTGGAGTACTTATTACGGTGGAAGCGGTGATGATCAAGGCAGATCATGCATTACGGACGGAGTGGGAAGCGTTTACTTAACAGGAACGACAGATTCCAATTCTGACATTGCTACTATTGGAAGTCATCAAAATATACTTGCAGGGTATTTTGACCTATTTCTTGTAAAATTTACTTTGGGAGGATCGCGTCAATGGTGCACTTACTATGGAGGCGAATACAGCGAATTTGGAGCTGAAGTTTCTCTTGATAACACCGGTAGTGTATACTTATCAGGAATTACACAATCTACCTTAGGAATATCTACAGTCAATAGTCATCAACAAAACTTCGGTGGAGGCATTGATGTATTCATGGTGAAATTTAATTCTTCAGGAATCAGGCAGTGGGCAACTTACTATGGCGGGGCTGGAGTGGACTTAGGATCTGCATATTCAGATGCCTTGGGTAATGTTTATTTAACTGGTCTTACGAATTCAACTACAGATATTGCAACGCCCGGCTCACATCAACTTTCATATGGTGGCGGCCCTAATGATGCCTTTCTTGTTAAATTCAACTCATCCGGTGTAAGACAGTGGGGAACCTATTACGGAGGCAATGATGATGATGGTGCAAATAAAGTTCGAACGGATGCATCAGGAAATATTTATATGGTAGGATTTCAAACGAATTCAAGTTCAGGAATCGCAACAATAGGAAGCCATCAGCCGAATTTTGGAGGTGGAGCTTTTGATGCCTTTCTGATTAAATTCAATTCTTTAGGCGTAAGACAGTGGGGCACATACTACGGAGACAGTGGCAGTGATAAAGGATACGATGTTTGCGTTGACAACTCGAGCAACATTTACATTTCGGGCATTACAGATTCTAATAATAATATTGCTTCTCCGGGTGCACATCAAACAAGTTTTGGAGGCGGTGTCAACGACGTTTTTCTGGCTAAATTTAATTCATCAGGTATTAGACAATGGGGAACTTATTATGGAGGAACTGGCATAGATTCCGGAGTAAGAAGCTACTTGGATAATTTCGGAAATATATATTTGGCCGGTCATAGTGACTCAAATACCGGAATTGCAACTCCCGGAAGTTATCAATCTTCCTTTGGAGGAGGCACCGCAGATGTTTTCTTTACAAAATTCAATACAAATGGAGTCAGACAGTGGGCCACCTATTATGGAGGTAATGGGTATGATGCAATAGGAGGTATTTGCCTGGATAATAACGAAAACATTTATTTGTCAGGAGCAACCGATTCCAGCAATGACATAGCGAATTTGACAGGTTACCAGCCAACTTTTTCCGGAGGTACTTTTGATGCTTTTCTTGTAAGGTTTGATAATTGCCCTCAGTTATCACCATCCGTTACAGTAAACAGCGAAGTGTGCCTGGGTGCCCCCATCAATTTTAGTGTAAGTATATCAGGCACTTCAACACCAACCTACAGTTGGGTAGGTCCCAATTCATTTACCTCCTCTTTGCAAAACCCTGTTATAACTAACGCAGGCACGGTTCACGTGGGTACATATACCCTCACCATTTACAATAATGGTTGTACAGATATTGCAAATGTTCAAATTATGAATGTTACTCCATGTACAAGCCTTAATGAAAAAGTATCTGTTGCGGTTGATCTTGATTTATTTCCCAACCCAAATAACGGCAAGTTTACTATCAGAAACAGTAACGATGAAGCTTATACTATACACATCTACAACCAATCAGGGCAGCTCATGTACGAAGAAATATTTGGTGGTAAGATCAAAGAGTTTGATTTAAGCAATTTTTCTAAAGGGGTTTATTATGCGAGGATCAATTGTAATGACAAGCACAGAAATTTAAAAGTAATTGTGGAGTAATTATTGTTTAATACAACGCAAATCCGTAAAAAGTTGCGGTTTCGAAAAAAAGTAAGTCATTACTTGAATACGTGGTGAATCCGGAGAGATTAATTTCATTGATCCCTCCTAACCAAATCAGTGGATCAATAAATAGACTTTGCTACGCTATGTCTTTTTTTTCCTTCAAATCCTATCAAGCAAGCTTGCCGGATTTTACAGAAAATAAAAATGCCCCGCCAAAAAGGCGAGGCATTTATTGATCAGGTTGTGGATCCGGAGAGATTCGAACTCTCGTCCAAATAAGGAAAAAATAAGCTTTCTACACGTTTAGGAATGCCTTGATTTTCGATCGGGGCCAGGTGACAAACCTAACCAAACCCCAACTTAGCTACTGATATTGTTTTGGATAATAGCATCACCAAACCAAACTGCACATTTACGATGCTTTAACCGAAGCGCAGAGCAGTATAGCTCTCCGGCAAGCAAAGGTTGCTAAATCCTAGATTAAGCAGCCATAGCGTAAGAATTCTCTTCGCCAAATAAAAGTTTTGAAAGTTCAGTTTAAAGAGCTCGTCTTACAACGCTCTACATGCTTACCTATTTGATGCGCTTACTGTCAAAACCGGTCGGACCCATTAAGAAATTAAAAATTATAAATGTTAAATTAAAAATTGTAACACTTAATAACTTTTAATTAAAAAAGAACGTCTACAAAGTTACGCATTTTATTGGGCTTATTTGTATTTTTAACTAATTTTTAAAATTATGATTTCTGTTATGAAAAATTTTATTTTCTGCTTATTTCTAATGGCTTCAAGCCTTGCCATTGCTCAAAAAAGTGTTAAGCTAAAAGAGGTCAAACTCAAATATACTTTGCCTGAAGGATGGAACGTCAGTAGTTATCCTTCTGAATATCCTTGGGAAACAACATCAAATGGATTATGCAAGTGTGCCGCGCTTCATTTTTATAGTCCTAATAAAAACGGACAATTTAACGTGGTTGTTTACCCAACTACTATTTCAGGACTGGATTCTACAAAAAGAAGTTTTATTGGCGCGCTCAGATTTGAAGGTGTTGAAAAGTATGACAAAACCAAGAATGAATTTTTTAGTTTTGAAAAGAGATACTCACATTTTGTGAATACCAAAAATGGAACACAAAAATCTTTTGAAGTGATTCGTTATATTGCAAAATTAAAAGACCGAGCTTATGTTTTTTATGCGTGGCAAGAGAATATGAATCTTTTGAATCCGACAGTTGAGAAGGATTTAGCTAAAATGATTAATGCAATTGAACCACTTGATTAACGTGACTTATCAGCAAACACTTAACTATTTGTTTGAGCGATTGCCAATGTTTCAACGTATTGGCGCTGCAGCTTATAAAGCAGATTTAAGGAATACGCTTCAATTAATGGAGGTATTAAATCAACCCCATCATCAATTTAAATCCATTCACGTAGCCGGTACTAACGGTAAGGGAAGTAGTAGTCATATGTTAGCCTCGGTGTTACAAGCCGCCGGGTATAAAACCGGTCTTTACACTTCACCTCATATGGTTGATTTTAGAGAACGGATTAAGATTAATGGTGAAATGATTCCTAAAAAGTACGTTGTGGATTTTGTTGCCAAACATCAAAGTGCATTTGAAAAAATTGAACCTAGCTTTTTTGAATGGACGGTTGGTTTAGCGTTTAATTATTTTAAAGACCAGAAAGTAGATATTGCTATAATTGAAGTTGGGCTGGGTGGACGTTTAGATTCAACAAATGTAATAACACCGGAAATAAGTTTAATCACGAATATCAGTTTTGATCACATGAACTTGCTTGGTAATACGCTTCAAGCTATTGCTGCTGAAAAGGCAGGTATTGTTAAAACAAATATACCGGTCGTGATAAGTCAAACACAAAAAGAAATTAAATCCGTTTTTATTGAAAAGGCAAAACACGGAAACGCATCAATTTGTTTTGCAGATCAAACATATAAATTAAAAACAACTTATTTAAAACAGAGACGAAGAGTTGTTGAGTTAACCAAAGCCGGCAAATTGGTGAAGTATTCATTAGACTTAACCGGGACCTATCAAATAACAAATTTATTAGGCGTTCTTCAAACAATAGAATTATTAAATAAAAAGGGATTTACCGTCACAGCTAAACAACTTAAACGTGGATTAGGAAGCGTATGCGTATCAACAAATTTTACCGGAAGATGGCAAACTTTATCCAAGAAGCCATTAATAATTGCAGATACAGGCCACAACGAGGATGGCATAAAACAAGTCATCAAAAACATTAAACAAATTCCATTTAAACAATTGCACATGGTAATTGGTATGGTAAACGACAAAGATGTAAGCACTGTTTTGAATTTGTTACCAAAGAAAGCAAAGTATTATTTTGTTAAAGCAAGTATTCCTCGCGCATTGGATGCAGTTGAATTACAGCAAAAAGCCTCTGAGTTCAAATTAAAGGGAATTTCTTATGCAGATGTTAAAAGTGGTGTAGAAGCTGCAGTTGTAAACGCAGGTAAAAACGATTTGGTTTTTGTTGGCGGAAGTACTTTTGTAGTGGCTGATGCACTGACTCAGAAACAATTCAGTAAGAACTAATCAAGGTTTATTCTATAAACATCTGTTTGATTTCGGGGGATGTTTAATTTTACAAAACCACCGGCGAAGGGAATAATTTCTTTTAAATCAAAGGATTTACAACCTTTACTTAAGCCTTCAAAAATAAGCGTAAACCCCTTGCCATCATTAATTGTCCATTCCGGAGCAAATGAAATATTAAATGCTGTCAATAATTTTCTTCTTTCTATACTGCTGTGTTCTATTAAATAAGTGCTAGGCCAGATCCTATATAATTCACTTCCTTCACCAGTGCAGTGACAATGCACAATGGTTTGTCTTTCTTCAGATTCAAGAACCTGACGTTTCAAAGTTGGTTTTATTAATACATCTGTCTCCATTTTATTTTGCGCTTCTTCCTTTAGCTACCGGTTTAGCAGTTCTCGGATCATCCGGCCAGGCATGTTTAGGATATCTCCGCTGTAATTCTTTTTTAACTTCAAAGTACATATTGTTCCAAAAACTTTTTAGATCGGAGGTTACCTGAACAGGTTTGTAACCCGGCGAAAGCAAATGCACTACAGCCTTAATTTTCCCATTATTAACGGATGGTGTATCTTCTAATCCAAATACTTCCTGCAATCTCACATATATAGCCGGACTGGTCCCGTTATCAGAATAAGTGACGTTAATATTTGATCCACTTGGAACAATTATTTTTTCGGGAACTAATTCATTTAATTTGGATTGTAATTGATAGTCAAGTGAGTGATATAAAGCTTCTTTTAGATTTACTTTTTTTAGTTCTTCTGCCCGTCTGATGCCATTTAAATATGGCGCTAGCCAATTGTTGGCGCTAAGTTTCAATTGTTCTATTTTGGCAACAGGTAAATTCAAACCAGGCTCCCAGTTTCTTAAACATTCTATTCTGTTTTGTAAATTTTTGAATTCATCTGTAACAGTTAGTAAGCTTTCAAACTCGTTTTTTAATTCTTCACAAATGATGGCGATACAATTTTCATCATTTGGACTAAAGGGTTTGCTTTGCAAAACCAGGTTGCCAATTCTTAATTCATTCTCAGCAATTATTCCACCTTTCTTTTTGTCCCATCTGAGGTTTTGATGGTTCTTAACAAGTGGTATTAAATCTTCCGGATTAAGAGGTGCTGCAAGATGAATTTTCCCGAACGTTTCCCGCATGTCCATATTGGCAATTGCTAACCAAGGCTGATGCCCCAGGTCATCATTTAAACTTACTGTAGCTAGTTTTCCGTTAGCTAATTGAAATAACTGATTATTGCCCGGTTTAGCGCAAGCAATTCTTTCGGGGTAAGCATTTGCAATTAAAAATCCGGTTAAAAAAACATCAACGATTTCATTACTTTCTTGTACATTAATTAATTTTCGATACGCTTCTGCAATTTGATTAATTCTTTGAAATTTTCTGTTTAATTTATTTTCTCTTCGTTGTCGTCTTAATTGTTCAATTCTTAAATTAATATCTATGCCATAGTCTTTACCTAATGGGTCTTTTTCTTCCAGTATGGCTGCTACATCGCAACCTAATTGCTTTTCATTGTCATTACTGGCAGTTAATAATAAGTGTGCAATTCTTGGATGGCATGGTAGAGTCAACATGGCTTTACCATGTGCCGTTATTTTTTTATCAGAGATAGCATTTAAATTTTCAAGCAACCTTAAACCTTGTTCAAAAGCTGTTTTGGGTGGGGGATTCATCCAAAATAGTTCATCAGGTATAGTGCTGCCCCAGTTATATAAGTTTAAACACAAGCCTGTTAAATCTGCTTCTTCTATTTCAGGTAGGCGATGTGGCATTAATTTTTGATGCGTAGCAAGGCTCCACATTCTGATACAAGTACCTTCTTCGAGCCTTCCTGCCCTTCCTGCCCTTTGTTCAGCTACATCCACGCTTAGTTTTGTTGTCACTAGTTTGGATAAACCGGATGCTGAATCGAAAATTGATTTTCTAACAAAGCCACTATCCACAACAATTTTTATACCTTCAATGGTTAAGCTGGTTTCTGCTATTGATGTTGCAAGAACTACTTTTCTTCTTCCGTTTTTGTTCGGTAATAATGCCAATTGTTGTGCTGCGTAATTTAAATTACCAAATAGAGGATAAACAGTTGTTCCACTTAATTTTGGTTCAAGAAATTCCTGACATTTTTTAATTTCGAATTCACCCGGCAGAAATGCCAGCAAGTCCCCAGCATGAGCTTCTAATGCTTTTGTAATTGTAATTGCTGCCTGTTCAGGAAGTGTTTCAATAGAGGCATCCTGTGAATATTCTACTTTAACAGGGAACAGCCGTCCATTACTTTCTATAACTTTAGCTTGTAATCTCCTGGAAATAGTTTTGAGGTCCAGTGTAGCACTCATGATCACCATTTTTAAATCAGGACGTAGTACCTGCTGTGCCTCTCTGCACAATGCTAAAGCTAAGTCTGAATTCAAATTTCTCTCATGAAACTCATCAAAGATGATAATTGCAATATCTTCAAGGCTATTATTGTTTTGTAATTGTCGTGTTAGAATACCTTCGGTAACTACTTCAATTCTTGTTTTATTAGATATACAGGTTTCAAATCTTATTCTGTAACCTACTGTTTCGCCAATCGTTTCTCCGAGTAATTCCGCCATCCTGCTTGCTACACCTTTGGCAGCTAACCTCCGAGGTTCAAGCATAATGATTTTTTGACCCGTTGTAATTAACTTTAATAAGGCTAAGGGAAGCAAAGTACTTTTACCCGCTCCTGGAGGAGCCGAAATAATAACTGTATTGTTTTTTTCCAGCTCAGAGAGCACATCCGGTATTATTTCGGTAATTGGTAAATTATAGTTGTTTTCCAACATTTGGTTAAGCCGGTATTTTATTAAATCGATCGGATGTTGGAGCAGTGATGGTTATAGATTCATGACTAACAGGGTGCGTAAATTCTAAAGACTTAGCGTGCAATGCAATGAAGTTATCTTCGAACAAAGTATCTGAACCGTATTCAGTGTCACCAATAATGCTGCAGTTAATAAATTGAAGCTGAGCTCGAATTTGATGATATTTTCCGGTTTTTAAAATAATGGTCCAGAAACATTTGTTATAGATGTTTTCTGTTTTGTATTCTAGCGCAGCTTCCTCTGCATGCAAAACAGGTTCGGTGTATAGTTTAGCTTTTTTCTTTTCTTTTCTGTGCCAATGAATAAGTTTACCTTCTTTTATGGATGGGAATTGGTTTGAAATGGCAACATAAACTTTTTCTACTTTCCTTTCAGCAAACTGATTACTAAGGATATTGAGGCATTCTCTTTTTTTGGTGAATAAAACAACGCCACTTGTAGGACGATCTAAGCGATGTAAATGCTGAACATAAGGAGCGTTATATTTGGAATGTACATATTTCCTCGCAAAGTCAAGTAAGTTTGGGTGATTATTCCGATCAGGTTCTACCATTAAACCATTAGGTTTATTAACCACTAGTAAGGTTTCATCTTCAAATAATATTAGATCTTTAAATTCCATAAAGTTGAATTAAACGATTAAGTTCATTTAGTTTAATTGAGGCATTTACCGAATAGGTTATGCTGTTTGTGAGATACATCTCAAAAAGTAGTTTGGATTTTTGGAAATAACTTAGTTTAAGGTTGAGATTTTCATGAAGTAGTCCTGTTTCCATTAATATATTGGCAAAATTTTCGTAATGCTCGTTTTTAACATCAAATTCCGGTAAGCAATTAAAAAATTCTTCATTGCTTAATGCAACTAATTGATCAAGATTAATTGAGGTTGAGTCTTCGAACTCAACTAATAAGTCATTTAATTGATAGCTTATTTCAGGATTGTTTTTTAGCTTCAATAACTTAGCTAACATATAACCTAACACCTGGCCCATACGATCATATTGTTGTTTTAAGTAATCCTCCTTGTGCATATTGGTTATCGTTTATTTTTTAAATAAATTAGAAGCGCATCAAAATAACAGGTGGCAACGGAGTAAATTCTTTTATTTACTTTTTGACCATTTAATTCAATTGGTTCCTGCATCAATAATTCAGCTTCTTTTTTGTTATCCTGATAAAGTGCCTCACCATAAACAAGTGGCGAATTAATTAATCTGCATAAAACTAAATTTCTGCTAAATACGCCGGCTTTGTGGCTGGGAAGCGAATTGTCGAGTAAATAGTCGGCATCTAAATAATTAGCATAAGGTATCATTAAGTACTTATTAAAGTTTGAAGCAGTATAACCGGAAAGTTTTTCACTTTCATTTATTTGATTAGTTAATAATAATCTGAGAAAATGAATCTTACTCTCTGTTTTATCAAGATTTGATTCTGTAAATGCTCCACCTATAAAACACATGGTAAAATTTTTGTGAGTGAATTTCTGCCAAGGTGCATTTTTTTCATCAACGTTATAATGTATGATAGTGGTTGCGTGTGGATTAAACTGATTAATGATTTTTGCTCTGTGAACCAATTCGTAATCTCTGAAAAATTCCCAAAAGAATTTATAATCTGTACATTGATTAAGTAATTTGTATTTTTCCCCACTTAATTGATTTATTTTCAAAAGACTGTCTAACGTGTTTTTTTTATAAATTTTAAGCCAATCATGATAAGTTAAATTGAAAGATGTATAGTTGGATTTTTCTCTGGTTAACAAAACCCGAGCGCCTAATTCCTCTAGTTTCTTTTTCAGAATTGTTGCAGTTTGAAAGTTAAGTTCGCTTTCAAATAACTTTATTGAATCTGAACTTACGCTGTCCTTCGCAAAATACAGAAATTTCTGTTCGATTTTGGCATCATTTAAGTTGTTTCCAAAATGCCCTGGATCAATAGCAATTTTATAACCTTGCAGCGGTTTATTTTTCACTTTTTTGTTTACGGTTTTAGTATCATCAATATAAATATACAAACTATCATTCTGACGTTTACTATATTTGCCGGTACCTTTTTGCTTTAATAGTAGTTCTTGTTGATTATAGTTATTATTTTCAAAGAATTCTGCCAGCATCGGAATCTCATGGGAATAAACGGAAAATACTTTAACTCCTTTACTATTACTAATGTGGATGGCGTCTTCATCGAAACTAACAATTTGATTTAGGCTACCTTTAAAATTAAGGTATTTGTCAAAACGCTCCTTGCATTGTTTAACTGTTTGTCCGTTAACAATACATGTGGATAGAATAAGTATAAAAATTCGACTAATCAAAGTTTATCAAAATTAATTTATTAATGAGAATATTGTTGTAAATTGGTATGTGTTTATTAATAGCACTATGTTAGCAGAGATTCAACAGGATCAAATCCTAAAAGAATGCACCTATCAAACTTCCCGAAGTGGTGGTAAGGGAGGGCAAAATGTAAATAAAGTCGAAACCAAAGTTGAAATTGCTTTTGACTTTGAACAATCTTTCGTTTTAACCCGTTTGCAGAAGGATATGATCTTAGCAAAAAGTAACCGAGTAATAAACGGTTCTGTGTTAAAAGTAAGTGCTGCGAAGCACCGAACGCAACTTGCTAATAAACAAGAAGCACAAGATAAACTTATTAGGCATCTTCAAAGCTTGCTAAAACCAAGAATAAAACGTTTGGCTACCAAACCAACCAAGGCCAGTAAACAAAGAAAATTAAATGATAAAAAGGCTTTAAGTGAGAAAAAAAGCATGCGAAGAAAAGTAAGCTAGGTGTTATTTAATTCACTCATATTTACTATTTTTTTACCAATTGTATTTATTGGGTATTGGTTGCTACCTCACCGTTTCCGTAATTATTTTTTATTACTGGCTTCTTATTATTTTTATTACAGTTATAATCCATATTTTTTATTACTTCTAATTTTCACCTCCGGTTTTGATTATTGGTGCACTCAACAAATTTATAGCACAAGTCATAAACGCTTTTATCTGGTTTTAAGTCTCTTTGTAAATCTTGGTATTCTGTTTATTTTTAAGTATTTCGTGTTTTTTTATAATTCAGCGGTTTATTCTTTTAATTGGCAAACCAAACTCCTCAATCAACTTGTTATCCCGGCTGGTTTATCCTTTTATACTTTTCAATCAATGAGCTATGTGATTGATGTCTATCGTGAAAAATATAAACCTAAAGAGTCTCTGTATGATTTTTTACTATTTGTGTCTTTTTTTCCGCACATGGTGGCAGGACCCATTGTAAGATATAATGATTTAATGCCTCAATTGAAATTGAAGCATTATTTTAACCAAATTAATTGGGAAGCTGCATTTAAGTTAATTAGTTGGGGTTTTTTTAAAAAATTAGTTGTGGCAGACAATTTAGATAATATTGTGGCTCCTATTTATTCGAATCCAACCGGTTTTAATTCATTTGAGTTATTAATTGCAGCTATTGCTTTTATGATACAAGTGTATGCAGATTTTAGTGGTTATAGCGATATTGCCACCGGAGCCGCAAAACTTTTTAATATTAATTTAAGCCTAAACTGGCGCCGTCCATTGTTATCTGCCTCACTGCATGAATTTTGGACTAGAAACCATATCAGTATTACAAACTGGTTTAAAGATTATTTGTACATTGGTTTAGGTGGTAACAGGGTTGGAAAGTTGCGTTGGTTATTAAATATTTTTTTGGTATTCGTTATCAGTGCTATGTGGCACGGTGCAAATTTTACGTTTTTAGTATGGGGTCTTTGGCACGCTGTTTTTTTTATATTAGAGATATTGTTTCTGATGCGTTTTAAAGAATTTGTTTTTCCGAAAGTGCTTGGGTGGGTTTATTTGATAACCATTCATTGTATTAGTTTAATTGCTTTCAGAGCCAATTCAATGATTGATTTGATTTACATTTATAAAAGGTTGTTTAATTTCGATTTCAATTTTCAAGTTAATGAACTAATTAAGCTTAATGATTTAAGTTTATATTTAGTTTGTGTTTCGGCTGTGATTATCCTCATGTTTAAGGACATATTGGAGGAATGGCCTCTAATACTAAATAAAAAACTTCATGATTGTTTTTTGAAACCTGCGTTTTATATCCTGATACTTATTTTGATTTTTACTGTTGGTGATTTTAATTCTAACGCTTTTATTTATTTTCAGTTTTAATGAAGCGTGTAATAACATACCTGATTTTGTTTACCCTTTTGCTTTATGGCATCAGAGCTTTTCATTATAATAACCTATTAAGCGTTAATGAAGGGTATTACGATAAATACAAAACGGCATTCTTAAAATCGAATAAGTATGATTTACTTATTTTGGGATCATCCCGTGCGCAAATGCACTATAACACTGCGACGATTGATTCTCTTTGGAATTGCAATTCTTTTAATTTGAGTTATAATGGGGCTAACATACAACAAGCCTTTATTTTATTGAAATGCTATCTCGCTAAAAGTATCCCGCCAAAAGTTTTATTTTATGAGATGGATTATCATGTTTTTAAAACGCATGAAGAAGGGTGGATGGACTTTCAAAATTTATTCCCTTTTTTAGAGGACGATTGCACATTTGATTTTTTAAGAAGTAGCGATAAGCGTTTTATCTATGCACGTTATTTTCCATTTTACTCATTGCCTTATACAGGTATTAAAAATTTTAGTACGGGAATAAATTATTTCTTAGGGAAGAATTTGTACAACGATCATTTGTATTATAAAGGGTATTTTAAAAATTCTGTTCAGCCTAGTTTGAATTATAAGCCTACAAAGCGAATGTATCAATGGATCAACAAAACGGATCGTGATTATTTAGATTCTCTGATTTTTATTTGCAAAGACAATGATATTCAATTGAATCTCATTTCATCACCAATTTTCGGAGGTGGTAAACTGGATGTAATTAATCATACTCAACTCATGAAACAAATTAATAATGTTACGTCATTAAATGGATTAAAGTTTATTAATTACTCCTCTCTTTCATTTTGCAACCAACGCAATCTTTTCATTGACCATCATCATTTAAATGCGAGGGGTTCAGATTTGTTTACACAGTATTTATGCAAAACAATACAGGTGTCGGAATTTTATTATTGATTTGTTTTGAACTTTATATTGAAGTTAATTCCAAATCTATGGCCTAAGAGAATCAAACAACTTTTTTAAAAGTTATTTAAACGTGGTTTTTTGTTTAAAATTAACACCAAATGGATATTTAGTATTAGAATAGTTTTGCTTCTACACTAATTTCTACATTGGCATCTTTAGGTAATCTGGCAGCTTGAATGGTAGCTCTGGCAGGAAAATCTTTTGTAAAATAAGATGAATATACTTCGTTAACTTGTACGAAATTATTCATATCATTTAAAAAGATAGTTGTTTTGACTACGTTGTTATAATCACAACCACCGGCCTTTAAAATTTCACCTATGTAATCCATTACCATTTTGGTTTCATCTTTAATGCTGCATTTAACCAATTGTTTGCTTTGTAAATCCATTGCAATAGTTCCGCTGATATACATACTGTCGCCAACAATTATAGCCTGGTTGTATGGACCAATAGGAGCAGGAGCATTAGGAGTATTGATAATTTTTTTCATATTTCGATATTTTTAATAAACAAATATAATAAAGATTTAAACTTAGCAGATAAGAGTTATTTATTTAACATAACAAAAGCTCCCCAGTAAAATGGGTCTTTGTATTTTGTTTTTACAAGTTTAATGGCGTTGTTAAAGGCGGTTGTTTTATCTCCATTAGCGGAGTAACTGGCATAAAACGAGGTCATTAGGTCCATAGTTGCATCATCGCTTACTTCCCATAAGCTCATAATAATACTTTTTGCCCCAGCAATTAGAAATGCTCGTTGTAAACCATATACGCCTTCTCCTTGTTTAACACTACCTAAACCTGTTTCACAAGCGCTCAACACAACTAAATCTGTTTTTTCTAAGTTTAAGCTCAAAGCTTCAAATGCAGTTAATACGCCGTTATCCTGGTTATTTAAACTTTTATAGTTTTCTTTAAAAACGTTGTCGGCATTGGCAAACATCAAACCGCTCCGAAGTAACGGATTTTCTTTGGCTGAATTTAAATCAACACCAAGTACTTTGTTAGTTTCCATTTTACTTAAATCTGCTAAAAAATATCCATGTGTTGCTATGTGTAAAATACTGGGAGATTGAATTTTTTTGATTTCTGTTTCAGTCGCATTTTTTCCAATTACTGTTTTAGTTTTAACCTTAAGTGCATTTAATTGTTTGGTAATATTGATAACTTCTTTTTCGGTTCCGGGTAATTGCTCAATACTGCCTGATTCACCATAATATGGATTTCCTACTAAGAAGGCATTGTTAGGCTTTGAAGGATGATCTAAATTCTTTTTTACTTCAATAATATCTTTAGTATTGCCAACAAAAGTGATAGTGTACTTGTCAATAACGTATTTGTTTGCGGAGTCTTTTAAGGAATTGATGCTTAACTGATGAAATGCACCATCTGATGAAATATAAATTTTGGAGCAGTTTTTGATTTCAAGATCAACAGGTTTCCATGTTTTAGCATAAGCAGGTGGTTCAGGTTTTTGGTTAATCACGCAATCTCTGAAATTACTTATTACCACATTAACACTATCAAATAAACCTAAATCTACAAGTCTTATTGAGCTGGATTTAATAACTAATGCCTTGTATGAAGCCTGCATCTCGGAGCCGGCAATTGCATTTAATTGTATCAATTCAATGGCTGCTTCGTTAGGTTTTAATGCGACTTGTACGTCTTTTAATTCTATTTTTTTGGTATTGATACTTTCTTTAAATATTTCACTTTTTAAGGAAAGTTCTTTTTCTAATTCGCTAATCCTTTCTTTAAGGCTATCCACATTAACTTTTTCATTTTTGCGTTCTTCTACACTTAGTTGATAGGCAGCATTTAGGTTCTCATTAACTTCTAACCATTTTTTATAAGTTTGCTTTAACGATACATCATCGCTTGAGGCAATTGCACTTCTTATTTTTGAAGAATTATTCAATAAAAAACCCTTGGTGTTAATTATCGTATTGTACAGGTCAGTTAAAATACTCGAGTCCTGTTTGGTATAATCTATTGTAAATGAAAAATAGTTTTGTAATCGCAAGTTAGTTTTTTCCCAATAAAGTGTTTTCTCATTATCGTTTAGCGATTTAAAGAACGTATTAATGTAGTTTAGGGTATTATCAATAACAAAATTGAATTTTCCTTTTGCATAACTAAAATCCTTTGCAAACCATAAACACATGGCATAGTCCTCTAATGCTTGGATATAATTTGGATGGGTTTCACCATAAACTTCTTTTTTATCATTAACAACTTTGTTTAAGCATTCTAATGCCTGGGTATTGTTTTTGGTTATTCGGTAATAATTACCAAGTTCTTGCAGGGATGATAGTGTTGCTGGATTTTTAGCCCCAAGCTTTCTTTTATTTATATCATAAGCACTTTTTAATAAGCCCTCTACCGGATACAGGTTGCCCATTTCAATATACAACTGTGCTAAAGATTTTTTAAGAAAAGCTAAATCAGAGTATGTAGATAATTTTGATTCGCGCTGTGAAATTGCATCTTGTAATAAAGATTCAGCTTCGGTATATTTTTTTCTTAGTCTGTAAATATTACACAAGTTGATTCTGAATTTTATTGCATTTTCTGAGTAGGTTTTCAATGTTTTTTTGGAGTAATAAGTAGCCAGTAAAATATTTTTTTCTGCATCTTCCAATTTATTCATGTCAACATACACCATAGCCAAATTGTTATGAATTAAGGCTTTGGCTATGGAATTAGTGTCACCTTTTGCATATTCAATGCAATCCTTTAAGTCTTTTTCCGCATCTAATAAACTACCGGTTTCTTTTTTAAATACTGCAATGTTATTCATGCTTACTAATTGCATGCCTTTAATGTTACCTTTTTTTCGCCAGTACAAAGATTTTTCCAAATAGGGTAATGCTTTTGTGAACATACCTCTGGTTTGATAAAGCACACCTAGATTACTTAGCGTTTGTTCGTAATTTACGTTCTGCTTCGAAGTATCAAGGGTTAGTGTGTAGGTTCTAAGAGCTTGTAAGAAACTTTGTTCTGCCAAAAAATGTTGATTTTTTGCAAGAAACATTTCCCCACTTTTTAAATTACGATACGCAACATCATTTTCTGAGTTTTCAATTCCGCCATTAAGTAAGTTGGAAACACCACTCATAAAGCCTGATCCTTCTTCTTCTGTTTCGAACAATGAACAATTATCCGTTAAACTTATAACAAAATTAAAGTTAGTTTCGTCATATTGAGTTTTACTTTTCTCAATTTTACTATTTGGATCATCAATTAATTTCTTTCTAAGTTTTTCGCCAAATGTTTGAGTGAAGCAAAATGAGGAAATACTTATTAAAGCGCCTGTTATAAAGAGTTTCATGCTATGTAAGTTGTGTGTAAAAGTATCAAAAATTACGACAATATTTTTTGTTGTTTTTTGAGTACATTTTCCTTATTTTTATGAAATTATCCCTTAATTTGGGACAATAGAAAACTTAATAAATAATTATTTGGGTTTAAATTATGAAAATTTTTTTAGTGGTCTCAGTATTGCTTACCTCTTTGAGTTTAAAATCGCAAGATACTGTTAAGGTGGCATCACTTTCTAATCCTGATCAACAAGCTGAGTTGGATTATAATAATGGTTTAGCAGCAATATCCAAAAAGGAATTTGCTGCCGCAGTAGATTATTTTTCTAAATGTATTGGTGTAAAGGCTAATTTTGACAAAGCATACAGTAACAGGGCTGTAGCATACATTGAATTAAAGAATACAAGTTCAGCCATTGCGGATATCAACATGGCGCTTAAGTTGAACCCGACAAATTCTGAAAATTATTTTAACAAATCACTAATTTATTTAACACTAAATCAAAAGGATAGCCAGTTGGTCGCCTTAGATAATTGTATAAAAATCAATCCAACACACAAGGAAGCATATTATTACAAAGGACTGAATCATTTTGAATCTGGTGATTATAAAAATGCAATTCAGTTTTATTCAAAGGCTATTGAAATTAACCCTGCTTATGCGTACGCGCTTAATGATAGAGCAGGGGCAAAGCGGGAGTTAAAAGATTACGCAGGCGCAATAGCTGATTATGAAAAGGCTTTAAGTGTTGATAAGAATCAGTTTTTTATTTACAATAACTTGGGCTCTGCATATAAATTAAATAAAGAATACGCTAAGGCCGTTGACGCATACAGTAAGGCTTTGCAAATTAAACCTGATTACTTAATTGCCCTGAATAACAGAGGTGCTGCTAATTTTGATAATAATAATTTGAAAGCGGCTCAGATTGATTTTGAGGCGGTGCTCTCTAAAGACTCAAAAAATTCGAGTGCCTATAACAATTTAGCAAGTATTGCTATCAAAAATAAAGATTACAAAAAAGCTAAAGACCTCTCGACAAAAGCAATAGACATAGATAGTAAAAACGGAGCGGCGTATTATAACAGAGGCATTGCCCGCCAAATGCTGCGTGAAGAGGAGGCTTGCTGTGCCGATTGGAAAAAGGCATTGGAGCTTGGTGTTACCGGAGCTAAAACATTTATTAATTCTACTTGCGAATAAACTATGAAAAAGATATACTTAACAATTGTTGCAGTTATTTTAGTTTCAGTTCAATATTCACAGGAAGTTGCCTGGGATAAGGATAATTTTCCCGGTAAGAAGGAAGAATTCAAAAATGCCCGAAAGCAGTTAGATATTGGCACTGAGTTTTACAATCAAGGTAGAGGTGAATTTGATGATTTTAAAAAGGCATACATCAATACCCATAAAACCATGCCAATGAGTCATCATGATTATAGAATGAGTGGTATCGCTAACTTCCGTGATGCTTCTTCACCTCTTAATACGGCTTACAATTTTAATCCAAAGGATGGGCGATTAAATTACATGCTTGGTTTTATCTGGTGGGTATCCGATCCGGCAAATCCTCAAACATTAAAGCATCTTGAAGCAGCCCAGCAGTTACACCCTAAAGTTGAAAATGATTTGACTTATTGGTTGGCTTGGACCTATCATCTTAATAGTCGATGGGATGAGGCTATAGCCAAGTATAATGAATACTTAACTTTTTTAAATCAAAAAGCGAAGAGCAACGTTCATGAAATTGAAGATGTGACTAAAAAAATTGAAGAGTGTAATAACGGTAAAAAGTTTTCAGCAAATCCTGAACGCGTATTTGTTGATAATCTTGGCCCTAACATTAATACTTCTTATCCTGAATATGGACCAGCTATAACTGCAGATGAGGAAACAATTATGTACACAGCCAGAAGAGATAACACCACGGGTGGTAAGAAAGATGAAGGTGACAATAAATATTTTGAGGATGTATATATTTCTACAAAGTTAGCAGGCAAATGGCAACCAGCCAAACTACTTAGTAAAAATGTAAATACAGAAGGGCATGATGCGGTTGCCGGATTGTCAACGGATGGTAGTAAATTATATATCTATCGTGACTTATCCAGTGATAATGGAGATTTGTATGAAACCGTTTTATTTGGAGCAGATTGGGAACCACCAGTACATATGAATAAAAACATAAATACTAAAAAGTACCATGAGAACACTGTGACCTTAAGCTTTGACAGTAGACAACTTTATTTTGTTTCCAATAAAGAGAGTGGTTTGGGCGGTAGTGATATTTATTTCTGTGAATTAGATCCTAAAGGAGAGTGGGGTGTTTCCAAAAATGCAGGGCCTGAAATTAACACGAAATATTCTGAGGATGGTGTATTCATGCATCCGGATGGCGTAACAATGTATTTTAGTAGTAAAGGTCATAACAGTATGGGTGGTTATGATATTTTTAAATCAACATTAGTAAACGGTAAATGGGGTAAACCTGAGAATTTAGGTTATCCTATTAATGGTCCTGACGATGACGTGTTTTTTGTGGTAAGTGCCAGTGGAAACAGAGGTTACTTTGCATCAGCTAAAACTGGTGGATATGGCGACCAGGATATTTACAAAATCACTTTTTTAGGGCCCGAAAAACAACCATTATTAAATACACAGGATCAGTTGCTTGCTTTGGCAGCAAATCCTGTATCTAACTTAAAAACTGAAAATGCAGTTGAAGTGAAAGCTGCAAAAGTAACCATTTTAAAGGGTGTTGTTACAGATGCAAAAACTAATCAACCGTTAGAAGCAGGAATTGAATTGGTTGATAATGATAAAAACATTGTTATTGCTAATTTTAAATCAAACAGTAGTTCAGGAAAATACCTCGTGACCTTACCAAGCGGTAAAAACTACGGCATTGCTGTTAAGCGTGATGGTTACTTGTTCCACTCAGAGAATTTTAATTTACCGGATAATGCCGATTTCCAAGAGTTTAATAAAGATGTGGCTTTAAAGAAAATAGAAGTTGGTAGTACAATCGTACTTAAAAACATATTTTTTGATTTTGATAAAGCTACTATACGTTCTGAATCCGCCAATGAATTAGAACGGTTAATTAAATTATTGAATGATAACCCAACTGTTAAAATAGAATTGGGTTCACATACTGACAGTAAAGGCTCTGATGATTATAATATGAAGCTAAGTGACAACCGCTCAAAGTCTGTGGTTGAATATTTAATTGGTAAAGGAATTTCAGCCTCAAGATTAACTGCAAAAGGTTACGGCGAAACAAAACCAATTGATACTAATGAAACAGATGCAGGAAGACAAAACAACAGAAGAACGGAATTTAAAATTACTGAGAAATAGTGTAGATGAAACTCTATAAGAATTTAGTTGATTCCGTTGCGAAATCTCTTCAGGAAATTATTTTAAATAACAAGTACACCGATAAGGTCTTAGAACGCTTATTTAAGCAACATCCGCAATGGGGTAGCAGAGACAGGCGTTTTGTTGCAGAGTGTACATACGATTGTGTCAGGTATCATAGACTTTATCATTCTATAATTGAAAGTGAAAAGAATTTTTGGTTGCAGATTGCCGTTTGGTTAGTTCTCAAAGGAATTGAGTTACCCGATTGGCAGGAGTTCCGGCACATTGACCCGCAATTTGTATTAAAACGTTACAATTACTTAAAAAGTGAAAAGGTAATTTTTGAATCTTACCCTGATTGGTTGTGGGAATTGGGTGTAGCTGAGCTTGGCGCTGAAATTTGGCAAGAAGAAGCAGCAGCTATGAATGGACCTGCAAAGGTTATTCTTAGAGCAAATACTTTAAAAACTGATGTTAATCAGCTTATTTCTAAATTTAACGAATTAGGAATTGAAACTGAAAGAGTTGATGGGCTGCACAATGCACTTGTTTTAAAGAAAAGACAGAATGTGTTTACTACAGAATTGTTTAAAAAAGGATATTTTGAAGTACAGGATGCAGGCTCACAATTTATAAGTGATTTCTTTGAACTAGCAGGGAATGAAACTATAATTGATGCGTGTGCCGGTGCAGGAGGCAAATCGTTGGATTTGGCCGCACGATTAAAAAACAAAGGAAAGATAATTAGTATGGATGTTGAAGCCTGGAAATTGGAGGAACTAAAAAAGCGTGCAAAAAGAGCCGGTGCATTTAATATTGAAACTAATTTAATTGAAGCAGACCTGACAATAGAAAGATTAACAGGAAAAGCAACTAAGCTTTTGCTTGATGTACCCTGTAGCGGAATAGGTGTTGTGAAACGCAATCCCGATGCGAAATGGAAACTTTCGCAGCAAACTATTTTTCAAACCAAAGACATACAGCGTTCTATTCTAAACAAATATTGCATGATGGTAAAAAAAGACGGTGAATTACTTTATAGTACCTGTAGTATTTTTCCTTCTGAAAATGAAATGCAAATCAAAGAATTTTTAGAGCACCATCCTGAATTTAAATTTGTAAAACAAAAAACAATTCTTCCAAGTAAAGGCTTTGATGGTTTTTATATGTGTCTACTTAAAAGGACAAGTAATTGAATAAACATGTTGTTTTAAATATTCTTACTCGCCTTGCCATTGCTGTATTCAATTTTGCAACCATCATTCTTTTATCACAATTAAAGGGTGCAGCGTTTAAGGGCATTTGCACTAAGCTAATTGCCATTGCTAGTGTGGCTCAAATTGCCAGCGAAATTGGAGGGGGTGCAGTAATTGTAAAGATGGCACAAAAAAAACGAATCATGCATCTGTTTTCTTTTAACATAGTTTTGATGTGTGTTGTTTCCTTGTGTACTGCTGCTTATGGAATAACCATTTTTGATTCTTATCAAGTATTGATACTTCTGTTTTTCATATGCGTATTCGCTTCTGTTTCTTCCTTTATAGGATATTATTGCTTATCCAAACAAGCCATTTCAATTTATAATTTAATAAATTTTACGCAACCTTGTTTAATGTTTTTAATTCTTTTCTTCGGTAAAAGTTCATTAACAGTTTCCTGTTTCGTTTTAGCTTTTTTTATTAGTTATGCAGTTTCGCTGGTAATAGGCTTGGTTTATTTATTTTTACAATCCAAACGCGACCATGATTTTCAAGAACTCACTTTTAAGGAAATATCTCACAACTCTTTTATTGCAATTCTTTCGCACATTAGCGGTTTTTTAACTCAGCGAATATTTTATTTTATTTTGCCTTATTTTGTTTTAGGCGTTTATTCCAACGCGCTATCTGTTGCAGAGTCAGCTTTAATTTTGGCAAATAGTTTAAGTACTTATCTTTACAGCAAGTTGTCTTCAGTTGATAATCTTAAAGAACAGCTCAAATTAACTAATCAGTTTATCAAAATAAATGTTCTTATCATGTTAGCTGGTTATATTTTAATCCTATTTATTCCTGCTGAGTTTTATGTCTATTTTTTCGGAAGTGATTTTTCACAGGTAAATATTATTTTAAGATACGCTTTCCCAGGTGTGTTGTTTAACAGTGTGCATCTTATAATTGGTCATTTTTTCTCGAGCAGAGCTAATTTTAAAATTAATTTTTATTTAACAATTTCAGGCTTTATATGCACCCTCGTTTTTTCGGTGTTATTGTTTTTTAAACAAAGTTGGATTTCCGTTAATTCAGCAGCATTAATGTATTCAACCAGTTATTTTTTCGTATTTATGATGGCAATGTATTTTTTTATCAAACAATTTAAGGTCAATAATGAACAAGTTCCGGAAATTAATTAAAGCGTTTTTTCTTATATTGAAAAAACCAAGTTTGGTCAATTTAATTATTGACTGTGATTTGAATTTCAAAGACGAATTGATTAAGCGGTATCATCTTCCGAATGGTTTAAAAAAAATTAATTTTAAGGAATTCTTAAAGGAGGAAAATACCTTAGATTCATTTTCTTTTTTGGAAGGCGGAAGTATTGTAACCGACTATCTTTTGTTATCGGCACTTACCAAAAAATTGAACAAACCAACTTGTTTCGAAATTGGCACTTGGCGTGGCGAAAGTGCGCTAGCAATGGCAAAACATGCTAATAAAGTAGTTACTTTGAATTTAAGTAAACAGGAATTAACCATTTTTGGATTATCAAAAGAATACGTTGAATTGCAGGGGTATTTATGTAATAAAGCAAATAATATAGAACAACTTTGGGGCAATACATTTAATTACGACTTTACTAATCACCATAGGTGTTATGATTTAATATTTGTGGATGGCGACCATAAATACAAAAGTGTAATAAATGATACTAAAATTGCAGAAAAATTAATGAAAAATAAAAACAGTGTGATTGTGTGGCACGATTATGGTTTTGGGACAGAAACTATTCGCTACGAAGTACTTTTGGGTATTTTAGAAGGATTGCCAAAGGATATGCATAAGCACTTATATAGTGTTAACAATACACTTTGCGCTATTTATTATCCATTTAATGTTGATGCAAATGAGCTTCCTTATCCGCAAAGGCCCGATCAATTATTCACTGTTGAAATTAACGAAAAAATATAGCTAAATGAACTTTTGACGTTTATAAATTTGTAATTTAGTACTTATGAATACAGAAAAAAAGAAACCATCCCTCTTAAAACGCATCTTCAAATATACCGGTATTTCATTATTGGTTATAATCGTTTTGTTAATCCTTGCGCCTTTTATTTTTAAGGATAAAATTGTTGCTATTGTGAAAGAACAAGCCAATAACAACCTCAACGCAAAAGTTGATTTTGGTGAATTTGATTTAAGTATTTTTTCTTCATTTCCTGATTTTAGATTTAAAATCAACAATGTTAGTGTTATTGGAGTTGATGCATTCGCGGGAGATACTTTGGCATTCATTAAACAATTAAGTACGGATATTAATTTAGAATCGGTTATTTCAGGCGGACCTTATGGAATTAATGCCATTGTGATTGATCAACCTAGGATTTTAGGTAAAGTGCTTAAAGATGGTAAAGCCAATTGGGATATTGCAAAAGCAGACACAACTGCTGCACCTACAGAAACAACCGTGACAGAAGCGACTAAGTTTAATGTTAAACTCAAATCTTTTAAAATCATTGATGCCAATATTATTTATGATGATCAACAAGGCAATATGCATGGTAAATTGGAAAAGATGAATTATGATTTAAAAGGTGATTTTACACAAGATAATTTTATATTAAATAATGTTTTAGACATTGCTAAAACGACTTTTAAAATGAGTGGTGTAGCATACTTAAATGAAGTACATGCAAGTTTTAAGGCAGACTTAGACATGGATATGCCTAAAATGAAATTCACCTTTAAGGAAAACGAATTGGGCTTGAACGATCTGGGAATTGGATTCAACGGGTTTGTTGAAATGCCTGATACCAATATTAAAATGGACCTTTCATTCAAAGCCAAACAAACTGAATTTAAGTCGATACTTTCTTTAATACCTGCGGTATATTCTAAAGATTTTGCCTCGGTTAAAACTGCCGGTAAACTGTCTCTGGATGGCATGGCAAAAGGAACTTACAATGCAGTTCAATTGCCTGCGTTTATGGTAAACCTTGGTATAACTGATGCTATGTTCAAGTATCCGAGTTTACCTAAATCTGTAAATAACATCAATATAGCCGTGCATGTAAACAATCCTAACGGTGTGTTAGATGCTACAACAATTGATGTTGATAAGTTTCATGTAGAAATGGCCGGAAATCCAATTGATTTGGTAGCTCATGTAAAAACACCAATTTCAGATCCGGGATTAAAAGCTGATATTAAAGGAACAATCGTGTTAGCTTCCGTAAAAGAATTCGTTCCAATGGAAAAAACGGATGATCTTACTGGTGTTATTAAATCAGACATCAGCATTGCAGGTCATATGAGCGCCATTGAAAAACAAGATTATGAAAAGTTTAAAGCGAATGGAAGTTTACAAATAGATCAAATGAATTACAAAACAGCAAGTTTACCATATGAAGTTGCGTTAAAAACAATGTTATTGAAATTCAGTAATCAATTTGTTGAATTAGCAAATTTTGATGCTAATTTAGGAAAGAGCGATATTCACGCGAATGGTAAAATTGAAAACTTCATGCAATACATTTTTAAAAACGAATTAATAAAAGGTCGTTTTGCTTTGAACAGTCAATTATTGGATTTAAATGAATTAATGGCTAGTACGGGTTCTACTACTGCCCCCGCTTCAACTGCTACTGCAGCGCCTACTACTACAGCTGCAAGTGGAGCGGTTGAGGTGCCTTCTAACATTGATTTTGTGTTGGATACAAAATTAGATAAGGTCATTTATACCAACATGGACATAACAAACCTAATCGGTAATGTAGTAATAAGAAACAGCAAAGTTGATATGACTAATTTGAAGATGAACACACTTGGCGGTTCACTTTTAATTAACGGTTTCTACGAAACTACAAATATTAAAAAGCCTACTACAGGTTTAAATTTAAAAGTTGATAATTTCGACATTCAAAAAACCTTCGCTACTTTTAATACGGTTCAAAAATTAGCACCTGCAGCGCAATATGCTAAAGGGTTGTTTTCATGTACGTTAGAGAATTTCAACACGAGCCTTAACGATAAAATGGAGCCGGATCTTAATGCCGTAAACGCTAAGGGCGTTTTAAAAACTGCTAAAGTTAGCGTTGGAGGCTTTCCACCATTTATGAAGTTGGGTGAGGCACTTAAAATTGAACAATTGAAAAATTTAGAGGTGAGTAATTTGCTGGTTAATTATACCATTCAGAATGGAAGAGTTGTTATGGCTCCCTTTGATACAAAGCTTAATAACATTCCAACGAACATAAGTGGAAGTACAGGATTTGATCAAACAATAGAATATAAATGGAAGATGGAAGTGCCAAAAAGTATGTTTGGTGGTGCCGCTAATTCTGCATTAACAGGTTTATTGGCACAAGCTAATAATGCAGCAGGAACTAATTTAACAGTAGGAGATAAGGTTAAAGTAAATGTGTTATTTGGTGGCACTGTTACAAACCCAACAGTTAAAACCAGCCTAAAGGAAGATGCTGTTAATGCGGTTGCCACTGTTACTACGCAAGCATTAAACGCCGCCATTGATAAGGCCAACGAGCAAGCTCAGAAGTATTTGGAAGAAGCGAAGGCTCAATGCGATAAACAGAAAGCTGAAGCGCAGGCACAAGCTGAAAAGCAAAAGACTGAGGGTTATGCAGCAGCAGACGCATTAGTAGAGCAGGCAGGAAATCCTATTGCGAAAATAGCAGCTAAAAAAGCAGCAGAAAAAGCTAAGCAAGAGGTAGATAAGAAGGTTCAGAAAATAATTGACGATGCTGAGGCAAAATGCTTGAAAACACTTGAAGAAGCAAAGGCAAAAGCCGATGCCAAGGCTGCAGAGAGTAAGAAGTAATTAGTAGAAACGTTTTTAAACTTCAGAATTTGACCTTCAAAAATGATTTCTTAATGGGAATTTTATAAACCAATTAGAAATAAACCAAATTTTGAAGTAAGGCTTTAATTCATATTCTACAAAGTTAAAAGCCCCACTAATCAACTTGATTAATGGGGCTTTTTTATCTCTTTACTTTTTAAACTATGGGAAAACTGTAATAGCACTTGCTCCGGCATAAATCCCTGCATGAGCCACAACAAATGTTGTCCCAACTTTACCCATAATACTATTTACAGTTGCTGAATTGTTAGTAGTATTACTCAAGGTCACAACGTTAAATAAATTATCGATTTCAGGAATACCGGTTAATGGTAAAGCCCATGTTAAATTGGACGGATTAGGTATTTGAGTTAAGTAGTTTGGATTACCTGCTTTATAAGCTGTCCGGTTAATTTTATATGTATTAGCAGTTAAATTTGCTGAAGTTGGGTTAGGCATCAATGTTAACGGGTCAATACCTCCTAAATTCACTAGAAACGGATTTACAATAATAGCCGTATCAGGAATAACTGCAATTTCAGCTTGTCCCATTACGCCATTAGCACTAACTTGAACATATGCACCTCCTGTTGCTAACGCATTAATTAAACCCGAACTTGAGACGCTGATTGGTGTGGCAGTTTCACCATCAGATTCTTGTTTTTGAACAACTGTATATGAAAATGCAACTGTACTGGTAACATCATCTCCATTTTTGTTATAAGCTTTTGCATTTAATTGAAGGGTTTCTCCTCTAAATAGTTCAGCGAAGTTAGGTGTTACTTTTATTCTTGTTACAGGTAAATTAATTTCAGGTTGCCCTACTACTAAAACTGGAATTCTTACAGTTTCTGTTTTGCCATTAATAGTGGAGGTAACGTTAATAATTGTATTACCGGTTGCATTAAAACTTACTAATCCGGTTGAAGATACACTCGCGATTCCTGCATTAGCAGATGAAAAGTTGTAAGTTGGATTAGCATTGCCAATATAAACCGTTTCAAGTTGAATAGGTCCGGCGTTAACTTCCCAAATGATTGCAGACGGAAGAACTGCGAAAATTTGAGTGTTTTTTACAGGCACAACATTAATTGGGATAGATGCATTATAAGTTACACCTTCATAACTCACTGATGCGGAAATGATGCCTGTAGTATCATTATTAAATGCAAAAGAAGTCCCACTGAGTCCGCCAATTGAAGAGCTCCAGCTAACCCCACTTACATTAACTACGGCACCTGATGTATTAACTAAATGCGCTTTAAGTTGAATGGTTTTACCGGCCTCTACAGTTTGAGCTCCGTTATCAATTACTAAATGGTATTTTTTTTCTGCTGCAGGTGGATTAGTGTTGTTGTTAGAATTATCCGGTTCCTTATTGTCTTTTTTACATGCTGTAAACGACAAAAATGCAATGGCTAAAAGACTAGCGATTTTTAAATTGGTTTTCATGTTAATTTAATTAATTGGTTATTAATGTTAGCAAAGGTAGCGAAGAAAAGGCGTTAACAATTAACTAATAATAATAAATCGACTACCTATCGATAGGTATTTTAGTTAACTAAATCATTTAATTTTAAAATATACTTAAAGGTAGGTAATTTGCTCTTGGTTTTTTAACTTAATTTAGCGCTTCCAACTATTCTAATGTGTATATTTCATAATAAAGTAACCATCATTATTATATACTGTTGTTTGATGATGTCAGGCACAAACGGTTTCTCGCAGTTAAATCTTAATTTGCTAAGACTTGAGAAATCTAAAACGTCAATGGATAGTAATATACGTCAAGCTGAGTTACTAGCAAAGTTTACCGATTTTTTTCTGGATAAAAATACGGATTCTATGATTTATTTCAGAAATGAATTAATTGAAAAGATTAATTCTACGAATAGTGAACGAGAGCAATTAAAGATGTTCACAAAAGTTATACGATTCGAAACCACTTCAGGATTCTATCACCTGACAAAGTTAATGATGCCGCAGGCCATTTCATTGAGTCAAAAATTAAATGACAAAGGCACTTTAACACGTTTGTATTATTTTACAGGATATTATTATCAATCATTCAAGGCTAATACGGATTCAGCTTCAACCTATTTTCTTAAAGCCTTACGTTTAACATCTTCAACAGGTGATAAAACAATGCAAGCACACATTAATTCAGCAATAGGCTTACTTTATTTAAATAATGGTTATTGTGATTCTGCATGGGTCTATGTTCAAAAATCCAAACAAATGCATGAATCAATGAAGGACAAGCCTAGTCTTTTAATTGATGTATTTAATCTCGGTTCAGTTAATGCTTGCAAGGGTGAGCTAGATGATGCCAAAACTTGTTTCGAAACCACACTTGCTGAAAGTCGCAAGGTAGGTCATGCAAAAGTTGAACTTAATTCCTTATACAATTTAGCCAACATTTACAATCGTAAAGGAACTAATCAAATGGCTTTGGAAAAAGCTAATGAACTCTATCGGAAGGCTAACGAATATAGTGATTCTGTATCTGTTTTAAATGCAATCACCTTAATTGCGGCGGTTTATTTTGATCTTGGAAAGCATCAGGAAGCATTTGCATATGCACAAAAGGGACTTTCACTTGCTGAGGTTTTTCGTTCCCCTGAATTTATTTCGTCCAATCTGGACATCTTGATTAAAACAACTAAAGCTTTAAACGACTACAAGGCATCACTTGCTTTTTTTGAACGTAAAAAAAGCTTTGATGATAGTTTGTCAAGTATAAGAAATATTAAGTACCTCGAGAGTTTAAAAACGGAATACAATTTAGATTTGAAGAATCGGGAGATACTTGAAAAAGATATTATGATTAATCAGAAGGCTCAAGAGAGCCGCACAAAAACTAGTTTAATTATCTTGCTGCTAGTTTGTTTAGTGTTGATGATTATTTTCTTCGTTCAATTCAGAAGCCGTAAAAAAGCCGAGTCAAAATTAAATGAACAAACCTTGGCCAATTTGGCTGTTCAACAGGATTATATGTCCTTCATTCAAGGTCAAGAGGCAGAACGAAAAAGAATTGCTTCTGATTTACATGACGGGTTAGCTCAAAACCTAGTAACGCTAGGGATTAATTTGGCTGCTTTACAAACAGATAAAACAGAGGATATTAATCGAAAAAAAGAAATACAAGTTGATATTAATCACTTAATTAACGAAACACGAACAATTGCGCACAACATGATGCCGGATGTTTTAACTGAACTTGGTTTGGCTAAAGCACTTAAAAGCCTTCTTAATAAATTAAACCAAAATACTTCTTCGTTAAATTTTAGTCTTGAGTTAAGCGATCCGTTTTTGAAACTACCCTTGCTAATTGAAATTCAAATTTATCGTATAATTCAGGAGTTGCTAAACAATGTAACAAAACACGCCATGGCTACAACCTGTTTAGTTAAACTGAATTATTCGGCAGATGAACTAAAATTGACTGTAACGGATAATGGGATTGGTTTTGACTCAAGTCTCAGCCATAAGCCAGGAATTGGGATTAAGAGCATTAATTCGCGGGTGAGAAGCTTGGGTGGTAGTATTATGATTCATACTGGTTTAAATAAGGGTTGCGAAACTATTATAACGATTCCTTTAAACAACTTAACAAATGATTAAAACAAAAATATTACTCGTAGACGATCATGAATTGGTTTTAAATGGCCTCAGATTTATGTTGGAGGCCGAAGATGACTTAATAGTTGTTGCTACAGCTAAAAATGGACTTGAAGCAATTGAAAAACTTAAAGAAAACACCATTGATTTATTAATTACAGACATTAAAATGCCTGAATTGAATGGTTTGGAATTGGCCCGCTATACCAAACAGAAATACCCTGAACTCAAAATTATTGCTCTAACGCTTTATAAAGATCCTGAATTTGTAAAAGCCATTATTGACGTTGAAGCTGATGGTTATTTGATGAAAAATGAAGATGCAGCAGAGATAATATCAGTTGTTAGGCATGTAATGAATGATGGAACGCATTACTCAAATGAAATCGTAAGTATTTTAAAGGATGAGTTAAAACGCGAGAAATCAAAGTCAACAGCCGCTGCAGAGCTTTCTAAACGTGAACTGGAGATCATAAAATTAATTTGTCAGGAGTTCTCCAGCGTTGAAATAGCAGAAAAATTATTTATTAGTAAAGCTACCGTAGATGTACATCGTAAAAACATTGTACAAAAACTGGAGATTAAAAGTATAGTAGGACTTATCCGATTTGCCCTGCAAAATGGAATTGTTGATAGTCTTTAACAACTATGTCAATCCTTTAATCAAGGTTTTACCAATTTAACGTTGTAGGTTTCTGAGTTAGTTTCGTTTCTAACCGAAAGTAAATAAAAACCTTTATTCAATTGTTTAGTATCAATCGTATAAGTTTTATCTTCTGTTGAAACCAATTTACTTGCTATAAGTTTGCCTTGTAAATCGGATACTTCATAAGTGAAGGTTTTATTTCCTGGTGCTTTGAAGGTAAGTTGACAGCCATCATCTATTAAACTTTGAACTAATAAATAGTCGTTACTTCCCTTATTTGGAATACCGGTGGCTACCATACATACACTTAAAGTTTGGGTGTAGGCTACCGAATTATAATCGGTAATGGTTAATAAAACCGGTTGCGCAGGGTTAAGTGTTTGTGTAAAATTAATGATAGCGCTTCCTGAATTAACCTGACTGGCACCAAGTAAGACATTGTTTTGGCTCAGAGCAGCAAAAGCGGAGCCATTATTTCCTGCAGACAGGCTAAAAGTTGTTGAAGAGGCATCAATGCAATTGGCATGTGTAGCTGTTATGTTAATTGGTTGAGCCGACCTGAAACAACAACTTGGATCGCCAAACATCACCCACGTTTCCATCACTTCTTTACCTGTATTTGTTGGATATTTATCTAACATGCTCATTTGTCCGCAATAAAATAAGCCGCCAAGTGTGTATTTTTTATTATTACTATATTGGTTAGAAATAATATCACCAATTTCATCTTGTGTTTGCATTGGTTCAGCCCAAGCCATTAAAATAGAGGAGCCGCAAGAAGCGATGGCACCTTTCGGGCCTAGCGTGCCACTACCGCTTGCTCTCACAAATGCTTCAGAGAAACAGGTGCCGCCAATAAAGGTTCCGTTATTACAGGCAACTTGCAAACTAAAAGGGTATTTACCATAGTTGGTAGCTGAATTAATTTGTGAAATACCATAATTACTGGTGGCACAGGAGTTTTGAGAGCCATGGCCGGCATATAAAAAGATGCCTGCACCGCTATTTACGGCAGCGCTTACCATAGTTGATGTAGGGTCACCCGGGGCGTCATTTCCTCCGTGTGTGCTATCATAAAACTCATGATAATAATTATATCCTGCCCCTGAAATGAGTTTATTGCCAATGTTACGAATGTGCATCCAGTCTGGTTCACCATCGTCACCAATTCCATAACCTTCGTTTGAACCAATGCCAATTCCTTTGCCCCACCAGTTTCCGATGCTTGGTGTTTTCTCATATTCTAATGTTCTATTTACCTGTGTGGTGATTTCTGCAACAGTTTGTCCTGAAAAGCGACCAACCATTACCTCCGGATACCAATCGTTACCGCTTATTAGGCCATATTTAGTGTCACTCCATTTTGTTTCACTTCCGGCAGTTCCGGCATTAAATGCTCTTACCTGCTCGTGGTCTCCAACAATTAGTACATATAGTAAATCACTGTTAGTTGCATAATAATTGTCAATGTAAGTTTTAATAGAAACATCGGTGGTGCCTGTGGCAGCGGTGGTTACCATGGTTGTTTTAATACCTTTTTGTGTTTTCCAATCCACAAATGGAATCATCGCATTGGTAAATGTTGGGTGAGAAATAATTAACAAACTTCCAAATTCATTAACAGGAGTGTAGGAAGCTGATTTGGCATTTAAATTCGTAGTTAGATTAATGAAACGATTTTCAAATATCACTTGTTCTTCACTTGAGGTGTAAGCAGGTTGCTTCAAAGCCATCTTTGCTCCTTTGATGTTTTCAAAATATACTTTGATGCGTATTTTTTTAATTGATTTTAGTTGGTGCGTTACAGGGTTAACTTGCACCGGATAAATACTAACATTGATTCCTTGCTGATGCCTTAGTTGGTAAGCAGATTGTAATTCAGCATTCACGCTCGGATAAAATGCATTTACTTGATAAACTTTACCAAATGTGTATGGCACATCATCGGGGTTGATATTTCTTGTTAAGCTGCCTTTTGAGGGTGCAACATCAAGTACTTGAATGGGATTGTGTTCAACGGCTAAAATTTCTAATTTAGCAATACAGTTAAAGGGAATTGCAATTGGTGCTGTGTTTCTTAATATTTGCGGGTACCCTTTATCTAACACAGGCACGCAATCATCAGCATAAATTTTTGCATATGAAAGATTATTTATTTGAATCAATTGCTGCTGAAAGCCGCTAAAGTTGTATTCCAAGGTTACCGAAGTGCCAGTGTTTTCAAGGACTTTTATCCCGTTTTTACCAATGGCAGTTAGTGATAGAATACTAAGTAGAAGGTATATGTTTTTTTTCATGTTAAAATAATATCTTACCTCTAAGCTACATAAATTTTAACACGATAACAAACCTTTTATAAAGTTTACTTTAAATTTACATTCAGAATGCGCTGTTTAAGGTTCAGCGACTGATCAAATACTAACTGTTTAAAATTCTTTCGACGCTTGAAGATTATCTGGTAGCGTGTGTGCTTTGTTATGGCGTAATCATATTCATTGGCTTCTTTGCCTTTATCTTCAGCAACCAAAAATAAAGCCAGTTGTTTGGGTGATAACACAAAGCTGGTATCTTGATGGAAATTCCAGTATTTTTTTTCTCTGATTTTTAGTCCCGAAAATTTCCGGTTCGGAAATGGAGTAAGACCTGCTGTGTAAATACGAATGTGGTAAGTGTTATCATTACATTTGATGAAATATTTGGTTGTGATGGTTAATTTTAGGGAACCGGTTTTTATTTTGCTGCCATCGGTGGTGGTTAACTCTTGATTGGCCTCCTGAACTCTGCACTCGTATATTGTTATGCTATCGGCGTTTAATTCATAAAATAAACTTTGTTTACTTATTGAATTTGTGCTTGTTTGGGCATTATTTATCAATGGAAGTACTCCAATTAAAAAACTCATCAGTAATATACGGCAGCTGTGATTTAAGTTTGATGAATTGGTTTCTATAAAGGACTGATAATTATCCAATACAGATTTATGTTGAACAGCAAGCATACTTAATTGCGTAGGTGTTGACACGTTTTTTGTTTTGAGCGAAGGTAGTAAAATTATTAGTTTCAATCAGTTGACAAGGCATTTTAAACAGCCTAGTTTTTATTACGCAAATAATTGTTTTACTAAGGTTCAATTAGCTGCATAAAATATACTTAAAACCCAATTGGCTTAACATCAGCTTATTTTCAGAATTTATCTTAAGTGTAGATAAACTAATTTAATTGAACTTTCTTTCCCGGCGCAGAAACGATAAAATTTTATTTACACATCAAACAAACCGCCGCCTTGTTTCCAAATGCTTTTACCTAAATGTTTGTAGGCTAGTTCTGTTACTTCACGCCCTCTTGGCGTTCTGGTTAAATAACCTTCCTGCACTAAAAAGGGTTCATATACCTCTTCAATGGTGCCGGCTTCTTCTCCAACTGCTGTGCTAATGGTGTTAATGCCAACGGGTCCCCCTTTAAATTTATCTATAATACAACTTAAAATGCGGTGATCCATTTCATCTAAGCCGTTTTTATCTACGTTTAAAGCTTTTAAAGAGTAAGTTGCCATTTCAATGTCAATTTTACCGCTACCTTTAATTTGTGCAAAATCTCTCACACGTCTTAACAAGGCATTGGCTATACGTGGTGTTCCCCTGCTTCTTCGGGCAATTTCGTAGGCTGCTTCTTCACTGATTGGTACCTGTAAGATATCTGAGCTGCGTTGTATAATGTTGGTTAGCACCTTACTGTTATAATAATTTAATCTGCTGGTGATACCAAATCTGGCGCGTAATGGCGAGGTTAGTAACCCGCTTCGGGTAGTGGCGCCAACCAAGGTAAACGGGTTTAATTTAATTTGAACCGTTCTCGCATTCGGCCCACTGTCAATCATAATATCAATTTTATAATCTTCCATGGCAGAGTACAAATACTCTTCCACGATTGGGCTCAAACGATGAATTTCATCAATAAATAAAACATCAAAAGGCTCTAAATTGGTCAGTAATCCGGCTAAATCGCCGGGTTTATCCAATACCGGGCCACTTGTTACTTTTAAATTAACGCCTAAATCATTTGAAATGATGTGTGCCAAGGTTGTTTTACCAAGTCCCGGAGGGCCATGCAATAATACATGATCAAGTGCCTCACTACGCTGCTTAGCGGCTGCTACAAACACCTGTAGGTTTTCAACTACACTTTCCTGCCCGCTAAAATCATCAAACATAACCGGACGTAAGGCTTTTTCCACGTCCTTATCGCTGTTGCTTAATTGACTTTCGTCTGCATTGAGGTTACTATTCATACCCTAAAATTAACTTAAAAAATAGCAGGGGCTTGCTATGTTTTGTAGATAATTGATTTACAATAATCAAATTACTCAATTAATGTCTTAAAACCAGTAAATTTACGCTTTCTTATGAATTTACTTTCCGTTAACCAACTTTCTAAATCATACGGCACCAAGGTGCTGTTTAATAAAATTAATTTCGGTGTAAACTATGGCGA